>Ga0209427_10000617_pt1 | contig 38488 bp, 39 predicted proteins | sample DeeMarSWOR136_30_FD_187465 | JGI IMG/M metagenome (GOLD analysis project Ga0209427, IMG submission 187465) | Marine sediment microbial communities from White Oak River estuary, North Carolina - WOR-1-36_30 (SPAdes) (version 2) | ecosystem: Environmental > Aquatic > Marine > Intertidal zone >...
CCCTCCTCGGATACTACGTCGAAGGTGGTGCTGGTGCCAAAGTCGATGACGATCAAAGGACCACCATAGAGCCGATGACCTACTGCCGCATTCACCACCCGGTCGGCACCCACCTCACGCGGGTTCTCCATACGGATGCGGACCCCGGTCTTAATTCCCGAGCCAGTTACTACCAAGGGCGAGAGCCCCAGGTAGCGGCGACATAACTCCTCAAAGGTAACCACTAAAGGGGGCACTACGCTGCAAATGACTGCCTGCTTGATATCGGAGAGGGCGAGCCCCCTATGGGGCAGGAGATCAAGCAGTATGGCGCCGTATTCATCGGGCAGCTTATGGACATCGGTGGCCAGACGCCAGGTGGCAACAAGCCTCTCCCCGGCAAAGACGCCGATCGCGATATTGGTATTCCCGATATCGATGGCGAGCAACATCTCCATCTTTCCGTCAGATGATTGTGATCTCTGGGGCAAACTACGGTTTGCTGAACACATTTCTTATCTTGGGATGCAGGGCGCTGCCCATTTTTTCAATGGCTTCATATCTATCCCTATTACGCTCTTTCTGTCTCTCCTCAAATTCAGCCCTGGAGTAAAGCCTTTCCGGGTGCAGGTAAATATCATCGACACTCCTTACCGCTTTTGGCACCTTAAACCCTGTGGGTGAATCTACCCAATCTTCAAGGCCTCCTCTCAATAGGGAATCTAAAATGCCCATGGTATGTTCTAACCTGATATCTCTATAGTGTTCTCCTTCACTCACCCCTCCGGTATTCAATAGGAAGTAATGTACATGAGGAAGACCTCTCAATATCTCATAGAATCTGTTGGCATGCTCTGCCCTGTCGCCGGCGACGAAGGGATCATAGAAAAACTCAGTCCTAATCATGCCCGCTTGGGTTGGGTCACCGGCTGATGATTCCATCGCCTGCCCTATGATCATTAACGCGACCGCTTGCTCCAGGTTCAATTTCGATATCGCGGGGATCAATGGCCCTCTGGTGACAAGAATCAGGTTATCAATCCTCTCCACGTCGATATAGGAGCTGGCGTGCATAAAATCTCTTCTCGGTATCACTGCCCTTCCATTTGATGTTCTTTCCAGGTTGTAGAAGTCAAAGTCTCCGTCTTCAGTGACATAAACATTTTCACACACGGTGTCCGGTTTTAATAAGCCATAGAATATCTCGGTTTGCTCCCCTGGATTTACCCCCTCTGTTTTCACAAATACTCCCCCGAGTTCAAAGCCGTGGAAAGAGCCATCGGGCATCAGGGCTCCGCCGTCGTCTTGAATGAGCCAGGATTGTTCCTTCCCCTTTCTGGCCAGGATCTTACAGGTTACGGTTGTTTTTCCATTGGCACTTAAAGCGGCGATCAGTGTCCTTACTGCCCTATAGTCTCCGTAGACTGATTGCAGGTAATCCTCTCTACAACCGGAGTGCAAGAAAATGCCACCCCTTCTCGTTTTAGCGATCCAGTCCTCAGCGGCAAAAACCCCCTTTTTATATTCGCCTATGTAGTTGCTATTCCGCACTATCTTAATAACCCTGCCATCATCCAGCATCGCCAATCTTATGGTGATATCTTTTTGGGGAAGCGGTTTCGATTTGTTGGCTTCAAACGCATCATCGCTGAAAAATAGAATCTCATATCTCGGTTGTGCGATATCTCCTTTTACCGGCGCAAAAAGGTTCTTCCCGCCACAGGCGAGGTGGGCGAATCTCTCTGGAGCGATTACCCTCACCACTGTGTCGCTGCTGGCATTGCCCACAATCCTATCAATGGAGATCAATCTCTCTTTAGCTAGAGCGTTCTCACACTGGGTTAATAGCGCTATTTCCTCTTCGCCAAAGGAATGGTCAACGCTATTTTTGGTGAACGCCGCCGCCCTGGAAGTGGGCTCACTTTCGGCAACGAAATTTCCATACTTTGTTTTCTTAACCCCTGGCTGTTTTTCCAGCAGCGCTCTCAGCGCTTCATCGCCAGGATTGACTGTCAACCTGTTTTCCTCCAGCGCTTTCCTTCTGATCGTGGCAGCGGTCTGGGCGAATAGTCCTAACTCGAATTTTGCCATAACAATCTCTTCCTCCCCTGTAATTTTACCATAGGCATGCTGTTGTGTTAAGGGCGGCTGGGGAGAAACATGGCGTCGGCTGCTGAGGAAACAATGCGATATACTTCCTGAAGTGGAAGGCTATGCTCCAAGGCGAGGCGACGGCAGTCTTCATACTCCGGGACTACGGCAACGGGGGAGCCATGAAGGCGCTTGAGCTTCACTGCTGCCCTGCCCAAGCTGGTCTCGATCTCCACTACTTCCCGCTCCGCCTGCCGGCGGCCAACTGCTTGCACCCGAATCCCCAAGGTTGAGGTCTCACGGAGTATAGTCTCAATCAGCGCCCCTTCAGCTTGGGCCGAGGCGAGGACGCAGAGCGTGACTGCAGGTCTGTTCTTCTTCATCTGAATTGGGATGAACCAAACATCCAAAGCACCTTGGGCGAAAAGGCGTTCCATAACATAGCCATAAAGCTCAGGGTTCATGTCGTCGATGTTCGTTTGCAGAAGCAGGAGCTCAGGAGTGGTGACCTCGGTCGTTTGCCCCAGCCAAAGCCGCAGCACATGGCGCGCGCCAACACCATAGCCAATGCGCTCTAAAGTGAACGGCGGACAGTGAAAGGAAGCCAGGGTGGTGATGATGGCGGCGGCGGTCGGGGTTACCAGCTCCCCAGCCTCAGCTTCGGGGCGGACTGGAGCCCCAGACATGGCCAGGAGCTCAAGGGTCGCTGGTGCTGGCAGTGGCAAGTTGCCATGGGCGGTGTCAACGGTGCCATAGCCCAGGGGCAGGACTGAGGCGAAGACTGCTTCCACCCCCAGAAGATGGAATCCGAGCACCACCCCCATGACATCGACGATGGCATCAACAGCGCCCACCTCATGGAAGTGCACTTCTGCCACTGTGATGCCATGCACCTTGGCTTCAGCCTCGGCGAGTCGGCTGAAGATGCGAGCCCCTTGCCCTTTCACTGGCTGTGGCAGGTCGCTGGCAGCGATGATATCCAGAATCTGGCTCAGGGAGCGGTGCTCTGCTTCCTGTGCCTCATCGAGGGCCACCGTGACTCTGGTGCCGGTTAAAGGGCCACACTGCGCCTTTTCAGCCCTGAGTTCGTAGCCAGTTAAGGGCAGCTTGCACAGCTCTGAGGTGAGCTCACTGAGGGGCAAGCCGATATCTATGAGCGCCCCGAGGAGCATATCACCGCCTGCCCCGGCAAAGCAATCGAGATAAGCGATGTTCAAAACCAACCCCTACTCCCTGAGCACCAGCTTTATTTTATGGCTGCGCCATAAATCAGCCTTGAGCTCCCAATCGAACCAGTGCTTATGCTGCTCCCCCTTCTCCATGCTTAGCACGAAGGCGATGACAGCGGGATAACACCGGGAGTAAATCAGCGCCTGTCCAATGGCGGAGCTTATTATCAGCCCCACATCTTCTCCCTGTTTCACCAGCTTCAAAATAAAAGCGACCATTGGGAACTCGCCAACCTTAATAGCCATGTCGGGACAAAAATCGGTTCCGAAGATAGCAACCGGCAGCAATGCCTCGTCTCCCCAGTCCTGGATGCAGTAAGAGAAGGCCAAGGAGGCAAGCTTCTCTTCGGTGAACCTCTTGACCACCTGAGTCACATCAGCTCTGAACCGGGCCTCATCATCGTATTGAGGCAGGAGAGGGGCGGAAAGAAGCTCTGCCGAGAGCTGTTCTACAAACTCAGTAATGCCAAAATATTGAGGCTCCTCAGCCATGAGCACCTCCCTCAGCCCTGGTTGATTAAGGCCGCGATATAGCCAGCGCCGAAGCCGTTGTCGATATTGACCACAGCTACCCCCGGAGAGCAGGTATTGAGCATGGCAAGGAGGGGAGCCAGCCCACTGAAGCTGGCCCCATAGCCGGTGCTGGTGGGGACAGCGATAACAGGCACCGCGATCAGGCCGCTGACGATGCTGGGGAGCGCCCCTTCCATGCCAGCAACTGCTACTACTACCTTGGCTTGGCGCAGCCGGGGCAGCTGATCCAGCAAACGGTGCACCCCCGATATGCCAACATCATAGGCTCGGTCGACCTCGTTGCCCATGAGCTCGGCGGTAATTGCTGCCTCCTCAGCCACCGGTAAATCAGCAGTGCCCCCGCTGATCACCATAACTCCAGGGTGGCGTGGGGCATCCTTTGCTCGGTCTACGCTGATAGCGCGGGCAATGGGCTGGTAGCTGGCTTCTGGCACTCGCTCCCGGACCAGGGCCAAGCACTCGGGATCAACCCGGGTCACCAGTATCTTGTCGGCATGAGTTGCCAGTTGCTCGACAATAGCAGCTATTTGCGCTGCCGTCTTGCCGTGCCCTAAAACAACCTCGGGGAAGCCACGGCGTAGTGCGCGGTGATGGTCTATCTTGGCAAAGCCCAGATCTTGGTACGGCAGGAGGCGCAATTGTGCCAGCGCCTCTTCGATGGCAAGCTCTCCTGATTTCACCCGCTGCAAAAGCCGGGACAGATGCTCCTCGTCGATGCTTACCTCCTGGAATCAAGCGGCTACATAGACTGAGGAGGCAGGCAGCCCTCGGCATCCATATGGCCGGCAAGGTAACATCTGTAGTCGGTGAGCATCTTCCCGATCTTGCTCAACCTCCTGATGTGGGATAAAGAGAGCTGCCTGCTCCGAAGCTGGCTTAATGCATTCGCAATGGCGGCGCGACCGCCGATCGAGCGTTCCTGAACGCTGGCATAGAGTTTGCTGAATTCCTTGTAGAAATCGGGGAGCGGGAGTTTGGTCGGCAAAACTGCATGGAAACCATCGAAGAGCTCGTGCTTTTTGGTCACAATCCTTTCCTTCATCTGGGCGAAGAGTTCCGTTCCGGGAAGCGGGGTGAGTATAGTGAACTGGGTGGTCTTGAGCTGGAGCCTTTCCACATAGCGGCGCAATCTGGCGAATCCCTCCCGAGTCTCATCGGGGTCGATGATAAAAGCGGCCACTACACTCAATCCATGGGACTTCAGGATCTCCAGGGCTTTCTCGTTGTTTTCCACCGTATTCTGCTTATTGACCGATTTGAGCCCTTCTTCATCGATCTTCTCAAAGCCAATGAAGACGCCGCCAAGCCCGACCTCTTTCCACGTAGCAATAAGCTCAGGGTGCTTGACAATGATGTCACTTCGAGATTGAACATAATAACGCTTTTTGATCTTATTATCCTTGATCAGGGCTGCCATTTCTTGGGCACGAGGGACATTGATGAAGAAGTTATCGTCGGAGAAAAAGATCACCTTTTCCTCGATCTTGGTCAGCTCCTCGACCAGCCTTTGTGCGCTCTTGAACCTCACCTTGTCCTGAAAGAACTTATGCACCGAGCAGAAGTTGCAGTGATAGGGGCAGCCTCTGGTGCTCTCAATCATGGCCGCGGGACGCTCAAAGCCGATGAAATATTGCTTGCGGAAGCGTTTAGAGAGGTGGCGTGCCGGCAGCGGGAGCTGATCCAGATTCGCGATCAGGCTTCGTGGTCTGGTGAACAATTGCTCCCCATCGCGGTTCAGCGCCAGGCCAGGAACGGACTCCAGATTGCTATTGCCACTGAGACAGGATACCAGCTCTGAGAATGTTATCTCACCCTCTCCGATGACGATGGCATCGATGAACTCAGTGCAGAAGTCCTCAGGGCTTAGAGAGGCGTGATGTCCGCCGATGACCACCACCGGTCTACCTTTGCTCCGCTTGACAACCTCAGCAATGCGCAGTGCCTTATTGACATCTACAGTGAAGGAACAGGAGATGCCACAAATATCGGGCTCGAAGGAGGAGAGGGTTTGCGCCAGATCGTCGAAGTGGAACAGATCCAGCAACCTTACCTCATGCTCGTTCTCTAAGAGGGCAGCGATATCCTCCAGCCCCAGTGGCTCATAGCACATGACGGCACCAAAGTCCATGACCCCCGCTGATCTGGGTTGGATGAGAAGGATCTTCATCGAACACCTCCGTTATAGCTCGCTGACTGCTGTGGACTCCTCCGTGAAAGAGATAAAGGAAAACTCCTTTGCCCGGCCCAGGCGCTCCAGATAGGCCAAAGCCTTCTTGGTATCGCTGGCTACCCGAGCCCGGTCAGAGTGCCGCAACCGATTCTTAAACAGCCAATAGGTGAACTCTTGAAGTTCGGGAAGGGTGGTGCTGCTTTGCTGGGGATAGCCCTTTCCCTGGCGAAAGCACTTAAGCAGGGTCTGTTGGTCGGCACCATAAATTCGCTGATAGCTATCTCGAGGGTGGTTCTGATACACGTGAGCGCGCTGCTCCTTATCGATCTCTTCCTCCACGGCGAGGAGGAGAGCCCGCTCCACAATAACCCCATAGAGGTAATTGAGATAAGCGCGATATTTGCTACTGCCGATGAGCGTTTTGAACTCCTCTTCTGTGAGCTCAATAGGTGGCTTGCCCCAGAGAAGAAGGTTTGCCATCTCATCTTCAGGAAGGTAGCCATCGACCTCTTGGCAGAGGCGCTCAGCGAGGAGGAGCCAATCGAAGGCCTGTCCCTCGATGAGATAGCGGTAATGACGCCCGTTATGCGTTTCCTCGGGGGAGGACCAGCGCCCAATAGCTTCAAGCAGAGCGATATACCAGTGCTTGCCCGCGGCCATAGCCTGCTTGAAATGCTCGATAGCCTCCCTATCGCCTCTGGCCGGGAGGGAATGAGAGGTTTGCAGCCCTTTTTCACCTTTCATCAGCTTGATTTTAGCCAAGCCTCTACGGGCTTGGTGTTCAATATATCATCGGCTCGGCACCAGCCCCGCCGGGCAATGCCAACGCCAAAGCGCATCAGGTCCAGTTGGGCTATGCTGTGGGCATCGGTGCCGATGAGGAGCTCGACTCCCAGCTCTCTGGCCCGCAGCACGTGAATATCCCTGAGGTCCAATCGCTCCGGCATGGCATTGATCTCCAACGCCGTATCTGTGCGCAGCGCTGCCCTGAATACCTCCTCCAAGTCGATGCTCACCGGCTCCCGCTCCCCCAAAATCCGGCACGTGGGGTGCGCCAGGACATCGACATGCGGGTTCTCCATTGCTTCGATTACCCTACGGGTCATCTTCTCCTCATCTTGTCCCATGGCGGAGTGAACCGCCGCGATCACGAGGTCAAGCTCAGCTAAAACATCGTCGGACAAGTCCAACGAGCCATCAGCTCGAATATCGACCTCGATCCCGGAAAGCACCCGGATGCCATCAAGGGTTTGGTTCAGCCTTTTTATCTCGGCAATCTGTCTCCTCAGCCGCTCCTCATTTAGCCCGTGGGCAATGCCTCTGCCCGCAGAATGCTCGGTGATTGCTATATAGTGATAGCCCCGCTCCTTGGCTGCCAGGGCTATAGCTTCGATGGAATCATGCCCATCGCTCCAGTCGGTATGGACATGGATGTCGCCTTTGATATCTGAGAGCTCGATTAACCTGGGGAGTGTCCTTTGCGCTGCCCTTTCTATCTCGTCTCGCCCCTCCCTGATTTCGGGAGGGATAAACTCAAGCCCAAGCCTTGCATAATAGCCCTCTTCGCTGGCAAACTTCTCCGTCTTCCCTGTCTTCAGGGTGGTGATGCCATATTCGCTGATCTTGAGCCCGTTGCGCACCGCCCGCTCCCTGAGGGCGATGTTGTGGTCCTTGCTGCCGGTGAAATACTGGAGCAGTGAGCCGAAGCAATCTTCCTCCACCATGCGCAAATCAACCTGGAGCCCATCGCCGACGATGACGCTGGCCTTAGTGGTCCCCTGAACCATAACCTCCTCAACTTGAGGCAGCTCGGCGAAGGCCTGAAGCACTCGCTCCGGGGCTGAGGCTGTGCCCATGACGTCGATGTCGCCGATGGTCTCTTTAAAGCGGCGCAGGCTCCCCGCCGGGACCAGATCATGTACCCCGGGGCAACTGTTGAGCGCGGCCACGATCTCCTCCACCATGGGCAGGGCTTGCCCTAAGGGAACCCTCTGGTCTTTGCGCCGCATTGCCTGGATGCGGCGCAGGATATTAGCCTGAGTCTTCTCTCCAAGGCGATAGAGCGCGGCGACCTTCCCATTCGAGGCTGCCTTTTCCAGCTCGTCGACGGTGGAGATGCCCAGCTCCTTCGAGAGCCTGAGCGCCGTCTTGGGCCCGATGCCGGGGATGTCCATCAGGAGGCTGATGCCCTCGGGGAACTCAGCACGAAGCTTGTCATAATAGCCGAGGCGCCCGGTGGTCACAAGCTCGCTGATCTTCTTTTCGATGGCCTCGCCAATCCCGGGAATTTCCCGCAACTTTCCCTGCTCCATCAGCTGCTCTACTTCCACGGGCAGATTCTCAATAGTTCGGGCCGCCTTTTGATAAGCCCTGATCTTAAAGGCATTTTCCTCCTTGAGCTCAAGGAGGTCTGCGATGTCCTGGAATACCTTAGCCACGGCTGCGTTTTTCATGGCTCGACACCCACTTCCACCCTTACTTCTTCCTGCCGCAGCAGTGCTTGTACTTTTTGCCCGAGCCGCAGGGGCAGGGGTCATTGCGCCCTACTTTCTTCTTCCCCGATACCGCCGCGGGCACCTTCCTCTCGGGGGGAGCTGGCTCCCGTGCTGGCGCTTGCTGCTTGACAATGCCGACATGATGTATGGTATGCACAATATCATGCTCAATGCTGTCCTGCAAGTCCTGGAACATGTCATGGGCCATTCTCTTATAGGTCACCAGGGGGTCTCTCTGCCCCATAGCCTCCAGTCCGATCCCATGGCGCATGTCCTCCATCGCGGTGAGATGCTCGATCCAGCGGCTGTCGATGGAACGCAGCATCACCAGTCTCTCCAGAATCCTCATGTTCTCCGGGCCAAGCTCTCGCTCTCGCTCCTCATAGCGGGAGAGGGCATAATCAAATAGCTGGTCCTCGATTTCCTCTTCGTGCATTTGAGATAAGGCCCGCGCATTGAGGCTCGGAGGCAAGGGCACGATGGCGTTCATGGCAGCGAGTAGACCGTCGAGGTCCCTTTCCCCATCCTTGCCCAGGTGGGCATCAAAGAGATTCTCGATCTCCTTGGTCACCATTTCCAGGATGTTGCTCTTGAGGTCAGCGCCGCTCAAAAGCTGCTTCCTCTGGGAGTAGATCATCTCGCGCTGCTTATTGAGCACATCATCGTAGTCCAATAAGTGCTTGCGGACATCAAAATGATAGGCCTCGACCTTCACCTGGGTGTTCTTTATCGCTTTCGTGATCAGGGAATGCTCGATAGGGGTATCCTCATCGAACTTGGCCCAATCCATAAGCCTCTTAATCTGGTCACCGCCGAAGCGGCGCATGATGTCATCGTCCAGAGAGACGTAGAACCGTGAGCTTCCGGGGTCTCCCTGGCGTCCGGCACGACCTCGAAGCTGATTATCGATGCGCCTCGCCTCATGGCGCTCGGTGCCAATGACATGAAGCCCATTGAGCTCAACCACCTTATTGTGCTCTTCCTGCCATTCCTCAGGTTCCCTGCCTTGCGGTTTTCCGCCAAGTATGATATCCACGCCACGCCCGGCCATGTTGGTGGCGATGGTCACCGACTCAAGCTTTCCCGCCTGAGCGATGATGCCCGCCTCCTTTTCATGCAGCTTGGCATTGAGCACCTGGTGTGGGATCCCTTTCCTCCGCAGCATATCGCTGAGCTGCTCCGATTTCTCGATGGAGACCGTGCCCACCAGGACAGGGTGCCCCTGGCGGTGGAGCTCTTCGATCTCCCGGACTACAGTGCGGAATTTAGCCTCTTCGGTTTTATATATCTGGTCCGGATATTCATGGCGGATCAGCGGCCTATTAGTGGGCATGACCACCACATCGAGCTTATAGATCTTGTAAAATTCCTCAGCTTCGGTGGCTGCCGTTCCCGTCATCCCAGCCAGCTTGTCATACATGCGGAAATAGTTCTGGAAGGTGACGGTGGCTAAGGTGATGCTCTCCCGCCGAATTTTAACTCCCTCTTTGGCCTCGATGGCTTGATGCAGTCCCTCACTGTATCTGCGTCCAGGCATCTTGCGCCCGGTGAACTCATCAACGATGACAACCCCAGGCTGGCCATCCTCATCCCTATCGATCACATACTCACGGTCCCGGTGATAGAGGGCATGGGCTCTTAAGGCATTTTCGATGTGATGAATTAACCCGTGATGGCTTGGGTCGTAGAGGTTGGGCAGCCCCAGCCAGCGCTCCAAGTTGGCAATGCCGGAAGGAGTCAGGCTCACCGTCCGCCACTTCTGCTCCACCGTATAGTCCTGGTTAGGCCGCAATCGGGGAATCAGCTGGGCAAAGGTGTAATACATCTTTGTTGATTCCTCTGCCGGGCCGCTGATGATGAGTGGAGTTCGCGCTTCATCGATGAGGATATTATCCACCTCATCGACAATGGCATAATTGAGCTCGCGCTGCACACATTGGGACGGGTCTCTGACCATATTATCGCGGAGATAATCAAAGCCAAATTCGTTGTTGGTGCCATAGGTGATATCGGCGAGATAAGCCTCTCGCTTGGGCACTGGACGTAGATGCCTCCAGTTGGGGTCTCCGGAATCATACTCTGGGTCGAAGAGGAAGGCAGCTTCGTGCTGAATGCAGCCCACGCTGACCCCTAAGGCGTGATAAACAGGCCCCATCCAGTGGGTGTCCCGCTTGGCCAGGTAATCGTTCACCGTGACCACGTGGACGCCCTCTCCGGTCAGGGAGTTGAGGGAGGCGGGGAGGGTGGCCACCAGGGTTTTGCCCTCACCGGTGGCCATCTCGGCGATCTTCCCCTGATGGAGCACGATGCCACCCATAAGCTGGACATCGAAATGGCGCTCGCCGATGGTGCGTCTCGCTGTTTCGCGGACGGCAGCGAAGGTCTCGGGGAGAAGCTCATCCAAGGATTCCTCAGCCTCATAGCGAGCCTTGAACTCGGTGGTCTTACCCTTGAGCTCTTGGTCGCTGAGCCTTACGAACTCAGGCTCCAGGGCATTTATCTCATCGACCTTAGGCCTGAGCTTCTTCAGCTCCCGCTCATTGGAATCGCCAAAAAGCTTGAACATGATTTGCCCCTTACTGGAACATGGCCCCCACGGAGAGGCCGTTATGGATGCGATACATGGCCTCGCCAATCAAAGGGGCTATGGAAAGCACAGTGACCTTGCCGATCCTCTTTTCTTCAGACACGGGGACGGTATCGGTGACCACAAGCTCCTTTATCGGGCTTTGGGCGATGCGGCTTACCGCAGGGCCGCTGAGGATGGGGTGGGGGCAGCAGGCATAAATCTCTTCCGCTCCGTGTTCCTTCAAGGTGTAGGATGCCACTGTGAGCGACTCCGCGGTATCGACTTCATCATCTATCAGCAGGGCCCGCATCCCCTGCACCTCCCCGATCACGCTCAGAGTCTCAACCTTCTCGATATTGCCCAAGCGCCTTTTTTCAATGATGGCTAAAGGGGTGTCAAGCTTGGTCGCCAGGTCTCGAGCTCGCTTGGTGATGCCGAGGTCTGCGGCCACCACCACCAAATCCGGGTATTCCTTTTCCTGGAAATAGTGGCTCAGGATAGGGAACGCAGTCAGTTCGTCAACCGGGATATTGAAAAAGCCCTGAATCTGCCCGGCATGGAGGTCTACGGTGAGCACCCGATTGGCGCCGGCCACGGTAATCAAGTCGGCCACTAATCGCGCCGTTATCGGCACCCGAGGCTGGTCTTTCTTATCGGTGCGACTATAGCCATAGTAGGGGATTGTGGCAGTGACCCGCTCCGCCGAGGCCCGCTTCATAGCATCGATCATGATCAGCAGCTCCATAAGGCTCTTGTTGACCGGGGAGCAGATAGGCTGAACGATGAAAACATCACATCCGCGCACATTTTCCAGGACTCGGACAAAGATGTTCTCATTGCTGAACTCGAAGACCTCAGCCTGACCTAACGATATGTGGAGATAGTGGCAAATGGCAGCCGCCAACTCGGGGTGGGCGTTCCCGGTGAAAACCTTTAGCTCCTGAGCCAATTCTTCCCCCCTTGCTATTTATCACCGCTTCTCTCAATAAAAGACTATAGCACAAAATAGACTGGGGGGCAATTTCAGCGCTTCAGTTCCCGGATTATCTTATTTATCACCGGGGTGATGTCCCTCGCGGTATTGACGGCGAAGTGATGGCGGCGGATTTGCTGCTCCTTGAGCTTCATCCGCAGCTTCATCCGCAGATAGATTGCCCAGCCGGCATCCGACCTGTCTTGGTGATCGAGGTCCTCCGCCCGCCTCTGGAGTCGCTCCCGAACCAGCTCGGCAGGGGCTTCCACCCGGACGATGATAAGCTTGAGCCCGAGGCGGTCGGCGATACGGTAGAGATGCTCACGGTGATACTCGACCAGGTTGGTGGCGTCCAAAAGCACCGGGATACCCTTGCTCAGGAACTCTTCGGTGAGGAGATGAAGTGCTTGAAACAGGCGCTGGCTTTCTCGGGCGTTATAGCTAGGCACGGGGAATAGGATTTTACGCAGGGCGTCGCTCTCCACAATAAGGCAGGGCCATCTCGCCGCCAGCGTGCGGCTGAAATAAGACTTCCCAGTGCCAGGAAGCCCGCTAATGACGATCAAACAAGGTCGAGCTAGGGGTTCAGGAAGCTCATTTAATGCTTCCTTCAATTTATGCGCATCGGCTAAGAGCTGCCCCTTGTTCATTTAAGCCGTCTAACGATAACTTCGATCGTAAAGCAGCCGATTTAGTAAAATGCTTTTCCTATCCCCAGCCGATTTGAGGTCTTCCCTGAGACCAGCGGTCAGCCTTTTTATTGCTATCAGGACGAACATGGCCAGGAAAACCCAGGTCAGGATCAGATGCTGGGGATAGAAGAGCCAGGAGAGGAGTGGCAGAAGTGCAAAGCCGATAATCATCCCTAAGGGCATGACCACACTCTGGCCGCTGAATTTGAAGCGCTCCCCTAACGCGGCATCCCGCTTTCGCAGTGACAGAGCTGCTCGAGTAAACCCCCCTGTAGCTACCGGGATTAAGAAGAGCAGTGCTAAATATGCTGGCACTCCAAGTAGCAGCCCGCCGGCGGCGCCGATCCCGGTGCTATTGCCCTTTTCCCCTTCGAAACGGAGAAAGATCGGCCACATCATGCCAACTAAAACAGCAAGCGCGGACAGGGCAGCAACGGTGACCCCGAGGTCGAGCCAGAGCAGGGCAACTAAGGGCAGCAGAGCCCCTTTGCCAATATCCCATATAATCCCTGTAGCTCCCTCGACATAGCCCACCTTCCGCCACAGCGCCAGATGCATGTCCTCACCACGGAGATCAAAGCCCCTGAGCCGGCCTATGATATAAAGCACAGGGAGAGAGCCTATTAGATAGGCTCCCAGAATATAGCCGATTTCAGCCCACATGCTCTCTTTGCCCCGTTAACTATAATGGATTTCGGCGACAGAGGCAAATGGGCATCAGTCCTCGCCATAGAAGGCAATGCCCAGTGTTCCCGGTCCGGTGTGGACTCCCATTGTGGGGGTGAAATCAGTGATGAAAATCTCAACGCAATCGAATTGGGCTAAGATCTGATCCTTGAGCCTCTCCGCTTCGTCCAGTACATCAGAATGGAACACGATGACATGCACTGGCTTTTGCCCCACCTCTTCCCGCATAATCTCCAGCAGACGCTTCAATGCCTTGGGTTTCGTGCGAGCCCTCTCCCGGAGCCCGATGTCGCCGCCTCTGATGCCCAAAATGGGCTTGATGCTGAGGATGGAGGCGATCCAGGCGGCAGCCCTGGGGACGCGCCCCCCTTTGGCCAAATAGTAGAGGGTATCCATCGCCGCCACTACATCGACCCGCCTCATCACCCTTTGTGCCGCTTCAAGTACTTGTCCCAGGTCTGTCCCCGAGCTGGCGGCTTGCGCTGCGGCTAAGGTGACGAACCCCTGTCCTCCAGCAGCGGTCTGGCAGTCGAGTATCTCGATGAGGATACCAGGGCGCTCCGCTTTCATGAGCTCCCTTGCCTGCTGCGCCGAATCAAATCCCATGCTGATCTGCTGGGGCATGGTAATGCAGAGGATACTGTCACTATGCTGGCTCAGCTGGCGATAGGCTTCAAGATAGGCTCCGGGTGGCGGGGAGGAGGTGGTGGGGAGTTTCTTTGCCTTGCGCAACAGCCTATAGACCTCGCTCGGGGTGATGTCGATTCCATCGCGGTAGATCTCGTCCCCGAAGTTGATGGTTATGGGGATGATATAGATGCCATATCGCTCCACCAGCTCCTTGGGCAGGCAAGCAATGCTGTCGGTGACTACTGCCACTCGGTTCATGAGAAAAGAGCTCGTTCCGGCAATTAACTCTCCGTATAGAAAGCAAAGGCTAAAACGCCGGCACCGGCGGCGTAGCCCATTATCGGGGTGAACTCGGTGAGCCAAATCTCGGCGCAATCGAACTGGGATGAGACCCGCTCCTTGAGCCTTTCCGCTTCTTCCGGCACGCTGCCGTGCATTACCGCCACATGCAGCGGATTTGTGCCCGCCTTTTTCCGCATCATCCTAATGAGGCGCTCTATGCCCTTGTTTCTTGTTCTGGTGACGCCGGCAAAATGTACCGCACCACTGGATATGGCGAATATTGGCTTGATATTGAGCACAGAGCCTATCAGTGCCGCCATCTTGGGGATGCGCCCGGTGCGATGGATATAGCGGATGGTGTCCAAAAGACCAAAGACAATAACCCGCTCCCTGACCCTTTCCGCAGCATCGATGACCTCGGCCAGGCTCTTGCCCTCTGCCGCTGCCCGAGCCGCCGCCAGGACAACAAAGCCCTCTCCCGCCGCGGCAGTCTGAGAATCCAATACCTCGATTCCGGTCCCAATGTGTTCTTGCTCGGCCAAGCCTTTTGCCACTTGAGCCGCATCATAGAGTGTGCTCAGCTTAGCGGAGATGGCAATGCAAAGGATGCTTTCTGCTTGCCCACTTAGCTCGCGGTAAACCTCGAGAAACTGCCCTGGGGAAGGTGGTGAAGTGGTAAAGAGCTCGGGTGCCTTTTCCAGCATCCGGTAAATCTCAGCCGGGCTTATATCTATCGAATCCCGATATACCTTACCGTCGAAAAGCACATTTACCGGCACTACTCGAATCCGGTATTGCTCCACCAATTCCCTGGGCAGGCAAGCAATGCTGTCGGTGACAATGGTAACCTTGTTCACTAACCTCCTAAGGCAAACGAAAGCGGCTGCGCCTGTTCCCTTTTAGCTGCGCGCCCCGCTTCAGGTCATGCGCCCAGCCATTTTATACTGCACCACGCCGGCTGTTGCCAGCCCGACACCCAAAGCCAGGATGCCAATCCCGGCAAACTGGTACATATTGGCCCGACTCAGGTTGGTCAATGATATCCCCACTCCCTTCTCCATGATTATTAAATTATACCCTGTTTGCTGAGCAGGATCGGCAGGATTGTAAGCAGCCGGCCCAAAGGCCGCAAAGAATGCTCTGCGTGTAGCCGAGAGATCCTCCCTGAGATCCCGCAGTTCTCCAATTGTTGTCGGGGAGTGGTCCTTTTCCAACTCCGCCACTGTTCCATCATGGACCGAGTTTGCACACACGATCAGCACTATGCCGAAGGCAAGCCCGGTCACCCCCAGAACGAGCATGATTATCGCACCCACACGCACCAATTTTTGCATTTCTCACCCCCTTTCATCAAAGTCTACAGAAGGCATGTCAACGTGGCGCAGCCGCGTTTGCCCCTAATCAGCTTCTTGCTCCTTTTCAGGTGGCAATTGCTCCCAGGCATCATTTCGCCACTGCTCACGCCCCATCTTGTGCTCCAGCAACCGAGGGAGCAGAAGCGAGCTGGTCAGCAATAGGGATACAAGGAAGAAAGCCCCGGTCGCCGGCAAGATGACGATGAGCATTATCAGGGTTGCGGTCAGCAAAAGCCCAGCCTTGAACAGGCGGTTTCTGAGCCGGATAAAAGCCGCAGTGACCAGACCTAAGGTCAGGAAGGTGAGCGCTAATTGGGGGCTGATATTATGAAAACCCTGTTCGTTATAGATAAGCCCTTCCTGCTCCAAGGTCAAAAGCCAGCCGATAGCTACCGGAAGCGGCAACATCATCAATGAAGCCAAAAGCCAGTCGCGGCGAACAACGCGGAGGACGATAGAGGCCAAAAGCCACAGGGCAAAAGGGATATAAGCCAACAGCAAAAGCCAGAGCCAGGGATTGGGGACGACCTGCCATAAGAGCAGGGCCAAAATCAGCATCATGGCTACACAGTAGCCGAGCCAAGGGTAGAGCCAAGCTGGCTTGCCCCGCCGCCATTCATAGATGGTGACCAACATCATGGAAACCAAAATGGCCACCATCCAGTGCCATCCCCGCCAGAGCTGGAGGATAAAGGTGAGAGCGATGAGGAGGTGGGGCAATGCGGCAAGGAACGCCTGAAGCAATGTCCCCCTGCTGTAGACCTGGTGTAACTCTCGGGCTAAAGCCTGGATGGAACCGAAGCGCTCGGTGGCCATCCGCGCTGCCTCTTCTCTGCTCAACCCAGTTTGGCGAAGCTCGTCGGTTTCCTCCTCCAAGTGGGTGTAGAGCTCACGCAGGATATCACTTTCCGATGTCGGATCCAGCCTGAGACGAGATCCAAGATCGTTTAGATATTGCCTTATCTCCGCTGCCATTATTCGCTTTGGTTACGGATTGATGGGCTCAATGATCATATTCACCGCGGCGGAGAATCGCTGCCACTCCGCTGCTTTCTCCACCAAGACCTGGTACCCCTTTTCCGTAAGGTAATAATATCTGCGCTCCTGCCCGCCAGGGGAGTGCTCCCACTTCCCTTGGATAAGCCCCTCCTTCTCCAGTCGATGTAAAGCGGGATAAAGCGTTCCGTCCCCAAATCGGAAATAGCCGCCACTCCTGCGTTCCATCTCCTTGATCAACTGATAGCCGTACATCGGCTTGTTTCCGATAAGGGATAGCAGCAAGGAATCAGTGCTACCCTTGAGGAGCTCACGCTCATATCCCATGTTGATACCTCGTATTACGAGGTATAATAAGACAATATTCATCCGCTGTCAAGGCCTTTGCCCAAATCGAAAGGCAATCCGATTTACAGCGATGCTTGACCTGTGTTATAATCTTAACCTTGAGGTAACCAGTTGGCTAAGGAAGAAAAGGAGGCCACTATCCAAGAATTTAGAGTCCATGACGGGGACACCGGCTCTCCCGAGGTGCAGATTGCTCTCCTTACCCGAAGGATCGAGAGATTGACTGAGCATCTCAAGGAGCACAAACACGATCACCACTCGCAGCGGGGCCTTATGAAGCTGGTGGGGCAAAGAAGGAGGCTGCTCCGCTACCTCAGCGAAACCGATGCCGAGCGCTATCGCTCGCTGATCACAAAGCTCGGGCTGCGAAGATAACAGGAGGTTTTGGATAATGCCACAGAGCTTTCAAACTGAGATCGGGGAGCGAACCCTCGTCATCGAGACCGGGGAGCTTGCGGGGCAGGCAAACGGAGCAGTCACTGTGCGCTATGGTGATACCGTGGTTTTGGTCACCGCCTGCATGAGCGCTGAGCCTAGGGAAGGGGTTGACTTCCTGCCTTTGACTGTAGACTACGAGGAGAGGCTCTACGCCGCAGGGAAAATCCCCGGCGGTTTCTTCAAGAGGGAGGGGCGGCCGAGCCAGGATGCGGTGTTGACCAGTAGGCTTACCGATAGACCTCTCCGCCCTCTATTCCCCGCTGGCTTCCGTAACGAGGTTCAAGTTGTGGTCGCCGTCCTCTCGACGGACCAGGAAAACGTTCCTGACATCCTGTCTATAATCGGCGCCTCGGCCGCCCTGGGCATCTCAGACATCCCCTTTGGGGGACCGATTAGCGCCGTGCGCATCGGCTATATCGATGGTGAGCTTGTGCTCAATCCCACCTTCACTCAGCTCCTCGAGAGCAAGCTCGATTTAGTGGTCGCCGGAACCAAGGAGGTAGTCATCATGCTCGAAGCTGGGGCCCACGAGGTCTCAGAAGACATCATGCTCCAGGCCATCAAATTGGGACAGGAGAGCAATCGGGAGGTTATCAAACTCCAAGAGGAACTGATCCAAACCTGTGGCAAGCCCAAGATGGAGTTTGAGCCCAAGGAGCCCAACCTTGAGCTTCAAGCCCAGATCGGCTCCATTATCCGGGATAGACTGACTCAAGGGACTTATTGGCAGGACAGGTCAGAGCGAGAGGCCAATTTGGCAAGCCTGAGGACAGAGCTCCTGGAGAAGCTTGGCGATAGCTTTCCTGAGGAGGAGATCATTTCTGGCTTGAACTCGGGGTTAAAGGCTCAGGTTCGAAGCAACATCTTGGAAACGGGCGTGCGCCCCAGTGGTCGTAGCTTGACCGAGATTCGTCCCATCACCTGTGCGGTGGGCAATTTACCACGGACTCATGGCTCTGGGCTATTCACCCGCGGCGAGACGCAGGTCTTGACTATCACCACCCTGGGCTCTCCTGGGGAGGAGCAGCTCATCGACACCATTAGCCAGGAAGAGAGCAAGCACTTCATGCACCACTATAACTTCCCCCCATTCAGCACTGGAGAGGTGAGGCGCATTGGGACCCCGGGGCGCCGTGAGATCGGGCATGGTGCTTTAGCCGAGCGAGCCCTCCTTCCCGTGCTCCCCAGCGAGGATGATTTCCCCTACACCATCCGCCTTGTCTCCGAGGTTTTAAGCTCTAATGGGAGCACCTCCATGGCCAGCGTCTGCGCGGGAAGCCTATCTCTTATGGACGCTGGCATTCCAATCAAGACCCCGGTGGCCGGGGTCGCTATGGGTCTGGTGCAGGGGGCGGACAACAAATATGTCCTGCTCACCGATATCGAAGGCTTGGAGGACGCCGTTGGCGATATGGATTGCAAGGTTGCGGGCACCGCAAACGGGATCACCGCACTCCAGCTTGATCTCAAGGTCAAGGGCATAAGCTTTGATATTATAGCGGACGCTCTAAGCCAGGCACGCCAAGCTCGCCTCTTCATCTTGGACAGGATAAAGGAGACCATCAGCACCAGTCGCCCTGAACTCAGTAAATACGCGCCCAAGATAACCAGGATAACCATCGACCCCGATAAGATCCGCTATGTCATCGGCCCCGGCGGTCGAGTGATAAGATCGATAATGGATGAGACCAAGGTGCGTATAGACGTTGAAAGCGATGGCACCATCATCATCGGCTCGCCGAGCGAGGAAGCAACCCGCAGAGCCATCGAGATCATCGAGGGCTTGACCAGGGAGGTAGAGGTCGGTGGCATCTATACCGGAAAGGTGACCAGGGTGGCTGATTTCGGCGCCTTCGTTGAGATATTACCTGGTAAGGAGGGGCTCGTTCGCATCGGCGAACTCGCCGACTATCGCGTCCCCAGTGTTGAGGAAGTAGTTAAGGTCGGAGACGAGATCATGGTTATGGTCATCGGCGTCGACAATTTGGGGAGGATAAACCTCTCCCGGCGCGCCGTGTTTCAGAAATTATCACAGATCCCGGGCGCCCGGCTCGGCCCTAGGCAAACCGGCGTCCCAGGAAGAGGGAGGGCTCGGCCAACGCGGCCGCCCTTCCCCAAGGGAGAGCGTTAATGACGCCGATAGCAGTCTTGGTTCACGGTGCCCTGGGGAAAATGGGGCGGCACGTTCTCAGCGCCCTGTGCCGAGACCCAGAGCTTGAGCCAATTGCCGCTGTGGACCTGAGGGCAGACCAACGATACCTGAGCTTGCCCGATGGTTCGGGGGAGATTCCCCTTTCCTCTCAGCTTGAGCCGGTTATCATGAGCCGGAAACCCGATGTCTTGGTCGACTTCTCTACCGCAGCGGCTGTCATCACTATGGCGCGCACTGCGGCCAAGCACCGTATCAATTTGGTTATCGGGACTACTGGTCTTTCCGCCGCCGAGCTCGATGAGATGGAGCAGCTTTGCCGGGAATATGACATCGGTGCCATAGTGGCCTCTAATTTCTCCTTAGGGGCGGTGCTCATGATTCAGATGGCCAAGGTGGCAGCTAAGTTCTTCGATCACGCCGAGGTCATTGAGATGCACCATGAGCAGAAAGCTGATGCCCCATCGGGCACAGCCATCACCACAGCTAAGGAGATGGCCGAGGCCAGGGGCAGAGCCTTCGCTTACAGCTCGCCTGAGAAGGAAAGCCTTGCTGGCAGCCGTGGTGCCCAGTATCAAGGTGTGGCCTTACATAGCCTGCGCATGCCCGGCCTCCTTGCCCACCAGGAGGTCGTCCTCGGGGGGCCCGGTGAAACGCTGCGCATCCGGCATGACACTATTAGCAGAGAGTGTTATATGCCCGGGGTCATCTTGGCCATCAAAGAGGTGGGCAAAATCAAGGGACTGGTGCGCGGGCTAGATAAACTATTGCATTTCTAGGACACCGATGAGGAAATTCCATACCGCCATTGTTGGAGCTACTGGACTGGTGGGCCGGGAGTTCATCAAGATTCTGGAGCAACAGGAGTTCCCCATGTCCTCTGTGCACCTCTTTGCCTCCGATAGATCGGCAGGGAGCAAGGTGCTCGTCTGCGGCAGAGAGGTTAGGGTCAAGGAGGCCACCGCTCAATCCTTCGACCATGTAGACCTGGCATTGTTCTCCGCCGGCTCTGAGATCAGTCAGTACCTGGCTCCGTTCGCGGTGCAATCTGGGGCTGTGGTCATCGATAATAGCGCTGCCTTTAGGATGGAGCCCGAAGTCCCCTTGGTGGTGCCAGAGGTGAACGCCGGGGACCTCAAGGAGCACAAGGGGTTAATTGCCAATCCCAATTGCTCTACTATTCAGCTGGTGGTTGCCCTTTACCCGCTGCATAAGGTCAACCCCATCAAGCGGGTCATCGTTGATACCTATCAGTCGGTATCTGGTTGGGGCGCCGCCGCCATGGAGGAGCTGTCCAATCAAGCCAAGGCTGTCTTGGAGGGCAAGAGCGTGGTGCCCCATGTTTTCCCCCATCAGATCGCCTTCAATCTGCTCCCTGAGATCGATGTCTTCTTAGACAATGGCTATTCCAGGGAGGAGTGGAAGCTGATTCATGAGACGAGGAAGATAATGCACGATGAGACTATGGTCATCTCCGCCACCTGTGTCCGCGTCCCGGTCTACATCGGTCACAGTGAGGCGGTTCATGTTGAATTCAGCCAGCCCATGAGCCCTGAAGAGGCACGGCGCATCCTGGCTGAAGCCCCTGGGGTCAAGGTGCTCGATGACCCTGCGGTGAGCCTCTATCCCCATGCTTGGTCTGCAGTTGGCTCAGACGATGTCTTTGTCGGGCGCATTCGCCGGGATGCCTCAAATCCTAAGGGCTTAGCGATGTGGGTGGTAGCTGATAATCTGCGCAAAGGGGCTGCGCTCAATGCCATCCAAATCGCCTGGGAGCTAAACAGTAGGGGCTGGATTTAAAGGAGGCAGAAGTGTTAAAGCTGGGTCGACTGCTCACGGCGATGGTAACCCCCTTCGATGAATTTGGCAATGTTGACTATGAGCAGGCACGAAAGCTGGCTTTGGCTTTGTTAGCATCGGGCAGCGATGGGGTGGTGGTTTCTGGCACTACTGGGGAATCACCAACCCTGGACTCAGAGGAAAAGCTGCGGCTCTTCGCTGAGGTGAAATCTGCCATCGGTGATAGGGGGTCAGTAGTTGCCGGCACCGGCAGCTATAACACCAGGGAGAGCTTGAAGTTGACTAAGGAGGCAGAACGGATTGGCATCGACGCCGTTCTTTTGGTGGTGCCATATTATAATAAACCAACTCAGGAGGGGCTATTCCAGCACTTCGCCTCCATAGCCGCAGGCACAAACCTCCCCTGCATCCTCTACAATGTGCCCGCCCGCACCATAACCAGCCTTTCCCCCGATACGGTGATCAGGCTGAGCCAAATCGACAACATTGTCGGGCTTAAAGAAGCGAGCGGCAATATGGAGCAGGTGGCTAAGATCCTCGATGGCATCGATAAGGAATTTTTACTCTATAGCGGCAATGATAGCGACACCTTCTCCATCCTGACCCTGGGCGGCTATGGAGTGATCAGCGTTGCCTCGCACTTAGTCGGGGATCAGATTAAGCAGATGATGGAGAAGGTCATTGCCGGCGAAGTAGCCCAGGGGGCAGCCATCCATCGCCACCTGCTACCGCTGTTTAATGCTCTGTTCATCGTCTCCAACCCGATCCCGGTAAAACATGCCCTGAACCACCTTGGATTTGCCGTAGGCAAACCCCGCCTGCCTCTGACCCCTCCCGATGAGAAATCGGCAGCGGCAATCGAAGCAGTGCTCAAAACCTACAAGATCGCGCTGGCTACAGCTTAAGCCGATACCTCCTTGGAAAGGGCAAAAGATTATGTTACAATACAGTAACAGGATTGATACGATCAAATGTTTCACACAAATTATGTGATTTGGGGGAGGGGTCGCATAGTGGTCTAGTGCGGGCGCCTGCTAAGCGCTTACCGGGGGAAACTTCGGTCGTGGGTTCGAATCCCACCCCCTCCGCCAGCAGACTTCACGCACCAAAGAGGTGCGTTTTTTCCACCCCACGACTGCAAGCCGTGATATAATTTGAGTAAGGCTTTTCATTATGGCTCGGCATTATATCTGGACCATCGGTTGTCAGATGAACAAGGCGGATTCAGAGCGCCTTGGCTGGAGCCTTGAGGAATTGGGCTCCGAGCGAACCAAGGGCGTCGAGGACGCAGACCTCATCGTGCTCAATAGCTGTGTGGTGCGACAGAGCGCAGAGAATCGAGTGATAAACAAACTGAATTCCTTAAGGTCGCTCAAGAGAAGGCGGCCGGGCTTGACCATTGTCCTCACCGGCTGCCTGGTTGACGCCGAGGTTGATGGGCTGAGAATGCGCTTCCCCCACGTCGACCTATTTCTGAGACCTCAAGATTTTGCCCCGCTGCTGGAACCGATCGGCGCTGAGGCCCCGTCTGGGGCGGGCTTTATCCCCTCTCCCCCATCCCCGAGCACCTTCGTCACCATCATTCAAGGTTGTGATAATTTCTGCTCCTACTGCATTGTCCCCTATCGCCGTGGTCGTGAGAAGAGCCGCCCCATCAATGAGATCGTCTGCGAGGTCCAGGGCTTGACCCGGCGCGGGGCCAGGGAGGTGACTTTGCTGGGGCAGAACGTGGACTCCTATGGCCATGACCTGGCCACCAAGCCAGACCTTGCCGATTTGCTTCATGAGCTGAATCAGGTCGATGGTCTGGCACGAATACGCTTCCTGACCAACCACCCCAAGGACATGAGCCAGAAGCTCATCGAGACAGTAGCCCATCTGGAGAAGGTGTGCCGGCATATCAGCATCCCCGTCCAAGCGGGTGACAACGATATCTTGAGGGCAATGAGGCGGGGTTATACCATACAACAATACCGGGAACTCATTGACCGAATCCGCAACGCGATGCCCGATGTGGCCTTGAGCACCGATGTCATTGTGGGCTTCCCTGGTGAGACTGAAGAGCAATTCCAGATGACTTTGGATTTGCTTCAAGATATCAGGTTTGACACCGTTCATGTCGCTGCTTACTCGGAGCGCCCGGGGACCATCGCTGCCCGCCGCTACAAAGACGATATCCCCCGCCTGGAGAAGATGAGGCGGCTGGAGAAGGTGGAGAGCCTGCAAGAGACTACCGCCGCTGAGATAAATGCCAGGCTTTTGGGTCAGAAGCTCGCGGTTCTGGTGGAGGGAGAGAAGAGAGGCAAGTGGTATGGTCGCACCACAACCGGGAAGCTTGTGTTCTTTGACAACAGCGCCAACTGCTCGGGTCAGTTGGTAGAAGTCCAAATTGAGAAAACCAGTCCCTGGTCGCTTCAGGGGAATATCAACAGCAAAGGAGGTCGAAAGTGGCATGGGCAGACGTAGCGGCATTTCTGCCGTTAATTCTCTTGGTGGTAGTGTTTTTTGGCGTCATGTATTTCTTCATGGTCAGACCTCAGCGGAGACGGCAGCAAGAGCACAACGAGCTGATCGAAGGATTAAAAAGGGGTGATCGGGTAATTACCGCCGGTGGAATCTATGGCGAAATAGATTACATCGATGAAGAGACCGTGGTGTTAAACTTGGAAGGCGGCGGTAAGTTGCGGGTGCTGAAAAATAGCATCGTAAGAAAGCAAAGCGAAAGCGAATAAGGAGGCGATTTTACCGGCCTCGCTTATGTCGAGGTTCGCTTGCACAACGGCGCTGATTTGGCCAAGTGGGAGAGAATCGAGAGCTCGGAAGGCAAAAGCGCCTTCGAGATTTCCAAGATGAGAGTAGAGCTACTGAAGAGGCAAACATGGAAGGGCTTGAGGGGAGGATTTTAGAGCTTAAGAAAGAGCTCAATGCGCTGATTGTGGCTCATAACTATCAGCGACCCGAGGTTCAGGACATCGCCGACATCACCGGCGACTCACTGGAGCTGGCCAGAGAGTGCACTGAAGTCGATTGTGACACGATCGTCTTCTGCGGCGTCCGCTTCATGGCGGAAAGCGTGGCTATCCTGAACCCCGACCGCACCGTGCTGCTCTCTGAGGAGAGCGCCGGCTGCCCCTTAGCGGATATGATCGATATCGAGGACCTGAGGGAGTGGAAGCAGAGATACCCCAAGGCCACCGTGGTCTGCTACGTCAATTCCTCAGCAGCGGTAAAAGCGGAGAGCGACTTCTGCTGCACCTCAGCCAATGCCATTAAGCTAATAGAGTCTATCCCAGACGGTGAGGTACTGTTCGTCCCAGACCAATACCTGGGTCATTATACATCGACCAAGACCGATAGGCGGCTCATCCTCTATCCCGGTTATTGCCCCGTCCATCGCCGGCTTAAAGCGGAGCACATCATCCGAGCCAAGGAGCTCTATCCTGATGCCGCGGTCATTGTCCATCCCGAATGCGTACCTGAGGTCATCGCCTTAGCCGATGCCGCTCTGAGCACTTCGCAGATGCTGCGCTATGCCAAGCAAAGCCAGGCGAAGACCTTCCTCATTGGCACCGAGATCGGATTGCTGCACCGGATGCGAAAGGAGAACCCGGGAAAGGATTTTCACCCCCTGTCCATGGGGCTGATCTGCCCCGATATGAAGAAGACCAGGCTGGAGAGTGTGGTCAAAGTGATGGCAGAGCGCCAAAATGTAGTGACAGTGCCTGAGGCGGTCAGAGTCAAGGCAAAGCAAGCCCTCGACAGGATGTTAGCTGTGGCCTAAAATGGATTGATATGAAGAAATACGATTTCGTCATCATTGGCAGCGGGATTGCCGGGCTTTACACTGCGCTGCTGGCGCAGCAGATGGGCAGCGTTCTCATCCTGACCAAAGGTGACATCGATGAGTGCAATACTAAGCTTGCCCAAGGTGGTATCGCTGCCCCCATCGGACGTGATGATTCCCCGGAGCTCCATTTCCAGGATACCTTAGCTGCTGGCGCCGGACTCTGCGACCCTGAGGCGCTGCGCATTTTGGTCGAAGAAGCCACTGATCGTATCCATGACCTGATCCAGTTCGGCGTCCCCTTTGATACCCTCAATGGTGAGATAGCGCTTGCCCGGGAGGCAGCTCATAGCGTGTCCCGCATCCTCCATGCCGGGGGCGATGCCACTGGTGAGCACATCGAGGTCACCCTGAGCAATGCCGCCCGCTCTTCTAAGAGGATCACCATTCTGGAGAACTGCCTGGCCACTGAGATTCTGGTTCAAGGCGGGGCGGTGCAGGGGGTTGTCGCTCTTGATTGCCGCTCTGGCTCGGCAGAGGAATTAGGGTGCCGCTTTGTCATCCTGGCCACCGGTGGCGCGGGGCGGCTGTTCAAATTCAATACCAATACCGAGGTCGCCACTGGCGACGGCGTAGCCTTGGCCTATAATGGCGGGGCAGAGATCACGGATATGGAGTTCTTCCAGTTCCACCCCACAGCCCTGCGCCTGCCCGGGGTTCCCGTGTTCCTCATTTCCGAGGCGGTGCGGGGGGAAGGGGGCGTGTTGCGCAATGCCTCAGGGCATCGCTTCATGCCCGATTATTCCCCAGATGGTGATCTCGCTCCCCGGGATATCGTAGCCCGTAGCATCCTCACCGAGATGAAAAAGAGCAACACCGATCGCGTCTTCCTCGACGTCACTCATCTGCCGGCGCGCACCCTCTCTGCCCGCTTCCCCCATATCTACCGCTTCTGCTTAGACCATAACCTGGACATCACCACCTCCCTCATCCCTATCGCCCCGGCGGCACATTACATGATCGGGGGCGTCAAAACCAATAGCTGGGGGGAGACCAACATCAGCGGTCTTTTCGCCTGTGGTGAGACCGCCTGCACTGGCGTCCACGGGGCCAATAGACTGGCCTCCAACTCGCTGCTTGAGGTGCTGGTCTTCAGCAAGAGGATCATGGAAAGGATTGAGACCGGGATATCAACTGCCGGGCGGGGAGACGGCCTCTCCCTTGAGGAGCGAGATACCTCCGCAATCAGTCCACCCCCGCTGGGCTTGACCGCCCTGCAATCGCTCCTTTGGAATAAGGTCGGCATGGTGCGGTGCAAACAGGAACTTGAGGAGGCAGCCACCGTCCTCGCCGCTTGGGAAAAGAGCTTGAAAAGGACCACGGACCGCCCCTCTTATGAACTGAGCAATATGATTTTGGTGGGGCGGCTTATGGCCGAAGCGGCCTTAATCAGGGAGGAGAGCCGTGGTGTTCACTTTCGCTCCGATTTCCCCGAGCCCTCGCCAGCCTGGGAACGACATATCATCTTCAGACGAAGGTAATGAGAAAGCCAAGCTTAGGCTTATCTAAAGCACAGATTGGGAAGATCATCGATAGCGCCTTGGCCGAGGATCTCGGCTCGGGAGACATCACCACTGAGCTGCTGATACCGTCAGAGCTCCGCGGTCGAGCTTCCATTGTGGTCAGGGGGGAGGGGGTATTAGCTGGGATCGGAGTTGCGGCTGAGGTTTTTCGCCGTGTCGATCCCCTGCTCCAGTTTCGGGGGCTCGTTTCCGACGGGAGCAAAGTCCGTCCCGGGGATGTAGCAGCCGCCATCGAGGGCAGTGCCGCCAGCATCCTCAAAGCAGAGCGAACTGCGTTGAATTTTCTTCAGCATTTAAGCGGTATCGCTACTGAGACGGCGAGATATGTTGAGGCAGTCTCCGGGCTGGGGACGAAGATATATGATACCCGCAAGACCATCCCCGGCTTAAGACCTCTGGAGAAATATGCGGTCAGAGTTGGCGGCGGCTATAATCACAGGCAGAGCCTGGGCGATGGCATTCTGATCAAAGACAATCATCTTGCTGCTCTCCATCCTCAGGGGATAGGGCTAGGGGAGGTGGTGGAAAAGGCACGGCGGGCCGCTCCCCATACCCTTAACATCGAAGTTGAGGTGCAGAATATAGACGAAGCCCGCCACGCGCTCGATGCCGGGGCCGAGACCATCATGGTGGACAACATGAACCTGGAGGACATGCGCTACGTAGTCCAGCTTTGCCAGGGTCGGGCCTTAATTGAGGCCTCGGGCGGCATCACCTTGGAGAACGTGCGCGCGGTGGCTGAGACCGGCGTCGATCTCATCTCCATCGGCGCCCTGACCCACTCGGCAAAAGCCCTGGACATCGGCCTCGAGCTCGAGCCGCTATGATGTGAGGGAGGAAATTGCCTGAAGAAGCGGGACTCGAAGAGAAATTGTGTACCCGGTTATGCCTTGGATTACCTCCTCCTCTTTGGCTCGATCAATAGAAACTCAGCGGGAATATCTCCCGGGTTTCTACCGCCTACTTTCTCGTCAGGCAGATATAATTGCGTATTCCCGCTCTTGACAATCACCTTTTCTGGATGCTTATCGGTATATAACTCCAGTTCTCCACTCAGGACATAGCCCACGCATTCTTCCGGGTGGCTGTGTGGGGGTAACTCTACCCCAGGCGGCACCTTTATATACGCTACATCGAGCACCTCGCCCGATGCCATCATTTTTACGGTACAACCGAGCACTTCTATTGCCTTAACATCCTCAAAGTTTTTGACCTCCATTCTATTACACCTCTTTCACGCCTTCTTTTGATGCCTGTTTGGGCAGCTCATATAAGGTGAGTATATCCTAATTCTCAGGCTCAGGGATTTGAGTCATATCACTCGCCGATCACTACTATCTTAACCACATCCTTCACCCACCACCAGCCGGGATAGCCCTCGACCTTGAGGTCTAACCTCTCCTGCCCATCTACCATTTCAAAGGCCAAGATTATAGCGCCATTTCCCGCCAAATCTGTGGAGAGGAAGGCCTTTTGATAGCCATCGGCTGCTACTATCACCACTTTGCATGGAGTTGTGGTCATTACTGCTTCGTTTAACAGGTCTATGACATATACGCCCGTGTATATCTCTCCGTTAATTTCCACTGTCTCTATATAGCTTGCATATGGCGCCTCTTTAAGCTCTGGCACCGTTAAATCCAATCCAGTTACCACATCGCCGACCACCTCGAGTGGCCAATCCCCTGCGGGATATTCTGCCCTCAGCTCCACCCAATAATCCACCTGGATCAGGTAATATTCATCCCTTATTTGTTCAGGGAAATTATCCTCATCGCCGGCAAGCCATAGCTTTTCCACCATATTGTCAGCCAAGAAAGAGGCGGTAACTGAAGGGATTTCGCCTTCCGGGGTCATAAGCGCAGGCCACAGGGAACGATAGGCAAAGGGAATTACACCTAGACCATGTGCATAATCTGTAGTAACAATCACGGCATTAACGGGAATGCCGTAACCCTTCAACTCTCTGGCGATTATGCTTGCTATCTCATAGGAAAGCTCAGCGGCGTTAGGCTCTTTAATAATTTCATCGAATGGCAAGCCACCTATATTTAAAGCTCCAATTTCGCCGCTCAACCCGACCAGGTAGATATTGTCCACTGTGGCATTGAAGGTGGCAAAATAGTCGTGCACCAGGGTTTTATTTACCATAACGACGGGGTAATGGTGAAAAGCTCCGAATTGAGCGGCTGCGAACAGGCTGGAATAATCCCCTGTGGCAAAAACGACGCCATCGCTTCCAAATTCAGCAAGCATATAAAGTGCCAGCTCTTTGGAGTTCTCATAGGGATTATATGGTTCCGCCGCTATCTGAATTGTCTCGTTTACCCCTAGATCTTCGGCTGTGAAATTAGCTGCTGTAAGCTCACCCACGATATATACTGTTTCTATGCCCAGGTTTTGCAGCACAGCCGTCACATTTTCAATGTCCGCCGAAGAATTGCTGGTGATGAGCAATGGGGCATCGAGTTCGCATGCTAACACACTCCCCGCCATTGCATCCTCATAGCTTTCATTGGTTACCAGGACTGTCTTGTTATTGGCTGAATATTCGGGATAGGCTGAACTGGCATAAGTGGCAGCGGTTACAAGGGGAGTTACGCCATATACATGGTGCGGCTTATCCATATAATTTCGAGTGACTGTAGTGGTGAGCGATGCGGTAACTACTTCGCCGCTTCTTACCGATGTTACTATTAACGACAATTCATCTTCGGTTCCCTCGTCCACAGCTCTGGGGACAGTGAGTTCTAAGGTGACATTCTTTTCTGCCCCCGGACTGATTTCCAGCAAGACTGGCGCGATGGAGACATCCCAGCCATGCTCTGAAGCTCCCTCTAAGCCAAATTGATCCGCAACATTCCCTGTGTTCTTTAAGGTAAAAACATAACTTAAAGTATCTCCCGAGGTGGCATCTTCGCCGGAAGGAGCTTCCACCTCTAAGCCGTATGCTACCCCTCCCCTGGTCAGACCAAACCCCAAGCCAAGGCCTAAGCCCAGTATTACCACCAGCGAAACGATTATTACGATCGTTCTGCGCCCCATTTCCTGTTCCCGAGCGGCTTACTGCAACTAATTGCAACAAGTCGCCAAATTCTTTAGGTGGCACACAAAGTCAAGCTGGCAACCCTTAGTTATACCCCTCAACGGGGTTTGGCAGAAGCTCGCAGGTTCTCGGGTTGATTTTGCGGTGAATCCTTTTCCTGAGGACAAAAGCGGCTATTGCCAAGCCACCCACCGATGCCGCGACAGGGATGAGAAATAAGATTACGTTTGTAGAGGCTTGACTCGCAACCGTGGGGGTGGGGTCAGTCTCTACGATAGGAGGAGCAGTCGAATCGCCAGAGGAAGGAGTGACTATGCCTCCATCGGGACCAATTTGGGTAGGTCCATCGGGGCATGCCATTGCAGTTCCCGCAGTTCCCAAGGCCAGGCCTAAGATGAGCAAGGGAACGGCGATTATTAGCAGGACCTTAGCCCATTTCATCTTTGACCTCCTTTCACAAAATCTCTCTCATTATGCCCTTAAGCCGCTTAGAGCATCATAGCAGCTAGTGCGATTTATTGCAGGTGCCAAAAGTTGCAACGGCTGGTAAAAATCTCTCATTTTTGGCACTCAAGACGGCGCAACATCGCGCTTCCGTCCTCGATATGACATACCACTGCCATTTAGTTCGAAGAATGACTCGTCGGCACAAGGAATACAATAGGGCTGTCCATCCTTTGCAACGACTCTTGTCTTCATAACGCTTTCCCCGCATTTGGCACATTTCACTGAGTCAAATATTGGGGCAAAAGCCGGTATTTCAACATGTACCTCTTCGATGCGGAACATCTTTTCAACTGGAACATTGAGTTCTTCGAAAGACATTTGGGCAAACAGTTCCATCAATCTGGCAAAATCATCGGGAGTGCCTTGCTCTCTACGGGCAACCAGTTTGTGAAACAATTCGAATGCTTCAGGGTATGCTTGCTCCCTTGAATCCTCAAATTCAGGGTCTAATACTAATCTAATTGCTTTTCCATCTCGTTTGCTGATGAAGGTTACGGCTGTTTTGCCATAATCACGATAGATAAGAGAATTATTGCCGAAGGAACATCCAGTTACCATCTGGATTCCGTCAGCGAAGCAGTTGTTCGTCTCCACAATGGCGACTATTTCTTCCATACCGATATTGGTTATTCCCATCTTTGTAATGCCATAGAGGCCAGCAACGACACCATATGCCGAATAGCTGCAATGGTGGCCATGCAATTCACCGGTCTTTTTAAGTAACCCCGGTAGATCTTCAACTTCAATCAGATTCTGGATTTCCAATCGGAAAGGGTTCTTTGCTTTTTCGGTCATCGCTTTTATCTCCTTTATTTCGGGTAATTAACGCCAAAATTTGCCCGACCCATGCGACCAAATTTAGCTGCAACTAATTGCAGGTAATTTTCAAAAAAATCTCATTCCTGGCACTCAAGGCAATGACCGAAGATGGCCAAGTGCTTGAGGTCAGGCACAAAGCCACATTCTCGGATCAGAGCGCCTGTTAATGAGTCGAGCACCGACTCATCGAGATCGAATATGCGGCCGCATTTGCGGCACACGAGGTGGTGATGATGTCCCTCATCGGCGTGATGGTAGCGCAGAATTCCCTCACCCATATTGGTCTCGGTGACCAGCTCCAGCTTCTTCAGCAGCTCCAGAGTGCGGTATACGGTGGAGATATTGACCTCGGGGTATTTGGCTCGAACCTGGGCATGGATTTCCTCGGCACTGATGTGGCTTTCGGCATCATGGATGGCCTCGATCACCAGCACCCGCTGCGGTGTCAGCCGATAGCCTTGCTCTCTCAGGGTCTGAAAACAGCTCACCTTTCCAGCCTACCATATTTCAATAATTATTGCAACTGGTTGCAGCTTATGCTTTGCTTTCGAGGAGGATGGTCACCGGGCCGTCGTTGTGGATCTCGACCTGCATGTGCCCGCCGAAGATGCCCTTTTCCACCTTTAGCCCGGTTTCCTTTAGATAGTCTATGAACTTCTCCACCAGCGGCTCTGCTTCCCCAGGAGGGGCGGCAGCGACAAAACTGGGGCGGCGCCCTTTTCTGGCGTCGGCGAGCAGGGTAAACTGGCTCACCACCAGGACCTGGCCGCTGATGTCCAATGCCGAGAGGTTAAATTTGCCCGCTTCGTCGGAGAAGATACGGAGATTTGCTGTTTTCTCCGCTAAATGGCGAGCGTCAGCTTCTGAGTCTCCTCGCTCCACCCCGAGCAAAACAACGAGACCTCGGCCGATTTTGCCCCTGACTTGCTCGTCGATGCTGACCGAGGCCTTTGAGACTCGCTGCAACAGCGCCTTCAATCCTTGACCTCGGCTTTGGGCTTCTCTCCCCCCTGACCGGCGGGATTTGGGCTCCTGTGGTCCGTGGTGTAGAATCCGCTTCCCTTAAAGATAACCGGCACCGAATGCAAAACACGGCGCGCTTTCCCTTGGCATCGGGGGCAAGCGGTCACCGCCGACTCATCGAAGTGTTGCCTTTGCTCGAAACGGGAGTGGCAAAAGCAGCATTCATACTCATAGATTGGCATCACATGCCTCCATAGAAAAAGCGCCCAATCGAGGACGCCCTCTGGTTAGCACTCTCAACCTGAGAGTGCTAACCATAAATTAGCATCAAACCCTGCTTTTGTCAAGGGCTCTCTTGTCTTTTGCCTTGGGCTATGGTAAACTTCAAGCCAAAAGGAGGTACATTGCCTGAGCCAGTTCCCATAAAACTGCTTCTCGAGGCCGGGGTCCATTTTGGCCATCAGCCGAGGCGCTGGGATCCCCGGATGAGGCGTTATATTTTCACTGAGCGCAACAAAATTCACATCATCGATTTGGAGCAGACAGTGGAGTTGTTGGGCAAAGCATGTGATTTTGTCCGCGATTTGGTCGCTGGCGGAAAGGATATCCTTTTCGTGGGCACCAAAAAGCAGGCGCAAGAGGCAGTGGAGGAGGAGGCCAAGCGCTGCGGTGCCTACTATGTCAATCAACGCTGGCTGGGAGGGATGCTGACCAACTTCGCCACCATCCAGTCTCGAATCGACTATCTTGTCCGCCTTGAGGATCGCAGAAGCCGGGGCGAGTTGGAACGCTTGCCCAAGAGGGAAGCATTGCTGCTGGAGAAGGAGATCTCTCACCTTAACCGGCTCCTTGGTGGGGTCAAGGAGATGACCGACATCCCCGGGGCTCTGTTCATCATCGATCCGGTAAAGGAAAGGATTGCTGTAGCTGAGGGGATAAAGGTCGGCGTCCCTTTGGTGGCCATAGTGGACACCGATTGCAACCCAGACGAGATTGACCATCCGATCCCGGCTAATGATGATGCCATAAAATCGGTGAAGCTGCTCTGCTCTGTAATCGCCGACGCTGTCCTCGAAGGAAAGCAAGCCCGTGAAGAGGCAGCGGAGCCGGCTGAGGGGCTCTTATTAGTAGCCCCCGAGGGCGAGGAGGAATAAGTTGCTGGTTTCTACGGAAGCAGTAAAAGCACTCAGGGACAAGACCGGTGCCGGGGTACTGGAATGCAAAAAGGCCCTCCTTGAGGCTGAGGGCGATCTCAGTCACGCGATTGCCATCTTGAAGGAGAGGGGGCTTTTGCTCGCCGAGAAAAAAGCAGAGCGAGTGACCAGGGAGGGGTTGATTGAAGCCTATGTCCATACTGGTGGTCGCCTCGGCGCCCTGGTCGAGGTCAACTGCGAAACTGACTTTGTCGCTCGCACCGAGGAGTTCAAAAGGCTGGCTCACGATCTGGCGATGCAGGTGGCAGCTACTGCCCCCAGATTTATTTCCGCGGATGAGGCACCGGAGGGAGAGGACCCCACTGAGGATTGTCTCTTGGTGCAGCCATTTATCAAGGAGCCCGAGAAAAGGGTTCAAGACATCATCGCTGAAGCTAAAGCTAAGCTTGGGGAAAACATCAGGGTGCGGAGGTTTGCCCGCTTCGAACTGAGGGAGTAGGGGAATGGTGCAACCCAAATACAAGCGCATCCTATTGAAGGTCAGTGGCGAGGCCCTTATGGGTGATCGCGCATTCGGCATCGACGCCGTGGTGGCCAAGGACATTGCTGAGCAACTGAAAAGCGTGACGGAGAGGGGGGTTGAGGTCGCTATCGTCGTCGGTGGGGGAAATATCTGGCGCGGTGCTACTGCCGAAGCCGAAGGGATGGAGCGAGCGGCAGCTGATTACGCCGGCATGTTGGCTACTATAATCAACGCCTTGGCACTTCAGAATGCCCTGGAGCAGGAAGGGCTGGTTACCAGGACACAAAGCGCCATCAACGTTCATGCAGTCGCCGAGCCGTACATCAGGCGCCGGGCCATTCGCCATTTGCAGAAGGGGCGGGTAGTGATCTTCGCCGCAGGCACGGGGAACCCCTACATGACCACTGATACCGCGGCAGCACTGCGAGCGATAGAGATCGATGCCGAGGTCTTGCTTATGGGGAAAAACAAAATCGACGGCGTCTACGACTGCGACCCGTCGGCCAATAAAGAGGCTAAAAAATTCGAGCGGCTGAGTTACGCTGATGCCTTAGTCATGCGTCTCGAGGTCATGGACACAACTGCCTTTGCCCTGTGCCTGGAAAACCGCCTTCCCATTATTGTCTTCGATCTGCGGGCACCGAGGAGCATCGAGAGAGCGATATCCGGTGAAGCTATCGGCACCCTGGTCTCCGGTTAAGAACATGGTAAGCGAGATCCTCTCTAGCGCAGATGTGAAGATGGGCAAGACCGTTGAGGTGTTGCAGCGGGAGTTGGCCACTATTCGCACCGGGCGTGCCAGTCCTGCGCTGGTAGAACAGATCCGAGTCGATTATTATGGCGTGCCCACTCCACTAGGGCAGATGGCCACAATCTCGGTGCCAGAGGCCAGGCTCCTGGTTATTCAGCCCTGGGACAAAGGAAGCTTAAGCAGCATCGAGAAAGCGATCCTGAAATCCGGCCTGGGACTGAATCCGGCAAACGATGGCGATGTGATCAGGCTCGCCATCCCCCAGCTTACCGAGGAGCGGCGAAGGGAGCTGGTTCGGGTGGTTCGCAAGAGGGTGGAGGAGGGGCGGGTTGCCATTCGCAACGTGAGGCGGGAGACTATGGAGCAGCTCAGAGATTTAGCACGAAATAAAGAGATATCCGAGGACGAGCAGAAACGAGCCCTGGAACTGCTTCAGAGGCTCACCGATCGCTTTGTTGAAGAGAGCGATAGCATAGCTCGGGACAAGGAAGCCGAGGTCTTAGAAATTTAGCCCCAGGAGGGGAGAGATGAGGGAGGGGAAGATCTCTCCGTTGCCAAAGCATGTGGCCATTATCATGGATGGCAACGGGAGGTGGGCTCGAGGCCGGGGGCTATCACGCCTTGCTGGGCACCGCGCCGGGGCTGATAATATCCACCGCGTCGTCGAATGGCTCGTTGAGTACGGGATAAAATACCTGACCCTTTGGGCCTTTTCCACTGACAACTGGATCCGGCCCAGGCGTGAGGTTTTGGGGCTGCTCCGCCTCATGAACGAGGTCATTGACCGCGAGGTTACGTCCTGCTTGGAAAATGGCATCAGGCTCCTCGTGCTCGGCCAGATTGATGAGCTATCACAGCGACTGCAGAGCAAGATAAAGAGGGCCATCAGGCTGACCAGAAATGGTTCGAGGATGGTGCTCAGCATTGCCTTTAATTACAGCGGGCGAAACGAGATCTTGGATGCAGTGCGCAAGATTATTAGGGATAGCATCCCAGCGGAAAGGGTAGACGAAGCCCTGTTCAATGATTACCTTTACACCGCGGGCCTTCCCGAGCCAGATCTGGTCATCCGCACCGGCGGCGAGAGGCGCTTGAGCAATTTCCTCACCTGGCAGGCAGCATATAGCGAATACTACTTCACCCCGACGCTGTGGCCGGACTTCGATGAAGCGGAGATCGAGAAGGCACTCCTGGACTACAGTCAACGGGAACGGCGTTTTGGCGGACTAAGAGCAAGTGGAGGTAAAGGGACTGGGAGTGGTCCCTGAGAGATCACAGCTGCGGCAAAGGCTCCTCAGCGCTGCAGTTTTTATCCCTATTCTGCTCCTCATCATTTGGTTTGGCCCCCTGTGGCTATTCTCACTGCTGATTGCTGCCGTCGCCCTTCTCGGAGCCATTGAGTTCTACAGATTGGCGACTCATGGCGGCTGGCAGCCGTCAGTTGTCCTCGGTGTCGCCTTTACCCTGTTCTTTATCGCCGATGCTTATTTTGCCGAGCCGAGAGCCACCGAGATATTGATCCCTACTGCGGTAGCCTTGCCTCTGCTCTGGCTCCTCCTTCGTTCTCGCGGGGAAAAGACCCTGGCCAATTGGCTGTGGACTGTGGGCGGCATTTTCTATATCGGCTGGATGCTGGGCCATTTCATCCCGCTCAGGGAACTGGAGCAAGGTCGTGACTGGGTTATCTTGGCCCTGTTTACTACCTTTGCCGCCGACTCCGGTGCTTACCTCATTGGTCGTGCCTGGGGCCGACATTCGGTGGTGCCCAAGATAAGCCCGGGGAAGACTTGGGAGGGGACCTTCGCCGGGCTCATCGCTGGCATCGCTGCCGCCATCGCCTTGAATGCCATTTTAGGGCTCCCTATAAGCTACTGGCAAGTCAGCCTTCTCGGCTTTCTCATCGCTGCCGTGGCCTTTGTCGGTGACCTTGTGGAATCGATGCTCAAAAGGAAAGGCGGGGTCAAGGATGCGGGGAGACTAATTCCAGGGCATGGTGGCATCCTCGACCGGCTCGATTCCGTTGTCTTCACTGTAGTTCTGGTATACTATTATGTAGTATGGTTCATAGTGTGAAGCGGCTGGCGATCCTGGGCTCCACGGGTTCCATCGGGCGGCAGGTGCTGGAGGTGGTGCGCTCCTTCCCCGAGAGGTTCCAGGTAGTGGCTTTAGCTGCAGGTAAGAATACCTCTCTCTTGAGGCAACAGGCTCAGGAATTCAGCCCCAAGCTGATCTTCGCCCAGAACCCCGATGACCACATGGCCGGGAGGGCAAGCTATCTTTCTATGGAGGAGATAGCAAGCCATCCCGATGTCGATTTCGTGGTCATAGCCACCTCGGGGAAGGCGGGGCTGATGCCAACCCTGTGCGCCATCCACAGCGGAAAGACCATCGCTTTGGCCAATAAGGAGACTCTGGTTATGGCTGGGGGAGTGGTCATTGCCGAAGCGCAGCGTTATGGAGTCACCATCTTGCCCATCGATAGCGAGCTTAGCGCCATCTGGCAGTGCTTGCAAGGTGAGGAAAGGGGGCGCGTTGCTCGCATTATTCTCACCGCATCTGGCGGGCCGTTCCGCAACTATTCCAGGGAGGAACTGGCCCGGGTGACCCGTGAAGAGGCGTTACGGCACCCCACATGGCGAATGGGAGGGAAGGTCACCATCGATGCAGCGACCTTGATGAACAAGGGCCTTGAGGTTATCGAAAGCCACTGGCTTTTCGACATCCCCTTTGACCGTATCGAGGCGGTGCTCCATCCAGAGAGCATCGTGCACTCTTTGGTCGAGTTCGCCGATGGCTCGGTGAAGGGGATGCTCAGTCCGCCGGACATGAGGTTGCCCATTCAGTACGCCCTTTCTTACCCCGAGCGGTGGCCAAACCTTGACCTCCCTCGGCTGGACTTAGCTCAGGTTCGCTGCTTGAACTTCGGGCCGATAGACGTCGATAGGTTCCCCTGCTTTGAGCTCGCCGTGGAGGCGGGCAGGAAAGGCGGCACCTATCCGGCAGTCCTTTGCGCCGCCGATGAGGTAGCAGTTGATCTCTTTCTGCAGAGAAGGCTCGGCTTCCTCGAAATTGCCGAGCTGGTGGAGGGCGTTCTCAGCCAGCACCAAGGCATAAGCCAGCCCGAGCTTGAGGATATCCTGGCTGCTGATGCCTGGGCTCGGGAGATAGCTAAGAGCTCGACCTCGAGGGCCGTGGAATGACGTGGTTCATAGCCATAATCGCCTTCATCCTGATCCTGGGGTTGGTCATTTTAGTCCATGAGCTGGGGCATTTCATCACTGCCAAGAAGGCCGGGATCATGGTTGAGGAGTTTGGCATCGGCTTCCCACCACGGCTGTTCGCCTTCAAGCGAGGCGAGACCACCTATTCCCTGAACCTCATCCCCCTCGGTGGCTTCACCAAGATGTTGGGCGAGGAAGACCCAAGCCATCCCAGAAGCTTGGCCGGCAAAAGCATCCGCACCAGGCTCATAGTCTTGAGCGCGGGCTCCATTATGAACCTTCTGCTTCCCATTTTGCTGCTCTCCATAGCCTTCATGATTCCCAGGCCAGTAGTGGCAGGGGGTGATCTCAAGGTTGTCGAGGTGACCCCCGACACCCCAGCGGCTGCGGCGGGCATCCAAGTGGACGATATAATCTTGACTGCCAATGGTCAGCCTGTCTCCGACTTCGATGAGTTCCACGAAGTGATAAGTTCCAATCCTGACTCGCCGATCTCAATCGGTCTGAAAAGAGGTGAGGAGCCGATCAATACAACAGTCTACCCACCATATCCTAACGACAAAATCGGTGTTACTCTGCAGTTGGTGAACCCTTACTACGAGACCGTGTCCTACCCCATAGGCAAGGCGATTGCCGAAGGCTTCCGCCAGACCTGGAATATAATAGCCCTGACCGTAACAGGGCTCTTCAACATAATCACCGGCCAGGGGGGCGTGGACG
>Ga0209427_10000618_pt1 | contig 38463 bp, 31 predicted proteins | sample DeeMarSWOR136_30_FD_187465 | JGI IMG/M metagenome (GOLD analysis project Ga0209427, IMG submission 187465) | Marine sediment microbial communities from White Oak River estuary, North Carolina - WOR-1-36_30 (SPAdes) (version 2) | ecosystem: Environmental > Aquatic > Marine > Intertidal zone >...
AGAAGTATCGTGTCATGAGCAACGATTTGAACATCCTTATTGCGAACTGGAAGAAGACGGATTCGGATCTTGCCGGCAATTGCCCAAGACCCGAATAATTATCGAGGCAAACTACTAAAAGACCTAAATCTGGAGATTAGATAGTCAGAGATTGCTGCGGCTCGCTTTGCGGTGCCTGCAATGACCATGAACGATTGGATTGCTGGCACCGCTTTGCCGTGGTGACACGCTCGCGCACTAATGACAAAGAAGAGTTCGGTCCGCACCTTTGCAGGTGCAGCAGCTCCCTTTGAGTAGTCCCAAGGCAGCACGCATTATGCCTCGCTTGTGGGCCGTAGCTCGTATTTCCATACATACAAATATCGAAGTTCGAAATCCGCTAAAAGCAGTCGAATTGCCAAGATACAAAATCCACGCGCATATAGAAAGGAACAAGCAGTGGACGTGTGAGTTACAGGACGGCCAAAGTGAGTAGGCTCGATATTCGGCGCTGATACCTCGTGGCCGGCCAAACCAGTCCGCAGGCCATGGGTACACCGTCACGCTTGTGGTGCTCATTTTATCGGCGAAAGACTTCAGCTATATGAGCGTTTACGAGCCTCACTTGCCAAGTTATTCCTGGCAGACTTTGTGCAGCTCGATTCACAAGCCCCCCATTGGGGCCCATTCCACAGCAAACCCTAAGATCGATGTTCCACAGATCAGTTGTGGCGGAATAGCGGCACACGTCGGCGTGCGGGTCTGGTTACAAAGATGTCTTGCTCGCCATAGAAAGCCCGGCCTGATTTGAGCTTTCCCGCTACTCTCAATTTGACGCGGCCGTAGCCGGGCACTGCTTTCCTGAGTTCACGGCCATCAAATAAAGAAATTACCCTTACTCTACTGCCTCTGGCGTAGGCGTGTCGATGGCTTGCTTCAATGTCACCCGGCTCGAGAATAAGTGCTTGATCCTTGATGTCACCGACACCAACGCCGGCCGGAAACTCCAAGATAGCCAGTATTCTCTTCGGCCGTGTGCGCTCAATCAGCTTGGGAAATATGCACAGATCGGCCTCCAAGGGTCCAGACTCGCATACGGTAACATCGACACTTGCAGTCAGTGGGGGCGTTTCGTTGCTGTCGATAGTCACCGAATTAGTTATGGTCGTACCTTCGGGCGTGCCCTCATTGACCCTCACGGTTAGCTCTAAACATTCACCTGCTCCCGGCTCCAGAGGCGGGTAAGACCAAGCGTAAGTGTGCGTATTCGGGTCATACTGGCCTAAAAGACCGTCACCGTCCGCTGTTACGAAGCTTACCTGCTCGGGGAGGCTATCGACGATCGACACGTTGTTCACCGTCGCATCATTATCATTATTGTCAAAGCAAATGCTGTAGGTAATGGTACTATTTGCATCGACACACTCAACCTCATCAACAATGGTCTTGCTCAAATTAAGCGGTTCGTAAATGACCTCTCGGGCGACAATACCGACACTTGTCGTGGTGGATGGTGTTTCCTCGCTGTCTATGGTCACGAAGTTGGTGACGGTCGTATTGGGCTCGGTATCTTGATTCACCCGTACTGTAAGGTTCAAGCAGATAGTGGTTCCTGGCTCAACGGACGGACGAGACCAGGTATAAGTGTGTACGTTGGGGTCATACCAGCCGAAACTGCCGTTGCCGTCGGCTATGACGAAGCTTACTTCATCCGCCAGGATATTGACAATCGAGGCGTTGTACACCACCTGATCATTATCATTGTTATCGAAGCAAATATCATAGGTAATAGTGTCGCCTATGTCCACATAGTTCGGCTCGCCAACGATACTCGCGCTCAGATTAAAGGCGTTGTAAACGACCTCCTGTGTAACGACGTCAACACTTGTCGTGGTGGATGGTGTTTCATTGCTGTCAATAGTCACGAAGTTGGCGATGGTCGTATTGGGCTCGGTCTCTTCATTCACTTGTACCACCAGCCGTAGACAATCGCCTGCTCCAGGCTCCAGAGACAAATCGGACCACGTGTACGTGTGTGTATTGGGGTCGTACTGGCCAAAGACGCCGTTGCCGTCGGCTGTTACAAAGTTTACTTCATCCGGAAGGATGTCGACTATGGACACGTTGGCTACGGTTAGATCGTTATCATTATTATCGAAGCAAATATCGTAAGTGATAATATCACCTACATCCACATAATTTGGCTCTCCAACAATGATCTTGTTCAGATTAAGGGGCTCGTAAATAACATCCTTTGTAGTAATATCAACACTTGCCCCTGTTGGCGGTATCTCACTGCTGCTGATGGTGACCAGATTAGCGATGGTTGTAGCCGGAGCTGTACCTTCATTGACCCGGACCGTTAGCTGGAGACAATCGATCGTTCCTGGCGCCAAATACGTATAAGACCACGCGTACGTGTGCACAGCAGGATCATAATATCCGAAAACCCCATTGCCGTCGGCTGTTACAAAGTTTACCTCCTCGGGCAGAGTATCAATAATGGATACGCTGGTTACAGCGAAATCGTTGTCATTATTATCGAAGCAGATATCATAGGTAATAGTGTCACCTATATCTACATCATTCGGCTCACCAACAATATGCTTGCTCAGATTAAGGGCCTTGTAGCTGATATCTTTCGTATCAATACCGGCACTGGTCGTCGTCGGAGGCAATTCGTCACTGTAGATAGTGGCGTAACTAATGATGGTGGCGCCGGCGGTCGCACGTTCATTCACCTGTACCACCAACTCTAAACAGGCGCCTGATCCCGGCTCCAGCGACAAATAAGTCCACGTACAAGTATGCGCAGCTGGATCGTATAGGCCAGGTACCCCATTGCCATCAGCCGTTACAAAGTCCACCTCATCTGGAAGAGTCCCAACAATAAGCACATTGTGGACAGTGAAATCATTATCATTGTTATCGAAGCAAATCTCATAGGTTATGGTGTCACCTATATTGAGATCCTCTACGCCATCAATAATCTCTTTGCTTAGATTAAGGGGATTGTAACTGATGTCGTTACTCGGGACAACTAGGCCAGTGGGATTCCCGTTTACGCCTATGGCGTCGATTTGTTTAAGTGACGTGTCGAAGACCACAAGGTTGTCTCCGCCCGGCTCGCCGTCTTTGCCGGTGCTTACGTATACAAAACCGGTGGCCGGGTCCACTGCAAGGCCGATCACACCGGCGTTGGGGTCAACTCGGGTTCGTCTCCCCTTACCCAGCGACAGTTCGTACAGAGCTATGTCGTAATCATCTAAGAATCCTGCACCCGAATATAGTAAACCATTCGTGGCGTCGACTGCAACACTGATAGCAAGCGGCGTAATTGAGATGGTCCCTGCCAACGACCAACCGGAGGTATTGTAGACCCGAATCATGTTGCTGTGCGTAGCCGCGTAGAGTCTGTCGTTGATTTCATCCAGAGCGATCCCGTAAGTAGAACCATACGCCAAAGTGAAAGGTGAGCCGGTCATGTTCGTAAGTGTCTTAGTGGTTGCGTTCCAGTCATAGACGTAAAGTTTGTTGCTACCTCTCTCAGCACAGTATAGTAACCTCTTGTCGTGATCGTAGACGATGCCGGCCAGGTTGACAGCCCCCGGAGCTGTCGCGATCCCTTCATCTGCTGCGGTTCTTGCATTTATCACCTGGATCACATTGGAATCTTCGTACGTGACAAACAGATATCCTGAAGCCGAATCCATCGCAAGGCCCACCGCACCGCGACCGTGCCGCGGTATAGTGTATTCAGCCTGGAAGAACAAAGAACCGTCGGCCGCAATATTATACGCGTGCAGGAGGGAAGGATCAGCATTGATATCGGCCAGTACGTACAGCGACTTTGCCGTCGCGGTCCCCGCCGTACCCGTCACCAACCCAACAACTGCCAATGCAACCGTAAAAAGACTCGTCCTGAGGACCTTCTTTTTGATTTGACTTTTCATCGTCAATCCTCTCAAAAAAAAATCAATCTTTCCCTGCGCACCTTTTACTTTATCGTCCAAATCTTCGTTGTGTCTGAACTACCGATGGAGTTAATTTTGGTGGGCGAAAACTTGCGAGAGCGCAAAGAGACACGTTTCCACCACGCCTCCGAGCACACCTTTCATATTTATAACAGAATTTGGAAAGGTCTGTCAATAGAAAATAACCGTTGAGGGGGCATTTTTTTTATCCATGCTGGGCGGTAAAACGTGTTGTCCGAACGGCTTACAGTACTCTAAGCGTGTGCTCGACGCATAAATTGCAGCAGCTTCCCCGCTGCAGGTCGAAATCAGCATCAGAATCTTGCCAAAACCGCTATTTGGGGCCTGCCGATACAATCGGTGCAACCGATACTTTTGCGAGTCGGATGTCCTGATTTCGGCAAGGCGTATATGCTCACGCTGGTGGCCTGTGCCGGCTTGGCAGGCTGTTGAAGAGTCCACGTGGTAAGCTGGCAAGGTTTTCCGCCCGACCTGAACAAATCAGCCGAACGTTGATTAGCCGGCAAGAAAGCAATATCTGCAGCCGTTCGTGACGATGATAGCAGACCGGACGCGATTAGCGGACGTTTTTACAGTGCGTGATGATAATTGACCGGATACAGTAAGAAGTGGCTTTTAGAGGCTTTGAGAGGTGTTTTTAACCGGCATTCTCAGGAAAACGGCTAATCGAACTACCGCCCTATAGTCTTCGCTTTTCGCTTGACATGCTGGCGTTAACCAGATATACTCTACTTGTTTGCAGGAAAGCGATAATAAAGCTTGCTTTTGTTCTGTGTTGAGCTTTCTACAACGAAAAGCAAGTTATTTTGTAGCCGACCAAACGCGGCAGCGATGTGAATAATAAGCATGTTAGTTAGTACGCCGCGTGAGAATGGTTTCAAAAAAACGTCCGGGGTCCCCGAGAAGTCGCGGGCCGATAGAGGTCTGACTTCAGGGCTGGAATTTGTGTTGTCAAAGAATGCAATTATTCTTTAAGGAGGCAATATTATGAAACGCTCAATATTAACCATGTCCATGATATTTGGTCTCGCAGTTCTGTTCTGCGGTTCGAGTGCCGAGGCTGCGTTTGAGGAGGGTATAGGGATACAGATCCCGGTCATTGTCAATCTATACCCGGGCTGCGGGACAACCGAAGCTAAGGCTAAGGAGGCTATTGAAGAGGCCAACAAGTTGATGAAGCAGGCGGGATTCAAGCTCGTGGTGGTCGATGTTAACGATGCTCCGGCAGACGATGGGGGTGACGACGGCAGCGGTGGTGGCACGGCCAACGACGGTGAATTCACCCCAGACGAGCGAGATAAGATACGAACCTTCGGGGGCAAGGAGCTGAAGAAACTCAAAAACGAGAAGGGCATCAAGATATCGTTTGGCAAGAACCCGGTAGCTGACACTAACGACAGGGGCGTCTCTATACACAGAAATCCCACGATTATCGTTAGGGAAAGTACCGCGGCTGAAGGTGGCCCAGCCGATACCGGCCAAACAATCGCTCACGAGCTCGGGCACGTCCTTACGCTTGATGCAGGGCATAAAGTTGAAGATGCCAACGACGACGGAGACTATGATGACCCCGGCGAGAGGGCGGACGCAGGCGCACACTCCAGCGGCGCCGATCACATCATGCAGGCGACCGGCAAGGGCGATAAGTTCACGAAGGACCAAATTGAGGAGATGAAGAAGGAAAAGTACAAGCACGGCAAGTGCTCGGTGCAGTGGAACCAGGCGTACCCTGCTGAGAAGGTCAAGCTGCAGTATGGTGCCACCACCGATGCTCTTGGCGACCATATCGGCCTGGATACGACTACTTCGCCGATGTACGATATTGACCGGGTGGTACTCACCTCTCTGGCAGGGCCAGATCATTTGGGCACTGACTATTGCACAATGGACGTGCAGTTTACTGTCGCCGGGACACTGACTTTTGGTGAGATTTTCTTTGGAGAGTATGTCCTCGGCTTTGACATCGATGCGGACGCGACAACCGGTTTCCCATTATCTGTGTACGAAGGTATCGATCGAATTGTGAAGTTTCGCGTTTCTTCGGGCATGGTGGTTGAGCTTTCAGGCGTCGAGGCGATACCACCAATTGATGGGCCCATAGACATCGTGAACCCGTTGTATGTCTATGGAGAAGTTGTCAATCTCCATACGAACCAGGTGACGCCCCTGCCGGAGATGCCTATCGCGGTGGTGGACGACGAGTTTGACGCTGGCGGTGTGGCAACGCCGGCGGCGACCAGCATTCTGGCAAAAGTGCCGAAATGCACCCTCGCTCTTACAGCGCCGCAAGTACCCGTCGTGGCTGTGTCCCGCAGCGGTAGTATCATCGAACCAGGCCCATTTGACCCTATTGACGTGCTGGCCTTGAATGGTGGCCCCATCATCATTTTTCCGCTTGAATATGACCATACAGATGACTTAGTCTTTGACCAGCAGCGCTGGCTTGGCGATCCGAGCTTGCGGACATTCGGCAACGGCGTGCCTGAGCCCGGCCAGCCCTATGAGGTGGAGGTCTTCGGCTTGCTACCGGACAGTGAGTTTACGCTATACCTTAATGATACGCCGGTTCTTACCGGCGTGCTTGACTCCGGCGGGCACACCAACGCCGATTTCACTTTCCCGGCTGAGTTGCCCAATACTGAAATGCATTTCCTGACTGCGCAGGACACAACCGGTGAGTTCGCTTACGGTATAACCTGTTGGAGGATGGTCCGTGGCGACGTGAACGGCGACAACAAGGTGGACTGGCGCGACATTGCCGTTATAGGCGAGAACTGGTTGGACGGAGTGTACTAACAGGTTAAACCCAGACTACCAGATATGTCACAGGGCCGTGTGTATAGTGCTCACGGCCTTTTTGTTCACCTCAGCGCCAAGTCACTACCCTCAAGAGCGACTGCGGTTCCAAATAGCAGGCCAGTGTGAACAAATGAGCCGGCAATCGTTGACTCCAAAATCCCGTGATTTGCTTGAAACCTTTCCCTCAATCAGATATTCTATCAGGTGCAAGTAGCTGCAACGAGGAGCCAGAAGTGAAGTTCTGGCTTTGCATCGGCGTTGCTTCCGGGAGCTATCATATTGTCCGTACATTTACAAGCTTGTTCACAAGGCGATTCAGCTACCGAAGAATGGAGATTGCTTTCTGCGCCCGGTTTTTGTCCTGAGGGCAGAAAAGATTGTCTAAAATGAAATTGTCTTATGGTCCTAAATTTAGGTTGGTGTTTTTTGGATTTGTGGCCGCGGTTTTCGTTGCCGGTTGTCATGCGGATGATCGAAATACCGAGGCCGAATATATCAAGACATTCCCTGCAACGTATGACTATGTGCCATGCCTGCCGGGAATCGGCGGTGACCTGCGGACATCGACTCCGAGCATGCTTACGGTGACCGTTAATACTAATGACAGAAGGCAGACTATCCACAACTTCGGTGCGTCCGATGCGTGGTCCATCCAGTTTGTCGGCCAGTGGCCGCTGGCTAAACGTGATGCCATTGCAGACCTATTATTCGAAACCGGCCTTGACCAGATCAACGATCCCAAAGGTATCGGCCTGTCCGCGTGGCGGTTCAATGTAGGCGCAGGCAGTAGCAGGCAAGACAATATCTCTGACCATTGGAGAAGGGCTGATACTTTTCTTTCGGCCGACTACAGCTCTTACGATTGGTCACATCTGCCCGGCCAACGTTGGTTCCTCCAGGCTGCAAAGGCGCGCGGCATTGAGCAGTTCATCGCCTTTGTTAACAGCCCGCCCATAAATATGACCAGAAATGGCAGGGCTTATGGCAGTGCCGGCCCTGACACAACAAACCTGGCAGATGATAAGGTTAATGATTTCGCTTCATATCTTGCAGCAATACTTGGTCACTTCAAGAATATGGAAGGGATAGACTTCAAGTACATCAGCCCGTTTAACGAGCCGAACTGGGATTGGGACTCGAATTCACAAGAGGGATGCAGGTACAGCAATACTGATATTAAACGGGTAGTTGATGCTCTGTATAGTGAGTTGCAGAATCAGGCCCTTACCGCTGAGATCGAAGTTCCGGAAGCGGGTGAGATAGCCTATCTGTACAGTCATTCCGCCGCACGCGGAGACTATATTGATTCATTTTTCAACACGAGCAGCTCCAATTACATCGGAGACAAATTAGCCTATAAAGTGGCTGGGCACAGCTATTTCACGTGCTGGCCCGAGGGCGATGACAGGCTTGTGGGCTGGCGTGAAAATCTACGCAGCAAGCTGGACGCCTATCCCGGTCTTGAGTACTGGATGACCGAGTATTGTATACATATTCCCGATGCGGGGTGGGTTGCCCCGGAACATCGTGATTACGGCAACCGCCTTGATTTGGGAATGGATCCCGCACTCTGGGTTGCTCGACTTATTCATTACGACCTGACGGTAGCAGAAGCTTCGGCGTGGCAGTGGTGGCTGGCTGTCTCTCCTTATGATTACAAGGATGGGCTTGTGTATGTAGATAAGAGCCAAACCGACGGCGACTATTACGAATCCAAGATGCTGTGGGCGATGGGCAACTTCAGCAGGTTTATTAGGCCGGGGATGGAGCGCGTGATCGTGCATCGCTCAGACAACGCAGCTCCGGACGAAACGGTCCACGGCCTTATGGTATCTGGCTACTATAAAAGTGACGATGGCACCGTGGTCGTTGTGTTTGTGAATTGGGCATACTACGATGAGCCGGTGGACTTCAATTTTCTTGGTGCCCAGATAGGTAGCTTGATTCCTTATGTTACCAGGGGCTATTCTCTTGACAAAGACAATCTTACTGCGTACAGCGTACTCTCACCGGATGACACTATTGCCATTCCAGCTCGGTCCGTTGTGACGGTAGTTGGAATACCTGTCAACAATGAGGGTTGAAACAGAGACGCGGTTACAGACCTTGTGGACTTTGGCATTTTGGCTGCGCATTAGCGGCAAACGGATAGCGATAGATGCAGCGTGCCGACCTCATGGGCGATGGCCAAGAGACTGCTAAGGATACAGGCGATATGATCCCAATCCTTTCAAACTGTGACCTCTAACTTGGTGCCGGAAAAAGCCTTGATGCAGGCAGTCCCTGGTCCGGCCTAATTGATGATGGGCGCATCTCCGACCGAGCGCTGACGCCCTGAGCTACGTGGGACGAGCCATAAATAATCGATTATCAGCTTGAGCAAGACGGCCGGCTCTGGTAGATTATCACATCTTTTGCTGCTTAGGAAAGGTATGTGAAAGGAAATGGCTCTGTGATACATGCTCCCGCTTTCGCGGGGACAGGTTCAGCATTGGGGAAGTAGGAGCACGCAAAGCTTGCAGAAAATAGCAATGATTTGCTCTGGTTTGAGGTTGTCAAATGGATGTACTTTTAGTTGGCAGTGGTGGGCGTGAACATGCAATTGCATGGAAGTTAGCGCAATCGAAGGAGCTTGGAAGACTCTATATCTCGCCCGGTAATCCGGGAACCAAGCAGTGTGGCGAGAATGTTGCTATTGGGGCAACAGATGTCGAAAAGCTGGTGGATTTTGCCCGTCAGAACGACGTAGGCTTGGTGATAGTAGGCCCGGAAGATCCACTTGCAGCAGGCCTGGTCGATGCGATGGAAGAAGCAGGTATAAAGGCATTCGGGCCCAGGGCGGGTGCGGCACAGCTCGAGGCGGACAAGGCATTTGCGAAACAGTTGATGCGGACGAGCGCAGTTTCGACGGCTGAAGGCAGGATCTTCGATAGATTCAGCGATGCCAAAGCATATATAGCAAGCAGAGACGATGCGGTGGTGGTGAAGGCGGCGGGGTTGGCAAAAGGCAAGGGAGTTATGGTGTGCGACGATCCAGCGGATGGCATTTTAGCGGCTGAGAAGATGATGTGCGACAAGATATTCGGCTCAGCCGGTGACACAATCATCGTGGAAGATAAGCTGCTGGGCGAAGAGGTGTCTATATTAGCTTTTGTGGACGGGCATAATATTTACGTTATGGAATCGTCGCAGGACCACAAACCTATCGGGGATGGTGACACTGGACCCAACACAGGTGGAATGGGTGCATATAGCCCGGCTCCGGTCGTCACTGAGGAGCTAATGAACAAAATCACGCGAGAGATTCTTGTGCCGGTGGTAGATGGTATGAACCGCAACGGCACGCCGTATAGAGGGGTGCTTTATGCGGGGCTGATGATTACGGGTGGTGGGCCGAGAGTGCTGGAGTTCAATGTTCGCTTCGGTGACCCGGAGACCCAGCCTATTTTTATGCGGCTGAAAAGCGATCTGCTGGAAGTCTGTCTGGCGGTTTGTGACGGCAGGTTGGACGAGGTCACGTTGGAGTGGGACGAGCGGCCAGCAGTTTGCGTAGTTATGGCTTCGGGCGGCTACCCGGGCGAATACGAAAAGGGTAAGAAAATAACCGGTTTGGATGAAGTCGAACAACTCCAAGATGTTGTCGTATTCCATGCAGGCACGGCAAGCAAGAATGGAGACATCGTTACAAACGGTGGCAGAGTGTTAGGTGTGACCGCTCTTGGCAGGCAAATCGCCGATGCAAAGAGGCACGCGTATGAAGCGGTTGATAAAATAAAGTTCGACGGTGCTTACTGGCGTCGGGATATTGCCGATAAGGCAATTAGGAAACTGACTATAGATAAATGATAATTGACTGTTGGCTCGGTTTGGGGCTGATAAACTACCAACTCAAAACCCTCTATGTCTTCTATGGGGCACGTCGAAAGTCAAAATCCGAAACCCAAAACTCACAAGTCTCAAGACGGACATAGCCTTTTGACTCGCTTGCTCTTCGCATGTCTGATCTTGGTCGTGGTGTTCTGTGTCTGGTATATCTGGGCCAGGCGTGCTCTGCCGCGCATCGCTATAGCAGAGATCCGCAAGCTCACCAGCGCAAGCGTTGATATGAACTCGGTTGATTTTGACTTTGATGGCTCGGTTGTCGTCAAACAACTCATCATCAGGCCCGAGCGAGCAGAACAACACCACGGCGCAATTCTCGAAGCCCAAACCGTATATGTCCGCTTTAGCTTAGGCAGCTTATTATTGTTGAAGCCCCGCTTAAAGGAAATACGTGCTAATGATTTTGTTTTCAACACTCAGTTCGATTCGGATACGGGCCGGTGGAACATAGCTGCACTTAAAGGCGATTGGGCAAAAGGCTCTGGTGCCGACGAGATGCCGTTTATAACGCTGAAAAAGGGGACGCTGCAATACACCAAGTTGTCCGCAGGACAGGCGACGGTGATCGCTGCCGTACCTGTTGATGCGAGGCTTAGACCCGCTGAGAAAATATTAGGCGGCTGCAGCTTTGACATAACAACGGGCCAAAGGGCTGGCTCCGCCAACAGCAGGCTGTTTGGCTTTTGGCGGCCCGGCAGGATTACAGTTGCCGGTGGGCTTTCATCCGCAGAAGGCGCAGCCGTCGAGAGGGGCTTGACAATAGAGCACCTCGAAGTAGAGCTGAACTATGAGCCGGACGACAGTTACGCGCTGAAGCTCAGAGCAGAAGATTTGCGGAGCACTTACAGCCGCGCAGTTGACACTCTCGGATTGGTCGAGCCTGTCATTCTCCAGGAGTCTGGCCCATTTATCGCTTTGCAGAAGTTCCTTAGCCAATACCGTCCAGCGGGCCAAGTAGATATTGACCTTAAGGCGTCGGGCAACTTTGGCCGGCCGGGTGTAGCCAAGATGGCTGGCAAGGTCTATTGTAAGGATGTTTCGATTTGCGACCGAAAGTTCCCCTATCTGATAGAACACTTGGTGGGTCAGGCGGATATCACCCAGGACAGTCTCCTTTTGAATAGGCTAACCGGCAAACACGGTGACGTCAACGTCAGTATCGATGTCTGGGCCAAGGGCTTTGGGCCAGGTCGCGAGTATGAAGCACGCGTTACAAGTGGCAATATGCGTTTAGATAGTGACCTGTACGATGCCTTAAGCACGGGACAGAAGAAGCTATGGGATGCTTTTTCGCCGAGCGGGCGTACGGCGATAGATTATCGTTTGAGCAGACGCCAGCAAATGCCCAACAAAAAAACTCTGGCTGTGAAGCTACTTGACGTCGAAGCCACATATCGCAATTTTCCTTATCCGTTGAGGGATTTGACAGGGCGTTTGGTATTTGACCGAGAAAGCGCACAAATTTCGCAGGTGGTGTCGCGATATGACGGCCGGCAGATAATCATAGACGGCACAGTGACAGAGCGCAATACTGAGCGGCCAATATATGATATCTCAATCAAGGCTGAGAATATTCCGCTTGACTCAACCCTGGCAGAGGCATTGCCGGTTAGACAAAGGAATTTCTATAACCAATTTGACATGACGGGCCTCGTAGACGCCGAGGCGAACGTCTTTACACCAAACCAGGACCTTGGACCGACGAGTTTTTTAGCCCATGTCTCTCCTAAAAACGCTTCATTGAAATTGAAGAAGTCGCCGCTGCTTGTCTCCGATATATCAGCAAAGACCCTTTTCACACCGGACTCGATAAGCGTTGAAGAGTTGACCGGTCTGTATGGTCAGGGCTTGGTGTCACTTGCCGGTGAAATCCCGCTCGGTGATGAAGGTCAACTGTCCCACTATAACGTGACAGTGCGTGCCGAGCAGGTACAGCTGAGCGACGATTTGATCGGCTTGCTGCCGGCACAGCTGGAAAAAATCGCCTCCGAGTGGCAGCTGAAAGGCAAAATAAATCTGGCAGCCGATTTAAGAAAAGCCGGTCTCCACGAGGATCCGCAGTATGAGATTATTGTGGACTGCCTGGGGGGCACTGCGAGCTGCAAATATTTTGCATATCCATTGGAAAATCTTACTGGCAGGTTGACGATCAGAGATGGTGTGGTCAGGCTCGAGGATATCACAGCAACTGCCGCTACTGATGTGCCCGGAGCGGCTGAGGGCTCCGGCATAAGAGCGAATGGCGAAATTACCTTTGTAGATAATGCTTTCTACGAGGGCAAGTTTTCACTTTTGGCAAGTGACATCGTTTTAGATAAGCGGCTTGCGGCCGCTTTGCCTGAAGATATGGCGGCTATCTACAGGGCGCTGTCGCCGAGTGGGCAATTTGACTTGGATTTGACAAAGATTACGGTCTTTAATGCTGGTGATGAAAGATACGTTGACTTTACCGGTGCTGCCAAATTCAAAGGTTCGGGTCTTAACATACTCGCGGCCAAGGGTGAATTGGATGCGGAATTGAAAACAAGGGGCTTGTATAAAGTGGGTGAGGGGCTTTCCCGCGGCCGGATCAGTGTCGCTGATGGGGCCCTTACAATAAAGGGCAAATCGATAACCGGGCTGAAGGCGGATATCAATTATGACCCGGCAAGCAAAGGCTGGCTGGCCAAAGATTTGATTGCCGATTGTCACGGGGGACGACTGATAGGCAAGCTGGAATTCAAGCAGCCAGACGAAAGGGCTTTCGAATATCTGTTACAGGTAGGCTTTGACCATGTTGACTTGAAGCGATTCGTTAAGGCTGGCAGGTCTAACGAGACTGCTGGGAACGGCCATACCAGCGGCACAATGAGTGGCTCGTTGAGCATCGGGGCTCGCCTGGGTGAGGGCTCTTGGCGAACTGGCAGATGCAGGCTGGCAATAAAGGATATGCGTGTCGGCAAGCTTTCGCCGTTGGCGAAATTGCTGTATGTACTCAGACTGACCGAGCCGAAAGACTTCGCATTCGAGCGGATGGCTGTCGATTCGTACATCAAGGGCGACAGGCTGTTCTTTGAGACATTTGACTTGTCCGGTGAAGCGGTGGCCTTCTATGGCTCAGGCTCGATGCATCTGCCGAGCGACAATGTTGATCTGACCCTTACTGCCCGGGGCCAGCGGCTTGCCGCTACCGAGCCTTCCCTTCTGCAATCTCTGACGGAGGGACTGGGCCTCGGGGTCGTACGACTCGAGGTGACAGGCAATGCTTACGACCCGCAGGTGCAAACTAAAGCCCTGCCCCTCATCGGAGATACCCTCGAAATCCTCGGCGCACCCCGCTAAGAATCACAAGCCGATTCCGGTTGGCAGCTACGATTGATTAACTCGTTCCGCGACCGGCACGGCTCGGCGTTCTGTTCGATTAGCTCGTTCGGCCACTACAATTCGTATTTTGCATCCAGGGCTAAAGCCCTTTCTTTAGCGCCTGCGCTTCTTCTGGGCTTGGCGAAAGCCCTTCTCACCGCGTTTGCCTTTTGCGGTATGTTCTGGTCGACGATACACAAGTCCTCCTGCGAGCATAAGACGACGCAGCCAGTCGTCGCATATCTTTATACCCGTGACCCCTTGCAGGTGGACGTTCAGTTTAGCGATACTCCACACGCTGAAAGTATAGCCGTAGGCAAGTGGCCCGGCCTGAATGGCTTCTCTTAGTTGTTTCCGATATTGGGGCGTGACTCTGGGTGGCCTGCCCGGCCGAGGCAGTTCGCTCAGTGAGCCCATACCCCGTTCCTGCCAGCGTCTGCGAATGTCCGTGATGGCGTCCTTTGACAAACCGGTAACCTCGCTAATAGGTTTGCTGGAGGCGCCGTCGGCTGATAGAAGTAGACATACTGCTCGCCTGCCCACCCGAGCTGAGGGCGGATGGACACGAACCTTTTGCAGTCGACGGCGTTGATGTGAAGTTAGCTTGACTTCCAGTCTCTTGTTCATGCCGATACCTCTCGGACAAACATCCTCGCCCATGCCATCAAATATGCCGGCAAAGCCGAAAGATTTACCTTAATCCGTTTGCCCTGTCTCAACAGTCATACATTCTGCGGGATCAAAGGCCTCTTCGGTTAGCTCAATACTCACTATTTGGGATGGCGGCAGAAATAGAAGACGTTTGTCACCGTCATCATTCGATCCCCAAAGGTAATAACAATCGGAGTCGTCTCCCGCAACGGGGCGACTGTAGTAGATCGGCACAAACACGCTCGCCAATTCGGCCGTCCGCCCGCCGCACACGCGGGTTAGCCTTACTCTCCTTTCCTCGCGTATCGCTCGCACAAACAGAGCATGGTCGCGGTGCATACAAGCTGTCCTTTCATAGTCCAAAAGCCGCCAGGCGCCTAAATGGCAAACAGCGCCTTGTTTGTGCCCTGAGCAACTCAATAGTCGCAACACTCCAGAGGCACCGATCACTCGGCGTCCTTCACCAAAGGACCCCAAATTCGTGCGAATGCCTTCTTAGACCAAGCGTTTGTCACAGTGTGGATGTAGATAGAAAAAAAGAGAATCCCTTCCCCTCAACGGCAAACAACTAATACAAGCAGCTCGTAAAGTAGTTGTGTTTCTAACCGGGATCTGGTATCTTGGTCCACAATACGGTGAGCAATTTAGCTGCGCCAACTTCAAGGGATATAGTGATTTAAATGTTGTGAGGCGAATTATGGAAAACGCAAAGATTTTGATTGCAGACGATGACCAGGATATCAGAGAATCGCTGCAGGCCCTTTTGGAATACCAGCAGTACACTGTCGTTACGGCCGCCAACAGAGAGGAAGGTATGAAAAAAATCAAGACCGAGAAACCGGATTTGATAATACTGGACGTTATGATGACTACATGGCAGGACGGCTTTGAAATGGCCAGGGAATTGAAGGACGATCCTGAGTTCAAGAAGACACCTATCCTGATGCTAACGGGAATCAAAGACCAAACAGGCATAGATTTCAAATCGACGGCAGGCGACCCCACCTGGTGCCCCGTGGATGGGTTTTTGGAGAAACCCGTAGAACGAGCCGTTTTACTGGCCGAGGTCCAAAGACTCTTATCGGAAAAAACCTGAGACGGAACATGTATCTGAAAGGTGCTAAACTTGTCGAATCAGCCTATTGTGTCGTCAAACCCACATAGATGCCCACAACATCCGCGTTGTATTTGAACGTCCCTGTCACTGAACTTGTCCCATCGCTACTTGAAGGTTGAAATAAAGCGATGGCCACTCCCACCTGATCAGCCAGGTGGATACGGCTCTCGATGAGCTGACCGAGGCTATCATTGGGACGGCTGCAAAGACCGATGCTGCGATACCGGCCAGTTCAACGGTATTCACCTCCGGGGTGTTCGTAAGTGATAACGGCAGGATTCGGGCAGCACAGCTACCCCGCTAACATGGACGCTGCCCCCTTGAGAATCCGTATTTGGAGACGAGCAAAAAAAAATCAAAAATACCGTACTTACCACGATAGACAAATCCTCGCCGGTGGCGGTAGAATGTAGGTGAATCTTGGAAGGACGCTTTGAGGGACCACCATATCGACCGGGCGCTGCCTGGGCATCTTTTCGGCGGCACGGCATGTTCGACCCGCCGGAATATTGTCGACGTTAAGATAACATTACGTGACTATGAGATTTGAAACGTGCAAGAGTGTTTGCGTGAAGTGTATATGGGAAATCCCAGTTCAAGCAACATATTTACACGGAGGTCGAGACTTAATGCAGAAAAGGCGTGCGTAGAAGACAAAGTGCACAGTCCTTGTATAGACGCCAGCAACCCAGAGGATGATTGGTCAAATGAGCCTCAGCCCATGGGTTAGGATTAATATGGGGCATACGGTAATACGAGGCAAGCGTCAAAGAGCGCGAAGGAGTGAGAACGATGATTGCCAAGCCGAAGCAAAAAGTAGTAGTTTGCACTGTAGTGTTGGCGATTGTTATAGCCGCAGGATGGGCAGTAGAGGATACTCTCGCTGCAGCGGAAGTTGGTGCGCCAGTGACAAGAGATTGGTTCTTGCAAGCAGGGCACACGCAAAACAAACACGGTCCAATTTTGTATAGGCAGCACGCCGCTAATTGGATCCTAACCGCTCAGAAAGCGACGCCTAACGGAGGAGTCTCAGCGTGGTATAGTCCATCAACTGGCTATTGCCCTACCTCATATCCTGAGGTGACAGGTTACATTATCCCTACGATGTTTGATCTTTTTCACTTGACAGGTGAGAAACAATACAGGGATGTCGCAATAAAGATGGCGGATTGGATAACATCTGTTCAACTTCCGACAGGGGCTGTACCAGCGATGGATTTTTCAACCCCATACGTGTTTGACACAGGACAGTGTATTTCTGGCTGGGTGAGAGCTTATAAAGAGACGCGAGATGCCCGTTATCTCGAGGCCGCGGAAAAGGCTGCCGGTTGGCTTGTTGGAATGCAAAGTCAAGATGGCTCATTTCCCTTGACCCCTTTCACTCGCTCAACCCATACTTATCATTGCAGAGTTTCTTGGATGTTGTTGCAGCTATATGAATTGACACGAAACAGTGTCTACAAGGATGTTGCGGTAAGGAACCTTGACTGGGCACTGGGTTTTCAAAGACCGGATGGGTGGTGCGTTCCCACAAGCCGCGAGACAACGCACTTTATAGCTTACGCCGGTCGAGGGATGTTAGAAGCAAGCCAAATAACAGGAAACAAAGCTCATCTTGTCTTCGCTCAAAGGTTGGCAGACGCTTTAATTCAGCTTCAACTCCCAAACGGGATGCTTTATGGCGAATATGATCAGGCCTGGAAGCCCGTCGTCGAATCAAGCTGCCTAACGGGGAATCTTCAGACAGCGATAATCTGGATAAGACTACACGCTATAACAGGAGATGAAAAATACGGCGCGGCTGCAAGGAAAGCCGTAGATTACGTCTTTGCCACGCAAAACATGGCTTCGCTAAACCCGGGGATTAATGGTTCGATAGCAGGTTCGCACCCGTTAACCGGAAGCTATTGTCCAAACACGTACCTGTCCTGGGCTACTAAATTCTTCATCGACGCCGTCAACCTTCTGCTTGATCCCAAGCGGGTGTTGTCTGGGTGACTTGTAAGTGATAGCACGCTTATTTCATACTTCTATGACGAGCCGGTTTTGGAAGTAGTTTGACCTGTCGATGCCTACAGATTCACTACCTTAAGTCCGAGCAAAAGCCCTCTTACCCGCACATGAAGAACCCGCGTTTTTCACGGACCATTGAGAGACAAGTGATGGGTTGAATGACTGTTTTAGACTCGTGACAATTTCCATAAACAGTTCTTTGAGCGGATAGCGGGCGCAGAGCAAAATCTTGAGCCGATCTGATCTGGAAATCGTCCTGGATCGAGTTTGCTGCCGCCGACAGAGAACAGCGGAGGTTCACACAAACTGCCCTGCAGCCTAACAAAACTGAGGCAAAGTTGGTTATAACAGGCCAATATCAGCGGTTTTGCCTCCGGCCATGAGCCGACAAAACGCCTGAATCAAGCACAAGAGAACCTGCGTTTTTTGGGCTGAAACGTCAAGGGTAGAGTCTACAGATACAGATGGCCCCCCCAAAGAATTTGTATTTGGCCCATTTCTTTCTTGATCTGCGAGCAGGAAGGTAGTAGAAGACATAAAAGTGCAGGGAAGCGAGCAATTTCTCGTATGGACGTGATGCAGTGGTGGTCTTTTTGTGCGCCGTAAAAACTACATTGAGGAGAAACAACCATGAAGAATCTAAAACACAAAAAATCACGCACATTGATGACTGCATTGGTCGCCGCTGTCGTCGGTTTGATCTGCACGCCGGCACGACAAGCAATGGCGGACACAATCTCGAATGCGGATCTCGTCGGTGGGACGCCAACAGTAAGTCTTGCAACAGGCTGGACGGCAGGCTCTTACCCAGTGACCTTACTGTTTGATGGAAATGCAGACAATCCAGGAACTGGCCGAGTCTTATACTGGCATGGGGGAACCACTCTCTCCCAGACGAATTACATCAGTATTACAATCGACCTCATTGAACCGTGGGAGATAAATTCTTTTCAAATTGCTAACGATTACGGCAATAGCAGTGTCAATGAAGTTCACTCAATGGACATACTGCTCAGCGGGACTGCGGGACTCATCAAATCCTTTTTAGTCAGCAATCTGGATGATGATTATGTCCCTGATATTGATGATGTATTCACTGGTGAAAGTATCCTTGGTGTGACGAGAATCGAATTTAGGATCACGGAGAACCAAGATCCATGGTCTATTGAGATACGCGAGTTCATCGTCACGGGAACACCTGCCCCCTCAAACCAGCCACCCGTTGCTGTCTGCCAGGCAGCGGTTGTAGCGGTCGGAGAAGTTCCCAATATTGATGGTGGATCGTATGACCCTGATGATGGAGACACGGTTACTCTTAGCCAGTCGCCATCAGGGGCGTTTGGTGAGGCGGGTATATATGAAGTGACGTTGACGGTAACCGACTCATCCGACGCTTCGGACACTTGTACGGCCATGGTTGTGGTTTACGACCCATCTGGTGGCTTTGTCACCGGCGGCGGCTGGATCGACTCGCCCGAAGGCGCCTACATACCCGACCCCTCACTGACGGGCAAGGCCAACTTCGGCTTCGTTTCCAAGTACAAGAAGGGTGCAAGCATACCTACAGGACAGACGGAGTTCGTATTCCAAACGGCAGGTCTGAACTTCCACAGCAGCAGCTATCAGTGGTTAGTAGTTAATCAGGCCGGTGCTAACGCCCAGTTCAAGGGCTCAGGCACTATCAACGGTGAAGGTGACTATAAATTCATGCTCTGGGCCGGGGACGGCGAGCCCGACACCTTCCGCATCAAGATCTGGTATGAGGACACCGGTGAGGTCGTGGTCTATGACAACGGCGTCAATCAAGCCATCGGTGGCGGTAGCATCATCGTCCACAAGGCCAAGAAGTAGAAACCGTCTCTGTCGCTAATACGTGTATCTGCAACTGAAGCGGCTGCGAGCGGCGCGCTCGCAGCCCTTTCTCTCTATGACATGACCCACCCAAAAATCTCACAAAGTAGCTCTCACATGCACTTGACGTCCATAAAATCACCGATCTCGGCTCCAAGGGTATCATGGCAAGGGCCTTTTTCACAAATTGGCCTTGAGATTCTTCTGAGAGTCCAGCGTTCTTCAACGTCTTGGCTGTTCAGCCAACCGCTTTTCAACTTCCCTCAGCCGCTTGTCCAAGTCCTCATTGTCTTTGTGCCGCAGGGTTCGCCCTTTTTTCTTTCTTTTGGCCCCCTTCTCTGCTACACTGGCGGCAGTTTTATTAAACGTAACTCTGCACGGAAAGAAAACGATGAACAAGCCAGATATGAGGACCTACGATGACCTGCGCCGCCGCTTGCAGAGCGGCCGCAAGAGGCGTGTAAAAGCTGCTCATAGGTATGAAGTAGTCGCGGGACCCAACAGGCAACACGTGGCGGGAAAAAGATTTCACTTCATCGGTGCCGGCGGTATTGGAATGAGCGGCCTGGCGCAGCTTCTGATAAAGAATAATGCGATTGTAGCCGGCTCAGACCAAACCGCCAGCAGCATTACAGATAAGCTCTGTCAGATGGGAGCGGACATAAAAATCGGTCACAGCCCCGACAATCTCGACCCAGAGACGGATGCGGTCGTTCTCTCTGCCGCTATAAAAGACGACAATCCCGAATTGAGACTGGCCTGCGACAAAGGGTGCAAAATCTATAAGTACGCCCGGATGCTCGGCGAGTTGATGAATCGCTATGAGGGTATTGCTGTGGCCGGAACCCACGGAAAGAGCACCACGAGCGGCTGGCTTGCCCATCTGCTGACGCAGGCAGGTATCGATGTGAGTTTCATCGTCGGGGCTGAGGTCACCCAGTTGGGCAGCTCCTCGGGCGTGGGCGATAGCAAACATTTCGTCGCGGAGGCCTGCGAGTACGACCGCAGCTTTCTGAACCTGAAGCCCAAAATCGCTTGCATACTCAATATTGAGCAGGACCATCTGGACTACTATAAAGACGAGGACGAGATAGTCGAGGCCTTCGGCCAGTTTGCCCTCGGTGTGAAATCAGGCGGTATACTGATCGCCAACGGTCAGGATAAGAATGTGGCAAAAATCCTTACAGATTCTCGTTTGCGCCCGAATGAGAACAATTTGATGTCTTGTGAGACGTTCGGGCTCGATAGAAACTGCAATTTTTGCGCCGATAACATTCGGCTAAGTGACGGGCTTTATGCTTTCGACGTCCATCATAACGGCAGGTTGTTGGGCGAGACAAAGATCTCGCTGCCGGGCAAACACAACGTACTAAATGCCCTGGCGGTCGTGGCAATGGCGATGCATACTGGACTGCCCTGCCAGCAGGTACTCCAGTTGCTACCCAGCTTTACCGGTATCGACCGCCGGCTGATGTTAAAGCAACAGTCCAGCCAAATCACCGTCCTGGACGACTACGCCCACCACCCGACCGAAATCAAAGCGACTCTTGAGGCAATACGGCAGAGATACCAGCCAGCACGAATTTGGTGCATCTTTCAGCCACATCAATACAGCAGAACAAGATTTTTGCTTGATGATTTCGCCGAAAGCTTTAAGCTTGCCGATGTAATAATAGTGCCGGAAATCTATTTCGTTCGAGACTCACAGTCGGCCAAGAAAGAGGTCAACTCACAGTTATTGGTCGAAGGAATAAGAGCTAACGGAACGGATGCCGTGTTTATCGATAGCTTCGCAGCAATTTGTGATTATCTGGAAAGAAATGTCGCTGCCGGCGATTTGGTGGTGACTATGGGCGCAGGCGATATCTGGAAGGTGGCAGATGAGTATATTCAGCGGCTTAGAGGAAATAGTTGAGACTGACCATCAACTGGCTGGACACACGTGGTACGGTTTGGGTGGACCGGCTGACTACTTTGTCAGGCCGAAAACCGTCAAACAGCTCAGGGAAGTGGTTAAACGCTGCAATGAAAACAAGATTTCAATGTATGTGATGGGCTGTGGGTCCAACCTTCTGGTCAGTGACGAAGGTGTGCGGGCGGCAGTTATAAAACTCGAAAAGAATGAGTTCTCGGAGACGCAATTTAAGGACGAGCAAATCACAGCCTGGGCAGGCGTAGAGCTGAGCAAGCTGGTCTTGACGTGTGTGCACAAGGGACTTTCCGGCCTCGAAGCTCTAACAGGCATACCAGGTTCGATTGGAGGCGCGGTAAAGATGAATGCGGGGGGCAACTTCGGAGATATAGGGGCAGCAGCAGAATCCGTCACGCTCATGGACAACCAGGGCAATGTCTTTGAAAAGAGCAAGCCTGAACTGGTTTTTGACTACCGTCGCACCAACATTATTGCAAGATTCATCCTGAACGCTCGGCTGAAGCTGACCGGCGCCGAGCCAGAGCAAATCATGAGGACGGTGCAAGAGGCATGGATTTATAAGAAGAACAATCAACCGCTAAACACCAGGAACTGTGGCTGCATATTCAAGAATCCCAGAGGCGTCTCCGCTGGTGCTTTGATTGACAGGGCCGGTTTGAAAGAGCTGCAAATCGGTGGGGCTATCGTCAGCGATAAGCACGCAAACTTCATAATAGCGGAAAAGGGGTGTAAGAGCCGTGACATCATGCGACTGATAGATGCCGTAAAGCAGAGGGTCAAGGAACAGTTCGACATCGATCTCGAACCTGAAATCGAAATCTGGAAATAGATAGCTCTATCTTCACTGTCATCCTGAGTCCGCCAATGGCGGACGAAGGATCTGGGCACCGAAATAAGACGGGTACTATCGTGCCAGACTTATACCATTTGCTGGCCAGATTCTTCGCCCGACATGTACTTGCGCAGGTGCAAGCTTGCTGCTGCGAAAGCAGGGTTTACGCTCAGAATGACAGACAACGTGAAATGGATGATAGTCAGTTGAAAATAGATAACAGCAAATTGAAGGTAGCCGTCCTTATGGGCGGCATTGGTGAGGAACGTGACATCAGCATTCAAAGCGGCAATTGTGTCGCGGCAGCATTGAAACAGGCTGGCTTCGATGCGGTAAGAGCCGACGTTCAACCAGACAAACTGCATATCCTGGATGATGACATGGACGTATTCTTTGTAGCACTGCACGGCAAATTCGGCGAAGACGGCCAGCTTCAACAAATCCTCGAAGACAAAGGTCTTATCTACACAGGCAGCGGACCGGCAGCCAGCAGACTGGCGTTTGACAAAATGGCAAGCAAAAGTGTCTTTGCTGAATCCGGCGTTAGAACGCCGAGGGCAATTATATTTGACAGCCGAACGGAAACGAAAGAGCTTGAGAGACAGCTCGCCCACCTTGGCGACAAGTTTGTAGTTAAGCCTGTCAGGCAGGGCAGTACTGTTGGCGTCAGCATCGTTGATGAGCCGGGCTCGGCGGTAATCGCTGCACGACAGTGTTCAGACAAATTCGGCGATTGTATGATCGAAGAGTTCATCCGGGGACGAGAGATAACTGTTAGCATTCTGGAAAATCGGGCACTGCCAATTATAGAGATCAGAACCAAAAGAGACTTTTATGATTATCAGGCAAAGTACATCGATGAGCAGACCGAGTTTCTCTTCGATACAATCGAAGACGCCGCCCTGACAGAAAGAATCCATGCGGCGGCGCTCGAATGTTTCAATGCACTTGGGTGCAGGCACTTTGCAAGGGTTGATTTTATCCTGGACGACCAGGCAAGAGCCTATGCTCTGGAGCTAAATACCATACCGGGCCTGACAACCCATTCGCTTGTGCCAAAAGCAGCCCAGAAGGTAGGACTTTCAATGAGTGATCTGTGCGTAAAGATCATCGAGGCGGCATGTTCGTCGCTCGTGGACCGTGAAGCGTGAAGCGAGATACGAGAAAACCGTGGCTAAAAGCAAACGCACAAAACGCAGGACGAAAAAGATATCATTTAAGCTGAGCAGGCTAAAGAGAAAGAAAAAGCCAAAGACAGATGGGCGTTCAAGTCTGATCGGTTTCTTGAAAGTGCTGGGCGTTCTTTGTGCTCTTGCTGCTGTAGGAGCCGGTTTTGTATTCCTGGGCAAATATGTAAAAGAAACTGTCCCTGTCTCGAGCAAAATTGGTCCTGTTGAGCTGGTGGACCCACCTGCCTGGATTAATCAGCCGCTGCTTGAAAGAATCTACGCTGCTGCCACGGCCGGCGGGCAAGAGCTAAATCTGGATGAGGATGCCGCCCGCTCAATTCAAAACAATCTTGAGCGAGAGCTTGCATGGCTACACAATGTAAGAGTCCAGACGACGCACGAGAATATCCTCGTCAAGGCGGATTATCGAAAGCCGATCGCGCTGGTTAAATCCGGCCTGCAAAAATTCTACGTGGATGATGAGCTCGTCGTGCTCGATTTTCTCCCAATGCCGAGCTTACCCATTGTTCGAGTCGAAGGTATTCCGGTCGTGACAATGCCGCCCGTAGGCAAGGCATCTGAAAGGGATGACCTTGCTGCAGCGGTACAGGTTTTGAAGCTGCTCTGGGGGATGGACGAGCAGGTCACACCAGATAAGCCGCTTCTGCGGGAAATCGAAGTTATCGACATGAGCAATTTCGCCGGCAGCAAAGATCCGCGGGCGGCTCACATCGTTTTGTATGCTACAGACGGCACCCAGATCGTCTGGGGGGCAGAAGTGGGCATGTGGCAGCGGCACTTAGAGGCGAGAGACGAGGAAAAGCTGACAATGCTATACGGATTCTACACAGAAAACGGCACTCTGCTGGCCGGCGTAAAATACATAAATCTGCGCAACCCGCAGCGCAGCATTCCACTGCCAATAAACAGATATTAGACGCCCACGAAACCATTCAACGCCGTCGCCAGGTCAGTGTAGCGATACGGGATGTGAAACTCCGTGCAAAGCGATTTAAATTTCTTTAGGGCCGACTCGCTCAGTCTGCTTTGAAAATCAGTATCGCCCTTGCAGCAAAAGATCCTACAGCCGGCAAAACGATGCTCGTAAACGCTGCATTTGCCGCTGATATTGTAAGGACATCGGCTGCCCGGCATAGCCTTCATATCTTCAACTCCCGGATTGGCGGCAAAATACATGACTTCAGGCGTAGTCACAAATAGAAGGTGGTCGAATCCCTCTTCCGAGGCAGAAGCGGGCTCTTGCTGAGAAACAGAGCCTCCGAAATTACAGCACTTTCCGCAGGCATCGCAGCGGCCTGCCAAATCGGCGGCCTGGCGGATTTGTGAATCCAGCCAATCGTATATCTTAGCTACTCTTGTCAGGAGCTGGCGGTTTACTTTGGACCCTGCCACCATTTTTTGTTCTCTCGTATCTTCTTAATTTCCTCGTAGCTGCGGAGCCTGCCACGATTGATGCCGGGACACTTTTGAGCGGCTTTATTCCAGGCGTTCGAACTGGCCAGATTATTTGGCCAAAAAGGCCAGCTTCTGCACTGGCTCGGCCGAACCGAGTAAATCCTGCACATTCTCTCGCCACCAATATTTTGCAGGAATATGCAATCTCTGGTGACGCGGTGTTCTATGATTGTCGTTCGCAGGCCCACCCGCCGCAGATACTTCTGGCGTAACTGCCCTACCGTTATCTTCAGGAAATCGGCGATTATTTCAATCTCCGGCCGAGTCAACCAGATATAACCTTCACCCGGCCCGGAGCAGCACCCACCGCACCGCACACACTCAAAATGCAAACCGTTAGCGTACCAATATGATTTCATCTTTATGAGGCTGCTGATCTAAAATGCTTACGATTGAGCTTGTACCCAATCCGCAACCGCATCGACGAACTCTTTTGCAGCTTCTAACACTTGTTCTGCTGTCTGGCTGGAGATGGCAAAGGCGTGACCATAGTCGCCAATCTGTCGTTTTTCGAAGGCTCGGTTCAGCTCTCGACCCATTTCCTTGCTAAAGATACCTGCCTTTACAAAATGCTTACCAAAGCCGGATATAACACCTTTGTGTGATGAAAATGAAAGGTTTTTCTTCAAAAGTGCAGCTTCTGCTGCATAGAACATGGCATAATAGGCGCGCGATACTGATGACTCATAATCACCATCCGTTATAAGCGTTTTGGCACTCTTCAGATACCGCCTGGCCTTTTCAATCAGACTGGCTGTCTCGTTCATACGGGCTTTCCCTCCTTGCGCAGGTTGAGCAGCAGGGGGCTGTTCAACTCCCTGAAATCAGTAGCTGCAAGAGGAAAAACTGATAACAGGGTTTCAAAATCGAGATTGATGTCAGTTATCAGGTCTATCATTACATCGATCTCTCGGCATGGGTCAACCTCGCCTTCCAATATGACAGCCAGGTCTATGTCCGAATCCTCTGTGGCTTGGCCCCTCGCCCAGGAGCCATAAAGAATGATATTTTTTAGCCGTTTGCCGTACAATTTTTCGGTCTCTTTCCTGAATTCTTTAAGGACTTTTTTTATTTCCATAGTGTGTTCCCACACCATCTCCCTGCTCTCATCACTCCAATTGTATTAAAATCCGCCCCACATAGCAAGTGCCGCACTGCACACACTCAAAATGCAGGCCGGCAACATACCACGCAGCTCTATTGAGTTTCTTAGTCATAGGATCAACAGTTTGCCGCCTCAGGTCTATGAATTCAAGGCTTTGGAAATTGCCTCGTGGATGCCCTCTTTGGGGGCTTGATAACCCCAGCTGATTTCAGTTCCATTTAGAAAAATGGCACGTGCAGTCTGATGACGCAAAAGAATATCTCTATCATCACCGCAATATTCGTTAAGGACGACAGAGTCTCCAAACTCAGCCACTACCTCGCGGACTCGCTGAGCCTCTCCAATACTCGTTAGACAGAAGCTGTGCCAGAAAACGTCCACAACAACTTTGTTAGGTACTCGCTCGAACTTGTAGTTTCGCTCAAGGAGTTTAGGTGGCTTGGCTGATTCGTCAAACACCTTCCACAGAATACCTACTTCATCTCTGCGCTGTACCGCGGAAAAGCCATACTTTTCAAAAAACGGCCCCGGCATAAACCAAAGACAGTAGTCATAGTAGAATCCGAAGACGGCTAACGCTTTGCGTTTTTGTCGTTGCGTTTCCTGCTCAGCTGAGTCTATTAGCGCCTTGCCGATGCCCTTGTTCCGGGCTTCGTTCACGACCCATAGACAGGGAAGAACCATTATATCTTCTCCCAACGGACCCCAGGGACAAATCTCTATCGGCATAAGATACAAAAATCCTACTCGATTGTCGTCAACAAGGGCAACCTTTACTCGTAGACCTTTTTCGTAATTGGCCTTAAGCCATTGAAGCCTTCCGCGAGCATGGGCATCTAATTCGTCTGATTCGTTTACATGCGAACAGGTCGAGACGAAATACTCATCGGCCCCCTCCATGTCACGGATTCTTATTGATGACATTTGATTCTGTTTCTTCAATTGTCTCTACAAAACAGACAAACTCTTATATTTGAGCCATCCTCGTGTATATTCATTTCACATAAAAGCGATACGGCAGCACACAACCTGAAATGAATTTCGCCGCTTCAGAACACAGAAATGTGACACCTTCGCCGATATCCTGTGGCGAGGTGCTTGTTCGCTCTCGCCAGGCAGTTCTATGTTCGGACTGCTCAATGGCTTCGGTCAGAGTTTCAATCGCTGGGACAGGGCCGGGGGCAATTACGTTGAAGGTTACGCCATTAGGCCATGCCTGCCCATAAGCCTGCAGGAATGCGTGGACCCTTGCTGCCTTGCCAACATTATAGGGGTAAGCAGGTGAGTCATACGGCGGTGTCAAAGCTATTGCGACTATCCTGCCCCATTTCTGCTTATACATCTCTGGCAATACAAGCGGCATCAGGTGAAAGATTGGTGCGATTTCCCTCCGAACATCTTCCATGGCATCGTCCGGATTGAGCTTGTCTATGGGATCCGGATGCCAACCGGCACCCGGGTTTATAATACAAATATTGACTTCATCAAACTGCTCAAGTGTTGCGTTGACCAGATTCTTACAGCCGTCGCTCGTAAAGACGTCGGCTTGAACGGCAATCGCGTTGCCACCGCGACTTTTGATGTGGCCAACTATGGCATTTGCGTTGTCAGTACTGGTGCGATAGTTTACCACGACTTTTGCTCCTTCACGGGCTAAAGTCAGGGCAATACTACGCCCCATACCACTGCCGGCTGCGCCGGTTACAATCGCGGTTCTATCTCGGAGTTTCATTCGTTTGGTCGTTTCATCAATTCGCCAGCAGCATTCGACGTCATGATATTACCATTTCAGCACCGCTCCGGTGTCGGCGCTGGTTGCCATTGCGGCGTACTTGGCCAGATAGCCTTCCCCCGGCCCGCAGCAGCACCCCCCGCACCGCATACACTCAAAATGCAAACCAGTGCCGTACCACGGCACACTATTACCATCAATCATCCGACAAATCTGATTTCAGCCACTCTGCAACTTTGTCTACAAATCCTCGGGCACTTTCAAATGTATGGCGGGCATTCTCCTCTGATATCGAGAAGTTGGACTCATAGTCACCTAATTGTCTCTCGTCAAAAATAATATTCAGGTCTCTACCCAGCCGTTTTTCAAAAATCCCTGTTTTCACAAAATACCGACCAAAAGCAGAAATAACAGCTTTGTGTGAAGTAAAAGTCACCTTCCTCTTAAGCAACGCTGCCTGAGCCGAATAAAACATCGCATAGTATGACCGTGAAACAGCAGAGTCATAATCACCGTCCTCAATCAATAACTCCACACTTCTCAAATATCTGCGGGCTTTTTCGATAAGCGCTTGAATCTGGCTCATACGGTTATACCTTCCCTACGGAGATTTATAAGAAAGGGACTTTCGATTTCATCGAAATTACTCTCGGAGACCGGATATACCGCTATCAGAACATTATGCTCAAGATTCAAATCTGTGAATATATCAGCCATTCGCTCGATCTCTTTGCAGGGATCAACCGCCCCCGCCAGCACAACGGCCAGATCGATGTCCGAATGTTCATCATTGGCCTGACCTCTTGCATAAGAACCGTAGAGCACAACTTTTTTAAGCCGCTGACCGTAAAGCTTGGATATCTGCTGTTTGAATTCTTTAAGTATATGTTCTATTTGCATATTCTATTCCCAAGCATTACCTCTCGTTGACCCAATTATACAAAGATCCACCCGACTTTGCATCAGGGATACCAACTCGATCCATAACAAAAAGAATCGTAAGGATCATAACATTTGCGCTTCAAATCCACTTCCAGATTCTCCGAACACTTTTTAGCAATCTGCGAAATAACTTCGCTCGGAACATAGAACTCCCACGAGTGGGAACCGTTAAGCTCTAAGGAACCGTGAACATAAGGGGTTGAGTGGTCGTTCGATATAGCGGCCATTCCCCTACCAGGACGCCTGAATTCATGAACTGCAACGTTTCGCATCCTCCAAAGTAATGAAGGATATCGGGCCTTCTCGATCAAGTCCTCACATTTGCTACATTTAAAGTTATCAAGTTCATGTATACTTACATCTGCTTCTTCTGGTCTGAGTGTTGTACCCTTACGCCATTTATTTACTCTGTTTTCGACCTCCTTTCTCAAATCAGTGCACGCGCTTCTCTTGAGAAGATATTGCAATTGAGGGAGATTGACATAGTCTTTATACTTCCAGTCTGCATGGCAATCGATGAGTTTCACAAAACGTTTGCGATTTTTAGATTCATTTGGGAAGGCGCACTTGGATAGTGTGTCAAGTAATGACAATAGAAGTATTCTACGATATAACTCACTCGATAATCGGCATTTCCTAGGCAAATGGTCGATCTCTTTTCTTCGGTCTCTGATCCAGCCAAAGAATAAATCAATATTCTCTTGAATACTCATATATCTACCTCTCCGCTTTCCTTTGGAATCTTAACCATTCTGTCTTTGCTATGAGCATTCACCATTTCAGCACTGCGCCGGTGTGGGCGGAGGTGGCCATTGAGGCATACTTTGCCAGGCAGCCTTTTGTTATTCTCGGCTTGGGCGGTTTCCAGGCCTTTTTACGTTCGGCAAGTTCTGCCTCGGATAGTCTCACGCTTATCCTGCTATTAGGGATGTCAATTTCTATCATGTCACCATCTTTCAACAGTCCGATTGCCCCCCCCACCGCTGCCTCCGGGCTGATATGGCCGATGCAGGCGCCTCTTGTTCCGCCGCTAAATCGGCCGTCGGTAATCAGCGCGACGGACTCGCCGAGCCCAGCGCCCATAATATAACTCGTTGGGTTTAACATCTCCTGCATACCAGGGCCGCCCTTTGGACCCTCGTACCGAATCACGACAACGTCACCTTCTTTAACCTTGCCGGCCAAAATACCCTCGCAGGCATCTTCCTGGCTCTCGAAGATGACGGCGGGTCCGGCATGACTGAGCATGTCGCGGGCGACGCCCGCGCTCTTGACCACGCCGCCGTTCGGTGCGAGATTGCCCCGGAGTATTGCCAGTCCACCGGTCTTGGAGTACGCCTTATCAAGTGGCCGGATAACCTCCGTGTTTTTTATCTCGGCTGCAGCAATATTTTCGCCGATTGTCTCACCGGTAACGGTAAGACAATCCGTGTTAAGCAAATTTGGAATCTTACCTATTTCCTTCAGTATCGCACTTATGCCACCGGCAGCGTCGACATCCTCCACATGATATTCGCTCGAAGGTGCGACCTTGCATATATTGGGGCATCTCGCTGAGATTGCATTTATCCGGTCGAGGTCATACTTGATCCCAGCCTCGCTGGCTACGGCCAACGAATGCAGGACCGTATTTGTCGAGCCGCCCATCGCCATATCCAGAGCGAGCGCGTTGTCCAGCGATTCCTCATCAATTATATCAAGAGGCTTGATGTCCTTTTCAACAAGGGTCATAATCTGTTTGCCCGCCGCCTTGTAAAGCTCCTGCCGTTCCGGGTCGACCGCTAAGATGGTTCCGTTGCCCGGCAGTGCCATTCCGATTGCCTCACACAGGCAATTCATCGAATTAGCTGTGAACATCCCCGAACAGCTCCCCTGCGTCGGACAGCCCGCGTGTTCAAGTTCCCTTAGCTGGGCTTCGTCGATCTTGCCGGCATTGAATTGGGCAACGCCTTCAAATATGCTGATAAGGTCAACCGTTCTGCCGTTCTTTGTTTTGCCGGCTTTCATAGGCCCGCCGGAGACAAATATCGTCGGTATATTCAGCCTGACTGCCGCCATCAGCATCCCCGGTATGATTTTGTCGCAGTTGGGAATACAAACGAGGCCGTCAAAACAGTGTGCACGGGCCATGGTCTCGACCGAATCTGCGACGATTTCGCGCGAGGCCAGAGAGTACTTCATGCCCGTATGGCCCATAGCAATACCGTCGCAGACCGCTATGGTATTGAATTCAAAAGCAATTCCGCCTGCCTGCCGGACGGCCTCCTTGACGGCCCGGCCAACCTGGTTCAGATGCACGTGGCCCGCCACTATCTCACAAAAGCTGTTCGCTATGCCGATGAATGGCTTTTCGATATCGTCGTCACTGAGACCGCAGGCATGAAGCAGGGCCCTGTGCGGTGCACGCTGAAAGCCTTTCTTTACCGTGTCGCTTATGGCCATCTGGTTTCTCCAAAAAAAGACTAAAAGTAATCCGAAGCCAAAGTGGCGAGTTTACCCACTTATTGACGATAATTAAAGAAAAATCAGGTTGTGCTTGGAACGACAAAGCATATAATTACAATCAATATGGGCTCGGTCCCTGTTCATTAGAAAATGAGTACTCGTGGGAAGAATGAACGATGATATCAGATAGAATTTCCAGCTTAACGTGGCGGGCGGCGATTTGCCTGCTGCTTTTGACGACGGGCTGCGCGCGCCTTGCGGAGAAGCCTGCTGAACCGAAGATTGAACATGAAGAGACAGCGCCTACTGCTGTCGTACCGCCTGGCGAAGAAACCGTTGAACCAGCGGTCGAGCCGAAAGAGCAGGTGCCTGAAGCCGTAGTAGAAACCACCAAACCTGAGGAGCAAGTGCCTGAAGCAGTGGTAGAAACCGTCAAGCCAGAAGTCGAAGTTGAAAAACCGGTGCCCCAGATCCCCGCGGCCGAAGCAGTCACCTTGGCGTTGAAGTTTACTCCCCAGGATTCAACGGCCTATAAGGTAATATTAGAGGCGGATAGGAGCGTTATATGGCAAGGCCCGTTGCAGGAGAAGCCCGAAGCCTTTAGGGGAGGCCACACGGGCAACAAAATCGAGATGACCTTCGCTCAGCAAATACAAAGCGTAAACGAAAAGGGCAATGCCGTTGCCCAGATCACAATTAAAGGCCTCAAGTACTTGACGAAAGTCAGAGATAATGTCCTTCTGGACTTCGACAATTCGAGAGAAAAGGACAAGCCCAGCCCCTTGACCAAACTGATAGGTCAAAGTTATACCATAGAAATCACACCTGTAGGCCAGGTCGCAAAGGTCATCGACACAAGCCAAGCCCAAGCTGCCGTCACGGGCAGCTCCTCAGCACACAAAACCGCTGCAACGCTTCTTTCGGCAGATGCAATAAAGCAGCGTCACTCAATTCCTGCCATGCCGAGTGCCGACAAAAATCTATTACGCCCAGGTGACAGTTGGAGTAGTGTAAGGACCTTCGACTTCCAAATGATGGGCTCGAAAGCATACGAACGAACCTATAAACTCAAGGAGATCACAGACACGGACCAGAAGCATCTTGCCGTCGTCGAGATGAGCGCCATCCCATCCACAGAAATGGCTGAGAAGTTGCATAAAGAAGAAGCAATGGGCGCTTTTTCAAAAATGTTCGACAATAAGGAGACATACACGGGCGAGCTAAAGCTGGATTTGACGGCCGGAAAAGTCGAAAAATGCATCGAGAAGCTCGTCTCCGAATGGGTTGTGGTCGACCCCAATCCCAAACTGGACCAGGAACCTGCTGCGTTGAGAATGGCTGCCGTTCGTATCTACCACATCGAAAAAGTTGACCAGGGCCAGTAACCAGGAGTCTGTGGCCGTGCCACAGTAGATCTCGCCAGTATTTTGGTTTTAAGGTTAGTGCATAAGGATCAAATCAATTGAAAGGACTCAAATTGAAAACCACCAAAATAATCTTCATGGTCGCTGTTTTTGGTATTCTCGCTGGATGCCACCCAAGAGCTCAGCAAGCCGAAGACCTGCGCGAGGACAGCCATCTTCTGACGGTCGATTTCCAAGATGGCCAGACCCTGGAGTATAAGTTTGTCTCCAGCAGAGAAACACAAATTGTGTGGGACCCCACAAAAAGTGCGCCCAGATCGGATAGAGGCGTGGTCAGCCAATTCACCGAGTTGATGGAAATGGTCGTCGCCTACACACCGATTGAAGCGGACCCCTACGGTCTTACGACTATCAAGGCAACCTGCAAATCCGTGAAGGTGACACGAACCAGACAGCCGAGAGGTCGGCCCGCAGGAAAAGATGCCGTAGAAAGCCTTCCGGGCAAGACATTCAACATCACCGTCAGCCCTGCGGGCGATATAGAGGATAATTCGCAATTAGATGAACTGATCCGCGAGATTGGCGAAAAGGCGTTCCGATCAGACACCACGAGAGGCAGAATGAAAGAGCAAGATATGGTAAATGATTTTGTTGCCGCCCAGTGGTTTCTATGGGATTCGATCTCCAGCATAGAAGAGCCCTCGGAAGGAGTATCAGTAGGCCAAACGTGGAAGTCCAAACTGTCGGTGCCTACGCCAATGGTGATGCGAAAGGCAAGAGACGTTGTCTATCGCCTTGATGAGATCCGCCAGAGCGAAAAGGGCGACCTTGCTGTGATACGCAGCTCCTATACGCTTGCCGAAGCGGCTCCGAGGAGCTGGCCAATACCCTATTCGGGCAGATTTCAAATGAGCGGGCCGTTCGGCTTTCTCAGAGGCTACAGGGTCTTGAATTTGGCCGGCGAGGGCGAGGAAGTGTTCAATATCGCCGCCGGCCGAACAGAGCAATACAACCAGCAGTACCAAATTCAAATGCAGGCCTCTTTGCCGATAGGTATCAGTGCAAATCCCCGCATTAATATTAAACAAAAGCTGAGCATGCAGCTCATTCAATAATTAGTGATTGGTGATTGGCCAGTGGTATTCGAAAAACCATTTAGCCGATTACCATTTAACCAGTCACGATGAGACTGCGGAGGTAATTGCAGATTGGAACGCAAAAATCTTTGGGCACCGTGGCGAATTAAATACGTTCAGGGCTTGAGTCCGACTGCCGGCGGCTCTCAGGCCAAGTGCTTTATTTGTCACGATGTGCAAAGCCCAGCGGACGACGAAACAAATCTCGTGCTGTGGCGGACACAACAAAGCATCGTGATACTAAATCGCTTTCCCTACAACAACGGCCATCTACTGATAGCACCGGTCCGACACATTCCCGACCTTGACCAGGCAGCCGACGAGGAGCTACTTGAGATGATCAAGCTGGTCAGAGAATCCGAAAAAGCTCTGACGCTGGCGATAAAACCTCATGGTTTTAATGTCGGGATGAATTTCGGCCGATGCGCGGGAGCCGGATTGCCAGGCCATCTGCACATCCATATCGTGCCTCGATGGGATGGAGACACCAACTTCATGAGCGTGTGCAGTGATACCGATGTTGTCAGCCAGAGTCTGACAGAGCTTCTTGAGCAGCTTAGACACGTAAGCAAAGAGCACAACCTTCCCGGTCTATAAAATCGCCGTGCGTGATGCGGATTGCGTGTATTCTTTGCAGTACGCAATCTTGTCCTGAGCGTAGTCGACGGCACGATATATGCGATACGAGATACAAGTATGTCCAGCAAACTGGCTGATTACGCGGTGACTACAGCGAACAGCCGGGGCCGACAGTTCCCGGAAAAGCCGCACCCCTACCGCTCCGACTTCGAACGCGACCGCGACCGAATCATCCACTGCTCCGCCTTTCGCCGGCTGGAAGGCAAAACGCAGGTCTTCACGCCCGGATTAGATGACTACTACCGTACACGGCTGACACACAGTATCGAAGTGGCACAAATAGGAAGGACCATCGCAAAAGAGCTTCGATTAAATGAAAGCCTCACCGAGGCGATATGCCTGGCACACGATTTGGGACATCCGCCTTTTGGCCACGCCGGCGAAGAAGTATTAGACGACTTGATGAGCGACTTCGGCGGATTCGAGCACAACCGGCAGGCATTGCGAACCGTCGACCTGCTCGAACATCCGTATCCGGACTTTGCCGGGCTGAACCTTATGTATGAGACGCGCCTCGGATTGGCCAGGCACCGAAGCCCGTACGATAAGCCGCACGACGACCGGGGCCAAGCCCCGGACTTGGAACCAGACACCGCCGGATTTAATGAACGCAGCTGTTCTCTTGAAGGACAGATTGCCTGCATAGCCGACCGCATTGCATACGACTGTCACGACCTTGAAGATGGTATGCGGGCAGGACTGATCAGCAGCGAGCAGCTCAAAAATGTGAGGATATTCGCCGAGGCGCAAGGCTTTATTCAGGCCGAGGCAATTGAAGATAAGACCGTTCGCAGGACCAGAACCGCAAAGGCAATTATCGACAAGCTCGTCAGTGACTGTATCAACGCAAGCAAAAAAGCAATGAATCAAGAGAACATAGCAATATTACATGACGTGTACGGCAAGCGCGAGAACTTGATTGTGCTTTCGACAGGCCAGCAGGACAAGCTATCTCAATTGGAGGAGTTCTTGCTTGGCAGCTTCTATCGACACGAATTGCTGCTGAAAACAGCGGCCAAAGTCAAGTGCTGGCTTGAGCAGCTCTTCGAGAAGCTCTGTCAAAAACCACAATTGATGCCCGGCTACTTTCAACGATTCATGCCGCAGCAAGGCCTGCAGCGAACCGTATGCGACTACATCGCGGGTATGACAGACAGGTTCTGTCTAAAAACGCTCAAGGAAAGCTGATCGCTGATTAACTCGGAGGCGGATGGACAGGTTTAGTTTTCGCTAAGGGTAATCCTTATAACGTCTCATCCATTCGGGCCATTCTGCTGCGGGTCCGGTGTACGGGCCGCGGACATCGAAGCTCCTGTTCCACTTCAACGTCCAGAGCTCTTTAAGTCCCACCTTTCGAGGCGTCCAGTGCATAAACAGAACATTCACCCCGCCGTGATGCCGGTCGGTACAGACACGGTCCATGCCACGAGCGCCGTCGCCCCAGGCGAAAAGTCCGTCGTACGGCGGCGGGTCATCAGTATGTCTCGGCCTGGCCAGCATAAAGCCACCGTCGGCCAGGACCGGTATCGTATGAGGGTTCTTCTGACCTGTACGCCGCCATTTGTCTTCTTTATTAAGCCCGGCCCCTATTGAAATGTCGCTGTCGTTGACCCACCAGTTAATTGCATAGCTGCCGAACTTGTACTTTTCGTCTTTTAGAAATAACAGCTCGCCGGGATTGGACTCAGTCATATCCCACGCCGCAAGTGGCGGCTTTCCGCCCTGGTTCCTGGTTCGCTTAGCCGAAGGGCACAGGCGAATTTCAGGATTGTCATAGTACGGTATCAGCGTATGTATCCAGGAGTATCTGGCTGTAGACCAGTCTTCGTCGATGCCCGCCATAAATCGGCCATCGTGATCGCCGGTGTACATCGTAAATATCAGCCCCCACTGGTGCAGATTGCTGGCGCACGCCGCCTGGCGGCCCTGTTCCCTGGCCCTCCTAAGGGCCGGCGTCAATATCGCCATCAATAACGCGATAATAGCGATTACGACCAACAATTCGACTAAGGTAAACGCCCTTTTCTTATCCATTAAGCCGCGCCGAATGTTTGATATCTTCGTTTACCCCGTTAGAAACACGCCTTCTGTTTTCCAACGGAGCACGCAAAACAATACCCTATAATACCACAATCGCATCCATATCTCAACCACAGACCTGTCGTGAGCTTCTCGAAGGAAGCTTGCCCCTCAGGGGCAACGCAAAGCCGAGTCGAAGGATTGCACAGATTTCGCCGGGTTAGAAAAACCAAACGTGCGTTTCTCACGGCGCAGGTGGGCGAAATTTGGAAGTTCTATGCTGTGTTCACAGAGGAAATAGGGAGGAAATTGGTCTATGAGTCTATTTTTGGAGTTTGGAGCCCCACAGTACCGCTGGATACCCAGGTGTAGTGACAATCTGGCAACCGTGCTGCTTGGCCCATTCCCTTGCAGCTTTGCCTAACAGGGGATTTCTACAATTCAGGAAGTCTACTGCCACCTCTTCACTGCCAAACGCAAAGAGGCTGCTGATCAATAGGTTTTGTGTAATGGATTGCCCTCGCTTAATGAAACTCTGGTAGTTGCGATTACGAGCCACAATATACAGATAGGTCTGGAATGGAGGAATGTTATGGCCAAAGGGGACGGCGGGGTAACTCGACAGGAGATTCTTCTTGATGTACCTTAGAGCCTTTTGTGCTGCCTTCCTTATTGGCTTGCACTCTCTGTTCTCTTTCCAAAATTTACTAGCAGACCAGAGGTATTCAAGTGTAGGGAACGTGTTCCATTCCTCCTCACTTAGGTGAACGTATCTTCTTGGTCCAATCCCTACAAAGCTTGGAATTTCACTCTTAACACCATTAAAGTATCTGGCCAACACGATACCTGCTATGTACTGTATGGATCTAATTCTGATTTGCTCAGAACTATTTCCATCGCTTGCCCTTTTAATAAGCACTTGCCCAACAGACCCGCCAAATGCAAGATTCTTCCTAGTAAGACGCTCAATTGCTGTCCTATCATCTGCAGCCAACAACGCACTCACTATATCCTCAAGTGCTGGAACAAATGCGTAATCACGATATTTAATAATCAGAGTATCCAAGTAATCGGGAACACCATAACATATACGAGAGAATATCATTTCGGTGGCTTCGAGTACTTTCTGTTCAATACTACGCCAGTAGTGTGTTGGATAACTTTCTTTTTTGAGAAGTCCATTTTTGTGCAGTAGCATTGCCCCTTCATTTTTCTTGGTTGCCTTTGGACTCGCCAACACTTTTGCCAACTCAAGAACGTCTTTATTGTCCACAATACCATACTGCTCGAGTAGGTTGCACAGGGAAGGTGTTTTTGTTTGTGCGTAGATATTTCTTAGCTTTGGAATATTGTCCAGAGTACCGTGCTGCCTAATTAAGTTGAGCAGAGCCGGTGTTTTTGTTTGCGCGTAGATATCTATTGCTTTCGGAATAATGTTTTCTCCATGAATTTGGTAGGCCCTCTCAACAAGATAATAATCCCCTGTCCAAAGTAACACTTTAGGACTCGCGCCCTCGATCATGCGCTCTAAGGCATCGAGCTTATCCTGATCTACCTTGCTTAAGTACAAGCGAGTCCTGAGCAAGGGACCAGCTTTTACCATGAATTCCTTAGCTATCTCCTGAAGATTCTTGGACATAATATCCAGCTGTGCCCGCCGAAGCAAATGAACCAAATAGTGACAGTCACGAATGGCGGTTCCTTTAGCGATTCGGATAATTAAAGGCGATAATTACAGGTGTCCGGCACATTTCTTATCTCAAAAGAGCCAACTGCCGCCATAGAAACTCCCGCCTGTCCCCACAAGTCTCTGGTGGGCAGCTACCCTGTTTTTGATCTTACCTGGCCCGCTCAACGTTGCTGGTTTACATTATACCCATTGCCGGAGAACCCGCAAAGAAAATTGATTAAGGCTTATTGATAATTGATTATTTCTCTGTGTTCTCTGTGCCCTCCTATGAACCGGAGCCGGTCAACATTTTTTTGTGATACGTACTCATTTTCTTAGCTAAGCATTTTGCCCGCAGGCCCCTTCGCCCAGC
>Ga0209427_10000621_pt1 | contig 38381 bp, 27 predicted proteins | sample DeeMarSWOR136_30_FD_187465 | JGI IMG/M metagenome (GOLD analysis project Ga0209427, IMG submission 187465) | Marine sediment microbial communities from White Oak River estuary, North Carolina - WOR-1-36_30 (SPAdes) (version 2) | ecosystem: Environmental > Aquatic > Marine > Intertidal zone >...
TTTGTTATTATAAAACCTTAATAGGTAAAAGTATTCAATATTAAGATAAGGTATCTAACAAAAATGTTTAGTATTTTCCAACTTGGTTCTGATGGTACTGATCCGGTAAGTTTAATTATCCAACTTCTATGGTTTGTTCTCATTTTTATTAGTATTTTTTACGGGCAGAAAATTCAAGGATGGAAAGCGTCTAAAGAAATACAAGTAGGATTAGAGAAATTAAAAAAATGGAACGATGAATGTAAGGAAATCTTAATGAATAATTTTAAAGAATTTGCTGACCAAAAGAAAACTCAAAAGGATTTAATGCTTGAACTTGAGGATTTCATTACTTTTGTTACAATTCCTCCTGTTGCCTTAGATCCTTATGGTATTGTTCCAAAATTCGATCATGTGGTTGATGTAAGGGATTATCGATTTAAAGAAGAAGTTGAGCTATTAGCACCCCAAGCTGATGAAGTCCAGAGGTATAATTTAGAGAATTTATTAGAAGTTACAATGGCTATTGATATGATATATAGGCTAATAAGGCATTATCTTATTCTTGGTAAAAAATCGAAATCAATGATTTTATTGTTACAAATCTCAATGCAATTAGGCTTAATATTGAGTATGGCAAAAGCGTATTATCATGCTGCTAAAGCTTTTTCAGAAGGGAGTCCTATTGGAGATGCTTTAGGACCACTAGTCACAGCTAGCTTCATAAGAGATATATCAGATGGAGAGGTTGAATCAAAAGAAATTGTTAGAGATACTATAGTACAAGAAGTTGATTTTGAAGATCGTAAAATTTTTGTGGTGAGAGCAAAAGGACCTGGTGGAACAGTAGGAAAACCAGGAAAAGCTATCAAGATGCTGATTGATGAGCATGGTGATGAAATTTCTCGAGTAATTATGATTGATGCGGGATTAAAACTAACAGGAGATAAAACTGGTTCAATTGCAGTAGGTGTTGGTGCTGCTATTGGAGGAATTGGGATTGAAAAATACTTTATAGAAGAATCATCTACTGGAAAATCCATTCCAATTGATGCTCTAATTTGTAAGCAATCACTAGAAGATGCAATAACCACAATGAAGCGACCCATAACTCAAAGTGTACCAAAATTTATTGAAAAAATTAAGATAGCTCTGAGAAAAAGAACAGAAAAAGGTTCGAAAGTAATAATTGCAGGAATAGGGAATAGTATTGGAATAGGCATTTAATTATTTTACCTTCTAATCCTGAATATTTTACATTTAATTCTACTTTTTATCCCTATTTTAAAACTATTCTATTATAATCTTAATTGAATTTTTATATTCTCCTAAATCAGAAAAATAGAAATTGTTTTATAATTAAGGAAATAAGATTAATTAATTCAATTTTTAATAATATGAAATTAAAGTATAAAATTAATTGTATTTAGATTTGAGGTGTAAAGAAAATGTACGGATATATGGGTAAAATCTTGAGAGTTAATTTAACTAATGGGCAAATTACTGAAGAATTTCCTGATGAAGACACATTAAAAATGTACTTAGGTGGATCTGGCTTGGCTACAAAATTCTTAATTGATGAAACACCAAAAGGAATTGATCCCTTAGGACCGGAAAATAAACTAATATTTATGACTGGACCATTGACAGGAACACCATCACCTAGTACCGGTAGATATTGCGTAGTTGCAAAATCCCCACTTACTGGTGTTTGGGGAGAAGCGAATTCAGCTGGTTTTTGGGGAAGAGATTTAAAAAGATCTGGTTTCGATGGGATAATTTTTGAAGGAATATCCCCTAAACCTGTTTATCTTGTGACTGAAGATGGAAAAGCAGAACTCAGAGACGCTTCTCACCTTTGGGGTAAAAATACTTCTGAAACTACTAGACTAATCAAAGAAGAATTAGGTGAGAAATTCAATGTATCTTGTATTGGTATTGGAGGTGAGAATCTTGTAAAATATGCAGCTGTTATGAATGATTGTGATAAACCTAACTATGGAAGAGCTGCTGGAAGATGTGGAATGGGCACGGTTATGGGTTCTAAAAAGCTTAAAGCTATAGCATCTAAGGGTGATGCTAAAATTGAGGTAGCAAATCCAGAGGAATATAAGACAGAAGCCAAACAAAGATATGATTGGGTAAATCAGAGTATGTTGAAAATGACTCTTGAAGTTTTTGGAACTGCCACAATGGTAGATTTAGTAAACATAAAAGGTGGTTTGCCTACAAATAATTGGCAGACTGGAGTTTTTCCAGCTGCTGATAAAATTAATGGAACAGCAATAAACGAAACAATTCTCACCGGTCGTAAACCTTGTTTTGCTTGTCCAATTGCTTGTGGACGTATTGCAGAGATTAAGGAAGGTAAATACAAGAGTACTGGAGAAGGTCCTGAATATGAATCACTTGGAGCACTTGGAACAATGTGTGGGATTGATAATTTAGAAGCAATAACTCTAGCACATTTTCTTTGTAATGAATACGGTCTTGATGTAATTTCTGCTGGTAATACCATTGGATTTGCTATGGAATGCTATGAAAAAGGTATACTAACTATCGAGGATACAAGTGGTCTTGAATTTAAATTTGGTAATGCGGATTTAGTAGTAGATCTTATTGCTAAAATAAGTAAAAGAGAAGGTATTGGTGATTTACTTGCTGAAGGAACAAGAAATATAGCTGAAAAATTAGGAAAAGGTTCTCACAGATTCGCTATGCATGTTAAAGGTTTAGAACTTCCTGCATATGATAGTCGAGCTGCTAAAATTACAGGCTTAGCTTATGCTACAGCCAATCGAGGAGGATGTCATATAACTGGTTATATTGAAGGGCCAGCGTTCTTATCAATGCCTTTTATGATTGTAGAAGATGCCACAGTTGGGGATGTTCTAACTGAAAATCCTGAAGATACTAAGGTTGTTAAAGATTTTGAAGATGCATTTGGCTTATTTGATGCTATTGGTGGTTGTAAATTTATGGGCATGGTTTTAGCTTCAGAGGATTGGGCAGCACTTATTCAAAAATTATTAGGTTATGAATTTACCCAAAAAGATTTTACTAAAATGGGTGAAAGGCTATATAATTTGGCTAGAGTTTATAATGTAAGAGAAGGAGTTACAAGAGCCGATGATACCCTTCCACCACGTTTGTTAGAGGACCCTATGCCCGATGGACCAGCTAAGGGAGAAACTGTAAACTTAGATCCTTTATTAGATGCATATTATGAATATCGTGGATGGGATAAAGAGACGGGGAAACCAACTAAGGAGAAATTAAAAGAATTAGGATTGGAGTGGACAATTAAAGAGATATATTAAATAATATTACTACTATTCTATTAAAAAAAGGGGTGAAAATGATGGGTGAAGAAAAGGAATTAACCTATGCTGAAAAACCATGGCTAAAATCTTACGTTGTAGGTCCATTTAAACTCAAACATACAATGGAACCTTACCCTAAAATAAATGTCTACCAGTTTCTTGAAGATAGTGCAACAAAATTTCCGGATAATATTGCTTGCATTTATTTAGATGATGAAATAACATATAAAGATTTAAAATTAAAAGTAGATAAACTGGCTAATGCTTTTATCGATTTAGGTTTGAAAAAAGGAGATACAATTGCATCAGTTCTTCCCTCATGTGTCGAGTTCATTTTAGTAGATTATGCTGCTATGAAAATGGGTGCTATACATGTTCCATTAAGTATTTTGCATAAAACTGATGAATTAGTTCATGAATTAAAAGAAAGTGATGCTAAAACAGTTTTCTGTTCTTATAGACGAATCGAACGGATTAACGAAGCTAAAAATGAGGTCAAAATTAAAACTGTTATTTATGCTCCAACGAGATTATTTCCAGATTATAATCTTCCTGATATGCAGGATGTATCAGAAAAAGGATTTTTTTCTTTAGATTATTTATTAGAGAATTATGATCCACTTGAAAAAACAGTCGAAGTTGATCCTATGGAAGATTTAGCTCTTTTACCTTTTACTGGAGGTACAACAGGTCTTCCTAAAGGAACTATGCTAACTCATTATAATATTTCAACTAATGTGGTTCAATTAATGCATTGGATGTTGGATCCTCTAAAAGTGGGAATTATTGGAAAAGCAGCCATAGTTATTTGTGTTCCTCTTTTTCATGCATATGGACATTTCGTATTACATTCATGCATTTCATTGGGATTAAAAGTTTTTTTAATGGATCCAAGAGATATGGTGAGGATTGCTGAAGTAATAAAAAAGAATCGTCCTTTTATGGTTACAGGTGTTCCTGCTCATTATATGAGATTTCTTAATTTAGATATCCCTAAAGCACCCATTTTTTATCTATCAGGGGCGGCTCCTATGCCTCCTGATCTTGCTGATCAATTTGAGAAAAAAACGGGTGTTCCGATGGGTGAGGGATATGGAGCTACAGAAACATGTGCTTGTACCATGGTGAATATCTCACCACTTTCTAAAGTTACAGGATTTATGGCTTCAAAGAAAAATGGTATTGGTGTACCTTTACCAGATACAGAAGTAAAAATTATAGACCCGGAAACAAGGGAGGAAATGCCTTTTGGTGAATCAGGTGAAATTTGGATCCGTGGACCACAGGTAATGAAAGGATATTGGCCAACACTAGGTAACGGTTTAACTGATGATGGATGGCTCCCTATGGGAGATATCGGTAGAATGGATGAAGATGGTTATTTTTATATTGAAGATCGTATCAAAGACATGATTAATGTATCAGGAAATAAAGTCTATTCAAGAGTAATTGATGATATCTTACATGAACATCCCGCAGTAAGTGTAGCAGGAGTAATAGGACTTCCCGATCCAGAACGACCTGGTAGCGAAAGAGTTAAGGCGTTTATAACATTAAATAAAGAATACAAAGATAAAATTACTGAACAGGATATCATTGACTTTTTAAAGGAAAAAGTAAAACCTTATGCTGTACCTAAATATGTAGAATTTCGGGATGATCTACCTTTAACATTAGCAATGAAACTATTTAAACGGAAACTTAGAACCGAAGAAATTGCTAAAATGAAAGAAAGAGGAGAAATTAAATAAAAATTGTGGAATTTAAAAATTAATTTTATTATTTTTTTTTTTGTAAGTAAAAACTAGAATATTTATAATACTCTTTACTAAATACAATATACAAATTTATTACCACAATCAAAATAATAAGCGAAATAAACATACATTAAGTGATAAAAATGAAATTTGGAACTCAAGAATGGGCAACAGCCTATTGTAAGGCTATTAATGAAAACGAAAATTATAAGGATGCTGCTGGTCCTAATGGTTTTCCACCTGATGGTTGGGAAGGCGATTTTCTCTTTATTGTGGAGCCATCGGGAAATCTAGATCATGAAATTCGGATGTTCGTAGGACTTTATCATGGTGAATGTACAGGAGCAAGAATACTAGCAGAGGGAGAAGAAGTGGAAACAGAATATGTATATTCAGGTCCTTACGATGCGTGGGTGGCAGTTTTAAAAAAGGAATTAGATCCAATACGTGGCTTACTTGCAGGCAAGTTTAAACTACAAGGTGATATGGCTAAAGTTTTAAAAGCTACAAGAGCAGCACAAGAACTTGTAGTTTCCACAACTACAATTGATACTGAATTTTATTAAATTAGAAGAAACTTTATTTACTTTTTTTTCCTTTTTATTGTATCCAAACTATTTTTAAGAATGTAAGATGTCCTATAACGAAAGGAATATTTTTAAACTAACAAAAAAACGTGTGTATTTCTTTGATCTAGATGGTACTATTTACTTAGGAAATAATTTGTTTAAAGGAGTTCCTGAATTAATTAACATATTGAGAAATATGCAAATCGCTTTTTATTTTCTTTCAAATAATTCAAGTTTATCAACTTCAGCTTATCTCAAGAAATTAAATAAATTTAATCTCAATATAACTAAAGAAAATCTCATTCTGTCTCAACATCCAACTTTAGATTATCTAAAAAAAAATAATTATAAGAAAATCTTCTTGTTAGGTACAAAGTCACTTAAAGAAGAATTTGAAAGCGAAGGATTCGAATTAACTGAGCAGGATCCTCAAATAATTGTTCTCGCTTTTGATAAAGAATTTACCTACGAACGATTAGCAAAAGCAACTCAATTTCTTTTAAAAGAAGATTTTCCCTATATTGCTACTCATCTTGATAATAGATGTCCAACTGAAAATGGATATATTCCAGATGCGGGTGGTATCGCAGCTTTATTATATAAAGCAGCGGAAAGGATGCCTAGGGTGTTTGGAAAACCGAAGAAAGAAATGCTTCTATTTAAACTAAGCCAGTTAGGAATATCACCTAAAGATGCAATTCTTTTTGGTGATCGTCTTTATACGGATATAAAAATGGGAAAAAATGCAGGTATTACAACTTGTTGTGTATTATCTGGAGAAACAACCTTAGACATGATAAAGAATAGTGAAGATAAACCCGATTTCATCATAGATGGAATTTGGGAGCTGGTAAATGAATTTAATAAAGCTTAAATAACTTATGATAATTCAAATTTTATTATATAGTAAGACTTTATTCACTTCTTTAATTACTATATTTTGTAAGTTATTATCATAAAAAATAAAAATATGAGATACTGTTTTTAATTTATTAAAACTTGATGATTATAGAGATTTTGGTAATTAAAAATGACATCTAGTGAAAAGAATAAATTTATCTATGATTTTACTGAAGGAAACAAAGATCTAAAAAATTTACTAGGAGGAAAAGGAGCAAACCTTGCCGAAATGACAAATCTTGGTCTTAATATTCCACCAGGATTTACAATTACTACTGAAGCTTGTCTACTTTATTTTCGTGAACCTGAAAAAGTTATGAAAGAATTAAAACCAAGTGTCATGAAGAATTTAAAAGCACTTGAAGAGAGCACAGGGAAAAAATTCGGTGATACCAAAAATCCTTTATTAGTGAGTGTGCGAAGTGGTGCTCCAATGTCGATGCCTGGTATGATGGACACAGTTTTAAATCTCGGTTTAAATGATCAAAGTGTTTTAGGATTGGCAGAACAAACTAAGAATCCTCGGTTCGCATACGACTCTTACCGTAGATTTATCCAAATGTTCGGTGATGTTGTAATGGCCATAGGAGATGAGAAATTCGAAAGGATCTTAACAAAATATAAAAGAGTTATAGGAAGAAATGCTCAAGATACCGATCTCAAGGTTGGAGACTTACAAAAAGTTATAGCTGATTATAAAGCATTATATGAAAAAGAAATTGGTTCAGCCTTTCCCCAAGATCCGCTTAAACAATTGTTTCTTGCAATAGAAGCAGTATTCAAATCTTGGAATAATCGAAGAGCAATAACATATAGAAAGATAAATAATATCCCTGATTTTGGTACTGCGGTAAACATTCAAGCAATGGTATTTGGTAATAAAGGAGATAATTCTGCTACGGGTGTTGCATTTACGAGAGATCCTTCAACCGGAGACAATACAAAGTTCGGTGAATATTTAACCAATGCTCAAGGAGAAGATGTTGTGGCTGGGATTCGAACACCTAAAAAATTAGAAGTTATGAAAGAAGAATTTCCGGAAATTTATACTCAATTATTAGATACAATGGATAAATTGGAGAAGCATTATAGAGACATGCAAGATATCGAATTCACAATCGAAGATGGAAAATTAAATATTTTACAGACTAGGAACGGTAAACGTACCCCTTCAGCAGCAGTAAAAATAGCGGTTGATATGGTTAAAGAAGGATTGATTACAAAAGAAGAAGCTATTATGAGTATGGATCCAAAAAAAGTCTCAAAATTATTATTTAAAAGTATAGATGAGAATTCTATTATCCACGTCCTAGCTCATGGTATTAATGCATCCCCAGGTGCTGTTTCCGGAATTGCGATTTTTGATCCTGATACTGCAGAACAATTAGCAAACCAAGGAGAAAAAGAGATTATTCTTTGTCGACCACAGACAAAACCTGACGATGTACATGGATTATATGCATCTAGCGGTGTTTTAACACAATTTGGGGGAAAAACATCTCATGCTGCAGTCGTTGCTAGAGGTATGGGTAAACCCGCAGTTGTAGGTGCTTCAGATATAGAAATCGATGAAGAAAACAAAGAATTTAGGGTTGGAGACATGGTTGTTCAAGAAGGAGATTACATAACCATCGATGGAACTACCGGAACGGTCATAGAAGGGAAAGTACCGTTAATTGAGCCTGAAATTAAAGGGGAATTTTTAGAATTATTAAAAATGGCAGATGAAATTAAAAAACTTGGTGTTAGAGCTAATGCAGATACCCCTGTTGATGCCCAAAAAGCATTAGAATTTGGAGCTGAAGGAATAGGTCTCTGTCGAACAGAACATATGTTCATGGCACAAGATCGCTTACCAACAGTTCAAAATATGATAATAGCAAGAACAAAAGAAGAACGACAAGATGCTCTAGATAAAATTTTACCTTGGCAGAGAGAAGATTTTTATGAAATTTTTAAAATAATGGAAGGAAAACCAGTAACAATAAGATTATTAGATCCACCTTTACACGAATTTCTCCCCGAATTATCATTAGTTCAATTGGAGCGCCAAGAACTCAAAATGACGAATGCTTTATCAAAATCTCTACTTGATATAAGCCCCTTAGATGAGGAAATAATAAAAAAGGATAAGGTTATTAGCTTAATCAGGTCTCTCTCTGAAGAAAATCCTATGATGGGTCTCAGAGGATGCAGATTGGGAATTGTATGGCCTGAGATCAATGAGATGCAAGTAAAAGCGATATTTCAAGCTGCTTGTGAACTGAAGCGAGAAGGAATTGATGTTATTCCTGAAGTTATGATTCCTCTTGTTGGAATGATTTCTGAATTACAATATGTAAAAGCACAATTAATGCAGGTTGCTTTAGAAACTATTAAAGATTATGATGTAGAGCTTGATTATAAATTTGGAACCATGATCGAAATACCAAGAGCAGCTTTAACCGCTGACGAAATTGCTATTGAAGCAGAATTTTTCTCATTTGGAACTAACGACTTAACTCAGATGACTTATGGTTTTTCTCGTGATGACGCTGAAGGAAAATTTTTACCAATCTATTTGAATAAAGAGATATTAGAAAATAATCCATTTGAGATTTTAGACCAAGATGGTGTCGGACAACTAATGAAAATGGCAATTAAGCTTGGAAAGAAGACTAGACCTGATTTAAAGACTGGCATATGCGGAGAACATGGTGGTGAACCAAGTTCAATCAAGTTTTCTCATTCAATTGGCTTGGATTATGTTTCTTGCTCTCCATTTAGAATTCCGGTTGCTCGAATTGCTGCTGCTCAAGCTGTTATTGAAAAGAAGAAAAAATAATTGGCCTTTTACACTAATTTCTTTAAATTATAATATCACATAGAAATGATATTACGCATATAGATTGTATTTAATGAATTCCGAAAAAGTTTTATCAAGTTATTTATTTACTAATTTATAAATGTGTCAGGTAAAGATTATATGCCTTTAATTTTAGATGAAAAAATTTCTTTACTTAAGGAAGTAGGAGAAGAAATTATTGATTTAGATGAATTAAGAGACTTAATTAAATGGAAGACTGATCATAACGAGGAAATCTATGCTTATGATGGATTTGAGCCTTCTGGAATATTACATATAGGCCAGGGTCTTTTAAGAGCTATTAATGTTAATAAAATAACAAAAGCAGGAATTAAATTCAAATTTTTAGTTGCTGATTGGCATGCTGCAGCAAATCTAAAATTTGGTGGAGATTTAGAAGTAATCAAAAAAGTTGGAGACTTTTTGATAGAGACATGGAAAGTATGTAATATGGATCTTGCCAATGTGGAATTTATTTATGCTTCTGACTTAGTTAAAGAACCACCATATTGGGAGTTAGTTTTGAAGATTGCGATTAATAGTTCCCTAAATCGTGTGAAAAGATGTACTCAAATTATGGGAAGAAGTGAATCAGAAAATCTTGCTGCCTCCCAAATTTTATATCCTTTAATGCAAGCAGCAGATATATTTTATCTCCCTGCAGATATATGTCAATTAGGAATGGATCAACGAAAAGTAAATATGTTAGCAAGAGAAGTAGCAAAAAAATTAAATAGACCAAAACCCGTAGCAATTCATCATCATATGTTAATGGGATTAACAAAGCCACCTTCGACAGACTTAAATGGAGTAGACAGAACAATTGAGATCAAAATGTCAAAATCAGACCCAGATTCCGCGATTTTTATGTTGGATTCTCCTAATGATGTGAAACGCAAAATTAATAAGGCTTATTGTCCTCCAAAACAATCTGATGAAAATCCTGTTTTAGAATATTGCAAGTATATCATTTTCGAGCTGATTGACACATTTAAAATTGAGAGACCTGAAAAATATGGTGGTAATATTGAATATCATTCATATGTAGAACTAGAAAAAGACTACAACTCTGCGAGATTGAACCCTCCAGACTTAAAAGCCGCAGTAATTAACTATTTAAATCTGCTTTTAGCACCAGTAATCGAACATTTTGAAAAAGATGAGAATGCTAAACAACTATATAAATTTGTCCAGAAAGAATATAAGAAAAATAGAAGTAAATAAACCAACAAAAGGTGTATCACATTGTCAGATAATCATGTAGTTGATATATTTTTAAATCCAAAAACTGTAGCGGTAATAGGCGCTTCGAAAAACCCGAGGAAAGGGGGATATCGTATCATAAACAATCTATTAACCAATAATTATAAAGGAAAAATCTTTCCTATTAACCCTAATTCTGATGGTGAAGTTTTGGGATTAAAATTTAACAAATCATTGTTAGAGATTAAAGAAGATATAGATTTAGCAATTTTTTATACCCCTAATAGCGTAGTACCGGATATCTTAAAAGATTGTATTAAAAAAAGTGTTAAAGGAGCTCTTATTGAGACTGCAGGTTTTGAAGAAGTTGGTGAAAGGGGTCTTAAACTTAGGGATAAAATCATAGAAGTAACGGATAACTTTTCTAAGATACGGATTGTAGGTCCAAATTGCATGGGTCTTACAAAGATCGACGATGATAGTGAAAGTGAAGAGAAAGGGGGCTTCTTTTCTGGTTTTGGTGTTTTTAATAACTACAAGCGAGGAAACATAGCGATTATCACTCAGTCAGGAATGTTAAATGGAGGGTATTTAATGAATATGATGGAAAACTATCCTGAAATGGGAATTAGATACTCTTTATCGATTGGTAATAAAATGGATTTAAGTGAGATTGAATTTTTAGAATATTGTATCAATGATCCTAGTGTAAATGTTATTGCTTTATATCTTGAGTCATTTAAAGATCCAAGAAAATTTATAGAATTATGTAAACAAGTTAAAACAATCCCAAACAAGACAATAATTTTACTAAAAGGAGGAAGAACAACTCTAGGGCAAAAAGCATCTTCAAGTCATACAGGCTCTTTAGCAGAGAGTAAGCATTTAATCCAAGCGATAATTAAGCAGGCAGGAATAATACAAGCAGAAAATCTGCATGATTTATTTCAATTTGCTAGAACATTTTCAATGATTTATAGTTCTGGAAAAAAATTACCAAAATATGGCAACGTATCTATGATGGCTGGATCTGGTGGAGCTGGAACCATTTCTGCTGATTTAACAATGAAATATGGATTAACATTTCCAATTATGGAGGAAAAAACATATCAAGTTCTAAAAGAGCTCTATCCTGAATGGATGCCCCCTAATCGATTTGCACTGTTAGATTTATTTCCTACATTTGAAAAAGCTAGGATGAATAATGTAAGCCAAAAAGATGTTATGACAAGGATTTGGAAAACAGTTATTGATGATTCTAATGTTGAAGGTGTTTTTAATATGATGTTTGCATCAAAACGATTCAGTAATAGGTATGATATTGATGAGATGACGCATTTTAAGACAGATAAAATAATATTTATGTGGATGGTTGGAGATACTGAAGGAATTCTTCATATATCCAGATTACTTAACAGGAATCATATTGGCACTTTCACATCCATAGAAGAGATGATAAAAAATTTTTCAATATTGCTACAAGAATCAAAAAATAAACGTATTCCATAAATAGGTCGTATGATGGTTCGAATATTATGTATAGGAGATTCTCATATACCTAATCGTGCTAAAGAGCTTCCTGAAAAAATATATGACAAATTGGGTGACTTAACTAAAGACAAACTATTTGACTTTACCTTCTTTACGGGGGATGTTATTAAATTCCCAAAATTATTAGAGTTCTTAGATATAAAAACGAATAAAAATCTATTCGTAGTTATGGGAAATATGGATTACTACTATGGTAATCGAAATGCACCCATACATCAAAAATTGGAAATTCCATTTGAAAATAACGAAAAAATCACATTAGGATTAACTCATGGAGCACAGATAAGCCCGAGAGGAGATCATTCTCAATTAGAAACTCTTGCGATTGAGAAAAAATATAATGTGTTAGTTTCAGGTCATACGCATAAAGAAGAAATTTATCTTACAAAAAAAGGAATTCTTCTCATAAATCCGGGAAGTATTACGGGAGCATGGTCATTCTTAGCAAGTGGTATTCCTTCTTTTATTGAAATAAAAATAAATGAATCAACCAAAGAAATATCTGTAGATCTTATTCAAATTGACAAACGTTCAAGAGAAATTATTACCTTTAAAAGCAATTATTTGTTTAAAGATAATAGAATTACAGATTCTCTAATCTAAAACAAGGATCTTAGAAAGTTTCAAAAGGATACCTAGATTCCTCTTCCCATTTGAGCCTTTTGAAAATCGTAATTTCCTTTGGCCAAAACTATTTTTTTTCAACATCATATTAAGTGTTGAGTTCTCTCCATTTGAAAAGAATAACAGATCTTCAGGACAAGCCATTAATTCTAAATCAAATTCCTCTAATCTACCTCTATTTAGAGAGTAATTCCCTTCTTTTGCCAATAGATTTACCCAAAGATAGGAATTTTCCTCAACTTCAAGGCCGATATTAATTTTAGCGTTAAAACTGTTTAACAATTTCTCATTTTTAGCATTTTTTTGTTTGTCAATTATTATACTATCAATAGTCTGCTGAAAAGTAATGAAAAGATTTTCTTTTTCTTCTTCTTTCATATTTCTTCTTACTTAATTTCCTATTTTAATTATATATTATTAATAGTATTATCTATGATTTGAGTATTTATTAAATTTAATACAATAGAAATATTATTATCCAATTAATGAAATTAAAATAATTAATAAGTCCATTAATGTTTTTTAAGGTGAAATAGTAGAATGTGGCATTTCTATTGTCCTAATATTACATATGGAGAAGGGGCACTAGACTTTATTGAAAAAATCAAAGGCGAAAAATGTTTTATTGTATCTGATAAACTTATTGAAGAATTAGGTTATCTTAAGATTTTAACTGATAAACTCGATAAATTCGGAAAAAATTATTCTATTTTTACTGAAGTTGTCCCAGATCCACATGAAGAAGACGTAGTGAAGGGTAAACAACAATGTATTGATTACAAGCCTGATTTAATTATCGCATTGGGCGGAGGATCCGTTATTGATACTGCAAAAGGAATTTGGGTGATGTATGAATACCCTGATTATAATCTCGATAATATCAGCCCTTTTGATGAAAAATTATATGATTTTGCTAATAAAGCAAAATTGATTGCTATCCCCACTACTTCAGGAACTGGGTCAGAAGTAACCTGGGCTGCTATAATTTCTAGATTTGAAGATAATGGTTGGAGAAAGATGTCATTACCACATATGTCAATGGTCCCTACTTATGCAATTTTAGATCCTATTTTTCCGAGTGGTATGCCCTCAGAATTAACAGTGAACACTGCGTTTGATGCTCTAACCCATGCTTTTGAAGGTTATATTTCAAGTTGGAGAAATGAATTTTCTAATGCGATGGGAATAAAAGCTATCGAACTTATCTTCAAGTATTTACCAGTTGTCTACAATGACGGAAATAATAAAGAGGGAAGAGATTTACTACATCAAGCATCTACGATGGCTGGTTTATGCTTTAGTAACTCTCAAGTTCATCTAGGGCACGCCATGGCACATAGTTTTGGTGCGATATTTCCAATTCCTCATGGTCAAGTAGTAGGTCTTTTTCTTAAATATGTCACTCAATTTCTGCTCAATGATCCAGTTGGATCTGAAGAATCAATTGAAGTTTATTCAACAATAGCTAAAAAATTAGGATGGGCTAAATGGAGTGATGAACCTCATAAAGCTGCTTATATAGTAGTTGACAAAATCATTGAACTTCAAAAGGCAGTAGATTTTAAATCAAACCTAAAAGATATGGGAATAAAAAAAGATGATTTTGAGAGGAATTTAGATAAATTAATTACTTTATGTTATCAAGACCCAAGTAGTGTAATGGCACCCAGAACCCCAAATAAGGAAGAATTCACTAAATTATATACTTATGCTTATGAAGGAAAGGATATTGATTTTTAAATTCTAATTTTTTTTTTCTGATAAAAATAAATATACTGTCTTGATATTATCTTTTTAAGGGATTTTTTTTAAATATATGAACTCGAAAAATAAATATGAATATTCCTGAAAAGGAAAGAGAAGCATTAAAAGAATTGGAAACTAAGATCGAAGGTTCAATACCTGAAATCTCAGAATTAGAGCGATATAGATTAGGATATAATGAATTAGATGGACATATTATAGGATTAAGCTTATTTTCCTGCGGCTTATCCGATATTCCTGCGATTATTGATTCGTTATCTCATCTAAAAGAAATCTATTTAAGAGGGAATAACTTAAATTCAATTCCTGATGAACTTTGTTCTTTACCAAACCTAAAGACACTTGATTTGAGTGAAAATCGTCTAAAGGAAATACCTGAATCAATTAAATCCCTTTTAACTCTTAATGAATTACATCTGGAATCTAATAATCTTGAAATTCTACCAGATTCAATTGGTAACCTTACATCACTAGAATTATTAGATTTAAGTGAAAACGAATTATCCAATCTTCCACCTTCTTTAGGGAATTTATATAAATTAAAAACGTTAGATTTAAGCAGAAATGATATTTTGGAATTGCCAGAATCTATTGGGAACCTTAATTCACTGGAGATTCTTTATTTAGGGAATAATAAATTGAATAATCTTCCCGAATCAATAGGTTTGTTGTCTTCATTAAAAAGACTTAATTTAAGAAATAATAACCTAGTAACACTTCCAGAGACTATTGGAGATTTGAAGTCATTAACTTCTTTATTTTTAAAAGACAATATTTTAAAAAGCTTACCTAGTTCGATCGGAAAATTGCCTTGCTTAAAATACCTCGGTCTATCGTCTAATCAAATTAATTCTATACCAATAACTATTGGTTCTCTTTCTTCATTGGAAAATTTAAGTATATCATCAAATAAATTGCTTGAACTACCTGCATCAATTGGATCTCTTAAAAAATTGTTAAGACTTGAAATATCTGATAATAGATTAAAATCCTTACCAGATTCAATCGGAGGTCTCTCTTCTCTGAAAATTTTAAGGTGTGACCGAAATCAACTTACAATAATTCCAGACTCTATTGGAAATTTGTCGTTTCTTGAATCAATAAAATTTGATAATAATTCTCTTACTATCTTACCTGATTCAATTGGTCAATTGAAGCGTCTGAAAGAATTAAGTCTGTATGATAATAAGATAGAAAATTTACCAGAATCCATTGGAGAGGTATCTTCCTTAGAAATTTTGGATTTAAGTAAAAATAAACTGACAAGGCTTCCCGAATCAATAGGATCTCTAGATTTACTTATAGAATTAGATATTTCAACAAATAAAATTACTTATATTCCTCCATCGATAGGAGCTCTTCCATTAATAAAAAGTCTAATATTAGGTTTTAATCGAATTTCTGAAATTCCAAAGACTATTGGATTTCTGACTACTTTAGAAATTTTAGATTTAGGTAAAAATCGTTTAAGTTATATTCCTGAAACAATAGGTTCACTAACATCCCTTAAACATTTATATCTTTATTATAATGAGTTAAACAGTGTTCCAGAGTCAATTGGATCGCTACATACATTAAAGTATTTATATTTAGGAAATAATAAATTAACGACACTCCCAGATTCAATAGGACGACTTAAATCTTTAAAATTTTTATTTCTACGAGGAAATTTTCTAACTGAATTACCAGAATCATTAGAAACTCTTCCTTCTCTAAAATATTTGAATATCGAAAAAAATAATCTTAAAGGATATCTTGATTTTGTACATAAATTAGAACTGAAGGGAATAAAAATCTTGAAATAAGAAAATTGGAAAAAAGTCCCTTCTTCATTCTATATCTTTAATTTTATTTATATTATTATATATTCACGAAAATTAATTTTAATTTAACTCTGTATCCCGTTGAAAATATTTAATTTAAGAGAGATATCGAAAAAATAATATAATTTAAATATTAAATGCAGATAGATAAACTTATGGATATTTCAAAAGCAATGAGTATTAAATTAACTGCTGAACTACCAAAATATCCGAAATTTGTTGAAGGAATAAGAAGAGCACCATCAAGAGGGTATCTACTTAATCCTATGCAAACAAAAATTGCTTTAAAAAATGCTCTGAGATATATTCCTGTTTCCTTACATGAAGAACTGGCACCAGAATTCTTAGACGAATTAATAACAAGGGGAAGAATCTATGGTTATAGATTTCGTCCTGAGGGAAATATAAAGGCAAAACCTATCAATGAATATATTGGCAATACTCTTGAATCTAAAGCATTACAAGTTATGATTGATAACAATCTTGATTTTGATGTAGCTCTCTATCCATATGAATTAATAACATATGGTGAAACGGGGCAAGTTTTTCAAAATTGGATGCAATATAGGCTAGTAAAAATGTATTTAGAAGAAATAACTGAAAATCAAACACTTGTTATAGCCTCTGGGCATCCAGTTGGACTTTTTCCCACCTCATTAAATGCCCCAAGGGTAATTTCAACAAATGGTTTAATGGTAGGTATGTTTGACAACCCAGAAGATTTCGCAATAGCAGCTGCTATGGGAGTAGCTAATTATGGTCAAATGACCGCAGGTGGATGGATGTATATCGGCCCTCAAGGAATAGTGCATGGTACTTATATTACATTATTAAATGCGGGAAGGTTATATCTAAATATCCCTCAAAATGAAGATTTAAAAGGTATATTATATGTGTCATCAGGACTTGGGGGAATGAGCGGGGCTCAAGCGAAAGCTGTGGAAATTGCAGGAGGAATAGGAGTTATTGCTGAGGTAGATGAATCAAGGATAAAAACACGATATAATCAAGGATGGCTTTCCAAAATTTCTGATGATTTAGAAGAGATCTTTGACTGGGTTGAAGATGCAAGAAATTCCGGACAAGCACTTTCAATAGCATATAATGGAAACGTTGTTGGTCTATGGAAATATGTAGTAGAAAACAATATCAGAGTAGAACTTGCGTCAGATCAGACTTCATGTCATGCTGTTTATGATGGTGGTTACACCCCATTTCAAATTAGCTTCAAAGAAGGAAGAAAATTAATCAAAAATGATATTATAAGGTTTAAACAATTGGTTAATGAATCTTTAAAGGTTCAATTCGAACTTATCAATACAATGACTAATAGGGGAACCTATTTTTGGGATTATGGTAATTCTTTTCTAAAAGCAGTTTATGATGCTGGAGTTAAAGAAATAACAAAGAATCAAACTGATACATCTGAAGGATTCATCTTTCCATCTTATGTAGAAGATATAATGGGACCTATATGTTTTGATTATGGTTATGGTCCTTTTAGATGGGTGTGCCTTTCTGGAAAAGAAGAAGATTTAGACAAAACTGATCAAACCGCAATGACTTCTATTAACCCAGAAAGAAGAGCCCAAGATAGAGATAATTATATATGGATAAGAGATGCAAAAATAAATAATTTAGTTGTTGGCACAAAAGCTAGAATATTATATGCTGATGCTGATGAGAGAATTGATATCGCTTTGAAATTTAATGATTTAGTGAGAAGAGGAGAAATTGGACCTATTATGTTGGGAAGGGATCACCATGATGTTTCCGGAACAGATTCACCATTTAGGGAAACATCCAACATTAGAGACGGAAGTAATGTGATGGCAGAAATGGCAGTACATTGTTTCACAGGGAATGCAATTAGAGGTATGACATACGTAGTATTATCCAATGGTGGTGGAGTCGGTATAGGAAAATGCTTTAATGGCGGATTTGGGATGGTATTAGATGGATCTGAAAGAGTTGATAAGATAATAAGGAATTCTATTGAATGGGACGTTATCGGTGGAATTGCTAGAAGAAGTTGGGCTAGAAATCCTCATGCTTTTGAAACCGCGTATAATTGGAATATTAAGAATAAAGAAAAAGGGCACATTACCCTTCCCTTCGTAGCTGAAGATAAATTAATAGATAAGCTCATAGAAAAATTCATAAAAAATTAAAAAAAGATTAAAAATCAATAAAATTATTTGGGAGTAAAAATGAAAAATAAAAGGGGAACAGTATGAAAAACAATTTTCGATATGGAATAGATAAGTTAACCGTGGATATAGCATTGAAAATAGCTCGAGATCAAATAAAAGGAGTTTTAACAGAAGAAACAAAGGAAAGAATAAAAAAAAGTTTTAGAGCTGTTCAATCAATTGCAAAAGGAGATCATTTAGTTTATAGTATTAACACCGGTTTTGGGTCATTGTGCACCACTAAAATCTCAAAGGAAGAAACTGGTAATTTACAGGAAAATCTTCTTAAAAGCCATAGTGTAGGTGTAGGTTCTCCAATAGACAAAGAACTTTCAAAATTAATGTTAATTCTTAAAACACAAGCCCTATCCAAAGGTTTTTCTGGAAGTTCACTAGAGGTTGTTGAAAGAATTCATTGGCATATAGAAAATAATTATATCCCATTAGTACCTGAGCAAGGTTCAGTTGGTGCTTCAGGGGATTTAGCACCATTAGCACATTTATTTCTACCATTAATAGGATTAGGTTATTTAACCAAGGAGGGTAATAATTTCGTTAAATCTGAAAAAATTCTAAAAGAGTATAATCTTGAACCTTTAAAACTTCAAGCAAAAGAGGGCTTAGCTTTAATCAATGGAACTCAATTTATTGCTGCTCATGCTATAAAAATAGTTGAAGATTTTTCAAGGGCTCTTGATCATGCGGATCTTATTGGGACCTTAACTCTTGAGAGTTACTTAGCGTCTCCACAGCCTTTTACTGAAAAATTAATAGAATTAAGACCGCATAGAGGCAGTTTATTAGTAGCAAAAAGAATGAGAAGATTTTTACAGAATTCTCAATTAGTAGAATCCCATAAAGATTGTGGCAGAGTTCAAGACCCATACTCCTTAAGGTGTATTCCTCAAGTTCACGGAGCATCAAGAGATGCATTATATCATTTAAATGAAATACTAGAATGTGAGTTAAATTCCGTTACTGACAATCCAGTAATTTTTAGTGAAAATGAAACATACAGTGGGGGAAATTTTCATGGAGAACCTCTTGCATTACCACTAGATTATGTGAGTCTAGCAGCAACTGAAATCGGAAACATATCCGACCGTCGAATTTTTTTATTACTTGAAGGTAAATGGGGCTTACCCTCTTACCTCATCGAGAATGCTGGATTAAACTCTGGTTTTATGATGTTACAATATACCTCCGCGGCCATAGCTAGTGAAAACAAATCTCTTTGCTTTCCTGCTAGTGCAGATAGTATTCCTACAGGAGGAGGACAAGAAGACCATGTAAGTATGGGGTCAATAAGTGCAAGAAAAGCCCTTAGAATTGTTAAAAATCTTGAAAAGATTCTTGCTATTGAACTCCTATGCGCAGCACAAGCTTTTGACTTTAGAAGACCTTTAAAAGCCAGTGTAATTATAGAACAATGCCACAATCATATCCGAAAAAAGATACCCCATATTTCCGAAGATAGGATTTTATCCAATTATATTAACTCTGCAATAGAAATTATAAAGAGTAATGAATTATTAAAAATTGCCCAATAATAATTAGAGATGTACTGATTTGTATGTGGCATCGACTTATGTGAAAAAAGAAATGTTTTCAGAAAGCGAACCCGATCTTGTGATTTTTCATGCAAATGAATTAGTTACTATGAATACTGCTTTTGGAGCTCCACGAATAGGAGAAGATATGTCAGAATTAGCCATAATCCATGATGGTGCATTGGCAATCAAAGATGATATTATTATTTATGTCGGACACACAGATGAATTAATGTCAAAATTTACTTTTGGAGAAATACCAAGAAAAATAGATGCATCGAATAAATTAGTTACACCTGGATTTGTTGATCCCCATACACACATTATTTTTGATGGGACTAGAGAAAATGAATTATCCATGAAACTAAACGGAAAGTCATATCTAGAAATTCTCAAGGAAGGAGGGGGTATTTTAAAAACCGTTCGAGAAACAAGAAATGCCCCACTAGAGAAATTGGTAGAAAATGGTAAAAAAATTTTAGATCGAATGATGTCGTATGGCACTACTACTCTTGAAACAAAATCAGGCTATGGTCTAACTACTGAGAGTGAAATAAAAATATTGAAAGCTATTAAGATTTTAAATGATTTACACCCCTTAGATATAGTTCCAACTTTTTTAGGGGCGCACGCGATACCAATCGAATATGAAAATAGGGCAGATGAGTATGTTGATCTCATTATTTCTGAAATGATTCCACGGATTGTTAAAAAAAATCTTGCAAAATTTTGTGATGTATTTTGTGAGAAGGGTATATTTTCTATTAAACAATCAAGAAAAATATTAAAGACTGCTAAGAGATATGGACTAATTCCCCAAATACATATCGATGAGATTGTAGATACGAATGGAGCACAATTGGCGGCAGAAATGAATGTTATTCAAGCAGGGCATTTATTAAAATCAAATTTAAATGGGTTAAAAGCAATGGTACAAGCAAATGTAATTGCTACCCTATTACCTGGAACTCCCTTCTGTTTAATGTCTAATGAATATGCTCCCGCAAGAAAAATGATTGATCTAGGTATCCCTATTGCTTTAGCTACCGATTTAAATCCTAATTGTTGGACAGAATCAATGCAAATGATTATTACATTAGCTTGTTATAATATGCGACTCTCACCATCAGAAGCATTGGTAGCTTCAACTATTAACAGTGCCTGTGCGCTCCAAATGCAAGATGAGATTGGTAGTTTAGAAGTTGGTAAAAAAGCAGATATAATTATTTTTGATGCTCCAAATCACAATTTCCTTCCCTATCAATTTGGTGTAAACTTAGTATCAAAAGTTATAAAAAACGGGAGCATTGTGGTTGATAATTAGAACGCGATTTTTAAAATTTAAAAGTCGAAATAACTCTCTAATAAATGCTTTTCTTCAAGTTTTTGAGGATTTTCGAGTTGTAAATAATATTCTAGAGAATTTAAAACAGCTCCTAAAGGTAAAACTCCTACTAATTCTGTACCAATAATTGACACACCATAACGAGCAGCTTCAATTCTCACAAGTTCTATTTGTCTATAAAGAGGAGTTTTTTTATAATTTATATTGCTTATCCCCACTTGAACATAATTTTTTTTAGCTATTTCTGTTCCCATTGCCTTGATGTTAACTAGTCCACCAGAACGTAAGTGGATAGCTTTTGCAATTTTTTTAGCAATATTAATTTCAGTCGTTCCTAGATTAATGTTGAAACTTATCAAAGGATGTCTAGCGCCAGTTATCATAGCTCCTGCAGTAGGATGAAGCTTAGATGGACCAAAGTCAGGTTTTCGTTCAGGATCTATTTTAATACTCTCCTTTAATCCTTCATATTCTCCTACACGAAGATTATCAATGTTTTTTCTTTCCATTTTTCTTGCTGACTCTTCATAAAGATATACAGGAATTCCTTCTTGTGCCATAGTTTCAGCAAATTTAACAGATAGATCAACACATTCTTCAATACTAACATTTTGTGCTGGGACAAAAGGAACAACATCTATAGCTCCAATCCGAGGGTGTTGTCCCTTATGTGTATTCATGTCAATTAAATCGATTGCTTTTTTAGCTGCTGCCACATTAGCTTTTAACACGGCTTCTGGAGTTCCTAAGAATGTAATTACTGCTCTATTGTAATCTGAGTCGTACTGAATGTCCACAATACGAGTATTGGGAGTTTCCCTGATTTCTTTTACAATTTCTTCAACTTTCTTACCATTACTTCCCTCACTATAGTTTGGGACAGATTCCACAATCTTCTTTTTTCCTTTCTCCATAAAACCAGCCTTTATTAAAAAAATCTAAAATTAATATTATATTTATGAAAAAGTAAAATTAAATTTTATCTATAATACGTATTCTTTTTTATCATAGGTTTTATCTGTAAATACATAAATTTTGTCATTTCCTTCTCCGATTGCGCTACCATCTATTTTTAGTTTGATTATGACTTTTTTATCTCTCTTTCCCCGCGGGGATTTACTTACAATTTTATTTTGGTATCTAATTTCACTAGCCTTTTGATGAATATATGTATCTGTTTCTTTACCCATAATAATTAAATCATCATTTTTCGTGAGTAATCCATTATCTAATGATATAATTGCATAATTTGTATTAGGATCATACTTGACTATTTGACCAATTCTAATATATCGGAAATGAGATAAATTAGTAGGAGATTTATGTTGCTGATCATTTTCTGTGACCCTTTTAAAATAAAATCCTGGTGTAAAGCCCCTATTATAGACTTTTTTTAATTCAGTGACCCACCATCCCACTTTTTTCTTCGAAAATGTACCATTGTAATATGCTTCAATTGCTTCTCGATATGTTTTAGTTACAATTTCAACATAATGAGGATGTCTCATTCGACCCTCAATCTTAAAAGCATCAATATTTGCTTCAATAAGGTCGGGAATATAAGCGATTGTACATAGATCTCTTGAATTCATGAACCTTACTCCGTCGTATATATATTCATTTCCAGATTCTTCACGAACCCACCATCTTCTCCTACAAGGTTGCTCACAATTTCCTCTATTAGCAGATTTTTCTTCGGTTCCACAAATGTCTTGAGAAAAATAGCATCTACCGCTTACGGAAGTACACATAGCTCCATGGATGAATGTTTCAATTTGAGCGTATTCTAAATTCCTTTTAATTTCTTTAATTTTTTCTAAGGATAATTCTCTTGCTAAGATTAAACGTTCAGCCCCTAAATTTTCATAAAATCTAGCTGATAGAGAGTTTGACACATTACATTGCGTTGAAATATGGAATGGAATTTGATTTTCTTTTGCTATTTGTATAGCTGCAAAATCATGAACTATTACAGCGTCAATACCTGCCTCTTTACTTCTTTTAATAATACTACGCAAGTATTCAATTTCATGATCATATATTAAAATATTAGTAGCTAGATAGGCTTTTAAATCATTTTTGTGGCAAAAATCTACAACCTTATGAAGATCAGCCAAAACAATATTTTCTGACCTCATTCTCATGTTAAATTTTTCAATTCCAAAATAAACTGAATCTGCATATTTCACAGCTGCCTTAATTGCTTTTAAATTTTTAGCAGGTGCCAATAATTCTACTTTTTCCATAGCTTTAATTCAAAAAGGTAGATGTTGTAATAAGACACTTATTGTAAAATAGAAAAATAACCATATAGATTTAACTTAAAATTTTCTAGGAATCTTTTTAATGTTATATTCTTGATGGAAAATCAAAGATTTTCTTTAATAAAGTAATTAAAATTCGAAATATTAATAGAAAGTAAACAGGTTAAAATTAAAATTATAATACAAATTTTAATTAAAATTATGGTTTAAAAATTGACTATTAAAGATTGTGAGCTTGGGAAAGACGTAAAGATCATTGAACCTGTTAATATGTATGAATGCAAACTGGGGGATAACTGTTTTGTTGGACCATTTGTTGAGATACAAAAGAACGTTATTATCGGTGAAAGTACAAGAATTCAAAGCCATTCCTTTATATGTGAAGGAGTAACAATTGGTAACCATTGCTTTATTGGCCATGGAACGATGTTTACAAACGACCTTTTTGATTCTCCAAATATTGAAAGTTGGATAATGCGTAAAACTATTGTTGGTAATAATGTTCGAATTGGTTCAAATGTTACAATTTTGCCTGTAGCTATTGGAGATAATGTTATAATTGGAGCCGGAGCAGTTGTTACGAAAGATGTTTCAGCTGATTGTGTCATAGCAGGGAATCCAGCAAAAATTATTAGAAAAATTGAGGATTAATAAGAATGAAGATTGGAATTATTGGAATGGGATATTGGGGTAAAATTATCTTAAGAAATTTAGAAAATATGGAAAAGAACGATATTATTATATGTGATATTACACCACCAAATAATAATATAAAAGAAAAGTATGATATCTCTAAAGATTATAAAGAAATAGAATGTGATTACGTTTTTATAACTACGCCTACAAAAACTCATTATGAAATCAGTAAATACTTTTTAGAAAAAAAAACTCATGTTTTTTGCGAAAAACCTTTAACTTTATCATCTTCTAAAGCAGAAGAATTATACAATATTGCCTTAGAGAATAAAGTGATCTTATTTACAGATTGGGTATTCACATTCAACAATCAAATTGAAACAATGAAAAAAGATTATGATAATGGGAAATTAGGTGAAATTAGAAGTATTTTTATGAATAGATTAAATCTTGGTCCTGAAAGATTCGATGTAAATGCTCGATGGGATTTAGCATCTCATGATGTATCGATAATTCAATATCTTTTTTCAAAAGAGCCGAAAAATATTAGTTGGAAAGATTATAGACGAAACTTTGATTCAAAACAAGAAGATAGTTCCTTAGGTTTAATAGAATATGAAGATTTTTCAGCTACTATAAATGTAAGCTGGTATTATAGAAAAAAAGTGAGGGAGTGTGTTTTTGAATTTGAAAATTATTTTATTGTATGGGATGATTTTAAAAGATTCCTACAATATGAAGATGCTAGTAATGTAAGCTTTCCAATATATTCTGGAAATTTAAGTTATCCTTGTAGTGAATACCACGCCCCATTAAAAAATGCTATTGAATCATTTTTCTCTTTTACTAAAGAGGATATGATTAAACAAAAAGAAATTACTTTCCAAACTATCTCAATCTTAGAGGGATTAAAATGAAAATTATGTTTAATGATTTATCAAAACAATGGGATGTAATTGAAAAAGATGTTACCCCCAGATTAAAAGAGCTCTTCAAGAAGTCTAACTTTATTGGGGGAAATGCAATTGAGGATTTCGAGGGAAAGTTTGCTAGCTATTGCGGAACAAAGTATGCTATTGGATGTTCAAATGGTACAGATGCCTTAAAATTATGTTTAGCTGCCTTTGAATTAAAAAGTCCATGTGGGATTATAATTCCTGCTAACACTTTCATAGCCACAGCCTTAGCAGCTACATATCTTTCGGATTTAAATTACGAATTAATATTAATTGATTGTGATAATTTCTATCAAATTGATGTAAATCTATTAGAAAAATATTTAAAAATTAATAGAAAAAAATGGAAGGATTGTGTAATCATACCTGTTCATCTCTTTGGACATCCATCCGATATGAAAAGAATTATTGAGTTGGCAGAAAAGTATAATTGTCTTATTTTAGAAGATTCCTCCCAAGCTCATGGAGCATTAGTTTTGAATAGAAAAGTAGGTGGCTTAGGGGATTTGTCTGCTTTTTCATTATATCCTGGGAAAAATTTAGGCGCCGCTGGTGATGCAGGAGTTATTACAACCAACAATGAAGAATTATTTGGTAAAATTAAAGCATTAAGGAATTACGGTTCAAATAAAAAATATCATTATGATTTTAAAGGGTGGAATAATCGATTGGATACAATTCAAGCAATTATACTCAATGAAAAACTAAAGCATTTAGATAAATGGAACGATATGCGGATTAACGTTGCTAATAAATATAATGACTATCTAGATGAAAATAGGGATCTAATAATTCCAGAATCTGCCCCATACATAAATAAACATGTATATCACATTTATGCGGTACGTGTAAAAAATAGAAATGATTTACAGAATTATTTACTTAAACATGAAATCCCTACAATAATTCATTATCCTATTCCAATTCAAAAAACGAAACCATTTAAACATCTTGATAAATTCAATAATCCAAAAACTATAAAGTATGCTGAGGAATTGATAAGCCTACCAATACATCCTTTTATGTCTGATGAAGAAATAGATTATGTTTCGTCTATAATTAAAGATTATTTTTAACTGGATTGTTTTTTTATTAATATTTTTTCAAATAGCACCTTTTCAATTAGCTTTAATTCAAAAACCACAGATTATCTAAATATTTGAACTCTTCAGTTGATAAACTTTAAGATTAATTGATTATTTTGAATTTTAATTCATGTCTGAAGGAGAAGAAAGCAAACTAATAAATTGGTTAAATAAGTATAAACGAATTTTAATTGGTTTAGTAACCATAATTTTGATAATTCTAATAGTAATTATTATAGATTTTCCAAAATTACTAAAAAAAATATCTATGATTGGTTTATGGGGTACTATCTTTTTTATCCTAATATATACAATCGCATTCCTCCTTAGAGCTTATAAATTAAAATTGATTTTTAAGGGTTTAAATCAATCAATTAAATTTTCCTCCTCATATTTTTCCATTGGAGCGAGTTTTGTTATAAATGACCTAACCCCAGGACAAATAGGTGATATAGCAAAGGTTCTTATAATTAAGGATAGAGAAGATATTAGATTGAGTGAAAGTTTTGCTGGGATTGCCGTAGAGAGAGTATTAGACTTAATGCTATTATTTAGTATTAGCTGTTTTGCTCTAATATACTTATATCTGACTAACATTGGTGAATTAGAAAATAGAATTATTTTAGGGCAAGATCTACAATTTTATCTTTTGCTCGGAGCAATATTTATAATTATCGTTTTAGTATTGTTTATATTTCTACTCTACAAACAAGAATTTGTAATAAAAATTACTAAAAAGATATCAAACAAATTAGGAGAATATTTAGACAGCTTTTTAACCAATTTTAAGAATGGTTTGAAGAAATTTAAAGAAAATAAAAAAGAGCTCTTATTTATAATTCTCTTAAATTTTCCAACGTACATCATCGATGCTTTCATCATGGTAATTTTTTTTATCTTTTTAGATTATAACTTAAATGTATTTATAATTGTCCTAGCAACATTGGTTTTGTTTTTCAGTAAAATAATTCCAATTACACCAGGAGGTTGGGCTATATCAGAAAATGTTGGTGCTTTGTTTATCTTTATATTTTATCCAGAAATTGCATATCTTGATATTTTAGCTGTTTTTGTTATTGATCATTTATTAAGAAGTGCTTATGTTTTCTTTTATGGGGGATATTCCATATTTCATTATAATTATTCCTTGAAAGAACTTCAAAAAATCGACTCATAAGTTATTCTTAAAATATTTTAATACTCATAAGCCCAATCAAGTGAATTTGACTTAATGAGATTAAAGAGAGAAAAGAAAATTATTTAAAAGAAGTTAAGCTTAATATTGTATCAGGAAATACATCAAAATTAAAATAATGAACAGTTACGGAATGAATTTACATTGTATGACGGAAACCGAATAATTTGTATTGCTCCATGCTTTAATGAGTTGCATAAAATTGATAATGTTGTGAAGAAAGTAAAACAAACTATTGTAGATGAAGTTTTAGTAATAGATGATGGATCAACGGATAGATCTCCAGAAACTGCAAAAAAACAGGGAGCCACTGTTATCTCATTAGGAAAAACTCATGGAGTCGGATATGCTCTCCGAAAAGGAATTGAATATGCTATAAAAAACAAATATGAGATAATAGTAATTATTGCAGGCAATAACAAAGATAACCCGAATGAAATCGTAAAATTATTAGAACCTATAACAAGAAAAGGTTATGACTTTGTCCAAGGATCTCGCTTCAAAAAAGGAGGTGGGTATGGTGCTATGCCTTTCTATAGAATTATCGCTACGAGAATCCATCCATTATTATTTTCAATTATTTCCAGAAAATGGGTAACTGAAAGTACTAATGGATTTCGGGCATTTAAAACTTCAATATTTAAAGATAAAAGAATTGATATCTGGCAACCTTGGCTTGATAAATATGAACTTGAACCTTATTTATATTATAAATTAATAAAACTTGGTTATAAAACAACAGAAGTACCCGTAACAAAGCTTTATCCTTCTAAGGAATTAGGATATACTAAAATGAAGCCAATAACTGGTTGGTGGAGTATTTTCAAGCCTTTAATTCATCTAGGGCTCAAGTTACGTAAATAAGATTTTAATTTAATATTCTATTTTAGCCGAAATCTAATAAAGGAAAATGATAAATAAATACGCAATAAATACCGCAATAAAAGATAAGTAGAACGTTAAAACATGATTATCCACTTTGATTTCTCTTTTTATAAATCCTAAATTCAGTTTAAACGAGAAAAACTCTCTTTCTTTTAAGATTCCATAAAATAATATTGCCTGAAACCAACGTGCATAAATAAAACTGAATACCATGAAAGATGCGGTAGTTATTGTAGAGAAAACCGAAATTTCAAATTGATCTGCATCTTTAAGTCTAAATATAATGAATAATAGAGCTAGAATACAGGCGGGTATTATTCTTATGAATAAAGGTACATCCGATCCAAAAGTAGACCAATCAGTTAGACTATCTAAAAACCAATCTGTTATGAAAAGAGGAATTATTAATAAAATAATTAATGATGGAGCAATAGATATAACAAAAACTTTCATTTCTTTCCAATTTCTTTCTATCAAATATTTTAAAAATAGAAATCCTACTGCTGGCAGTGTATAATATTTTGTACACATAGACAATCCTAAAAATATATAAAATAAATATTTAGCATATCCCTCTTCTTTAGGGTAATAAATTAAAGCAAGAAAGAAAAAGAAGAAGAAAAACGCATCTGTAATATGATACCCACAATTTTCCAAACTAAAAGCATTATTAAGAAAAAAAAATGGATTTACTGCAAATAGCCCTAAAGCATAATTGATATTTTTAACTTTGAAATTTTTCAAGACGAAATAAAACATTAGAACTGTAAGAAGGTCACAAAAAAAACCCCAGAAAGCAAAAATTCCAATACTGCCAAAAGAAAAGAATCTAAAAACTTCCAAAAAAAACACTGCTAGTGGAGTACTCGTTAAATTATCATCGAAGTAAGATCCTAAGTCTCCCCAAGATCTTCCGGGATCTATCTTATGAGTATAATAATAGTATAAGAGGATACCAATTCTAATTATTACACCAAAGATGATAAGGAGTATGGCTTTATGTTCTAAAATTTTCTCTAGTAAATTTTTCTCTGAGGATAATTCTGATTCATTTTCCATATATCTTTTCATACGGAAATTCTTATAAAACTTTCTAAAAAATACATTGATCACATAAACCTTACGGATTTTGTAGATAATATTGTTTCAATCAACACTCAATATTCTTTTCCAGCGAAAAGTGAAAAATTGAAATTATATTATTATATTTAAATACTAAATGGAAGAAAATCGATTTTATGGGATAATTTTCTATTTTCTTTAATTTGTAATTATTTTACCGCAATTTGTATACTAGTTGGAACAATTGCTACTCTGGGCGTTTCACCAAATTCCCTTTTCAATTCTTGAATCAATTCAGACCAATTATTAAATAATACAACAGATTCAGGAAAGAAATGATTCTTATCTATCTCATTCACATTAGGGGAAAAAAGATACACTTTTCTTTTTTGGATAAAGCGATCCCAGAATCTAGTCTCCCCGATATTCCTATGGAGTCTTGCACCTGTTTCCCCTACAAGACTATGATATCCCCGTCCTTCATATGAACTTGTCATGGCAACTATTGCTCCATTCGGTTCAATAATTGTTTGAGGTGCCGTCATTAAAAAATTAAAAGCTTTGTATTGAGCTTGATCTAATTCTGAATCTTCTGGCCATGAATTGAAAAAACAAATTTGATTATTTTGGGTTATCTCTGTTGAGTAAATTTGCTTACCATATTCAATAGCCTTCCTGTGAGCCTTTTTAAAATGTCCTGCAAAGATTCCTGCAATCTTACCCTTATCCGTTAAAATTACATTTATTGAAAAATCTAATCCCACCTTCCCAGCAATATCCTCAATATCCTGACGTGCTTCGGTAATAATTCCAATTCCTCCCGATAAACCGCTATGGTTTGCTTCAAGTGTATCTATTCCACACACACCTGGAAGTACTATTTTTGCGCCACCTCCAAATCCCGCAAGAGAGTGAGGTATTACACCTCCTATAGCAATTTTTAGATCTGCTTCTAAATAAGTTTTATTAATATATATCGGTGTTCCTTTTGATGATTCCCCCAAATATTCTAGATTCTCATATGGGTGATGATTTTCAATTCTAAATTTATTTACTATTTCTTCTCCCAATTTAAGAATACAATCTTGTCTTGTCATTGGTCTATGGGCCCCTATTGCCAACAAGATTGTAATTTGGTGTTCTTTAATATTAGCTTTCTTCAATTCCTCAAGAACAAAAGGTAAAATTTTATAATTTGGAGTTGGTCTAGTCATATCATCACTGACAATAACAACATTTTTCTTCCCTTTTGCTAATTCTGCCAATTTTAAGGAACCAATTGGATTTAAAATAGCATTTTTAATTTCACCTTCGGAAATTTCACTATTTTTAGCTCCTTCCATATTAAAAATCGATATATCCCAAGAATCAGGGAAATCCAATTCAAAATAGCCTGGTTCCCTCCATACAGCCCATGGGATTCGGAATATTTGTGTCATATTAATGTACCATTAATTCTATAAAACTTAAACCATTTGATTTAATTTTTTAATGAATATTTAAGTTTATTATTTTCTTTTCAACTATAAAAGCAAATATTTTTTTGAAAAGAGAAAATTGGTGATAAATTTAACAAATATGAAAGACCCTCTCATAATAATGAAATTTGGTGGCTCTTGTTTACGAGATGTTAGATCTTATAGGAAAACTGCAGAAATCATTAAAAAGCATATAGATAAGTCAAGATTATTAATTGTAGTCTCAGCAATGAAGGGTATAACGGATGAATTAATAAATTTCTATACAAAATCATGTAGAGAAGATTCAGATTGTGAGATGATTCTTAAAAATATAAATTATATTCATAGAGATGTGATTGATAAATTAATTGATTCTGAAAGTATTGAATATGAAAGATCAATCAGCTTTTTAAAAAAACATATCGAGGAATTAACTCAATTAGGATATGTTATACGACTTATAAGACCAAGCCCTGATATTCAGGATCTAATAATTTCATATGGAGAGAAACTTAGTACATTTATTTTAACGCAATATCTCAACACTATGGGCATTAAATCAAAATACTTCCCTTCAAATGAGTTAATTCTTACAGATGACAATTTTGGTAACGCTTTACCTTTATTAGATGAAACAGAGACTCTAATTAACAAAGTTTTCGTTCCTATACTAAAATCTGATCCTGATTTAACATCATGTATTACTGGATTCTTTGCTTCTACAAAAGAAGATAAGAAAATTACTACCCTAGGAAGAGGAGGAACAGATCTGACTGCAGCAATTATTGCTTATTCATTAAGGAATAGTTTTGATACTAAAGTTATATATTGGAAAGATGTTAGGGGCTTGTTAGATGCCGATCCCAAAATTGTTAAGAAGACCTCTCTTCTAAAACAGATTTCATATGTAGAAGCAAAAGAACTTGCTTTTTTTGGTACAAAAGTTTTGCATCCATTATGTCTTGATGTCAACGAGAAAGGAAATGTGCCTTCTGAAATCAGGTCATTTGACGATCTAGAATCAGATGAGTTTACAACAATTACAAAAGAAATAGTTAAAAATGGGAAAGTTATTAAAGCTATTACTTCACTTTATAAGCTTTCAATGGTTACAATCGAGGGTGATACCATGATTCCTCTTTCAGGAACAGCCGCAAAACTTTTTTCTCTCTTGGGGGATAATAATATAGACATTGTATTTATCTCTCAGAGTTCCTCAGAAAATAATCTCACTTTCGGAATCAATCATGAAGACTCAAAAAAAGTGAGTTTCCTATTGAGAAATTCAGATTTATTTGGTAAAAACTGGTTTCGTATTAAAATTAATAATGATATCTCTTTGGTTGCGGTTATTGGCGCAGGAGTGCTTTATACCCCAGGTATAGCGGGGAAAGTATTTACCACTTTAGGTAATAATAATATTAATATTTTAGCTATCGCTCAGGGATCTTCTGAATTAAATTTTACTGCAATAATTGAAAGAAAAGATTGCGTAAAAGCTATTAATATTTTATATGATACCTTTATTAGCTAAAAATAAGAAGAGTATAAGTTAAAAAAAATTCCTAAATTTTTTTAAAGCGATACTTTTTCTCATTTCTTCTCTTTCTTTCGAATCAATGTTATCTTTAAGAGCTTGATTACAAATTTCTTTTCCAATTATTACTTTTGGGTTACTTGCCCAATTAACATCCAATAATAAACAAAGATAATATACTGTAGATAAAATAAATGCGATAAGAATTCCCATATTCATTTCTAAAGGATTTCCAATAGATATTTTAGCACTAGGAACACCTTGTTGAATTAAAGCTTGAAAAGTTGCATCTGCCTGATAATTGACAATAGTCTGAGCACCTTTCCCATTTACATAATCAATAGAAGATTCTAATGTTAAATCTGGCATTTCATGTTCCACAGTCCATAAAATAGGGCTTACTATACCTTTGGTTCCTCCTAATAAGTACTCTAAAACAGAATGTTGGCATATAGGAGCACCTTGATAAGTTCCTATCATTCCTTTTTCGTCTTTTCCTGTACTTTCAGAAATACATTGAACCCATAATCCAGTACTCCCTTCTAGATTTTTAGAATATGGCATTGAGAATATAACTTTATATCCTTTCTTATATAAATTGAAAAGATAAGCTGAAAATTCTAATGCTAGATTCTTTTTATAATTAGAAAATAAATTATATCCATTTTCCAATCCTTTTATGAAATCTTCAACATTAATATATGAAATAAATGCTGGAACAATACCAACATTAGTAACTGATCCCGCAAAACGACCACAGAGATTAGGGACATCTAAAATAGGACAACCAATTTTTTGGAGTATTTTATTCATTGTTCCTGTAGAGGATAAACCTAGGAACTTATATCCTTCCCTTAAGAAGATCCCAATTGTTGAGTTAATATCTAATGTCTCTCCACCCCTTGAGATTGGAATAACAATTGAGTCATTTGGGTATGTCTTATCTAAGCATCCTTTTAATTCTACCGCTCTAGAACTTGTAATAGGGAATATTTTTTTCTGTGATAAATGCTTTAATGCTAATAACGTTTGAATTGAACCTCCAGTTCCTAAAACAATTACATTCTTAATATCATCTGTTAATACGAACTGGGTATTTTTTTTGATATAATTTAGATCTATATAAGAGTTGGTATTAAAAAAAAAAGGAATATCCCACTTATCTTTATTTTTTTGAATTATCTCTATTGAATCTTGAATTTGTGTTTCATTTAGTATTGGATAAAATTCAACATTTATGGTATTCTTCATTTAAATTTCACCTGGTAATTAACAAAAATTATTTAATATTCTTTTATAATTCTGTTTTGTTTTTATTGTTTTATTTAGTAGATAAAATAACCTACTAATCTCAAGAAAATTTACAAAAATTCATACTAATAATCCTCATAATATTGTCGTTTCTTATTAAAGTATTTATAAAGTAAATCTAAAAATCAGAACTCTATTTTACTTCAAATAAATAACAGAATATCTATGCATAATAAAAATTAAGTATAAAAAATACTCTAAAATTTTATTCAAGTGATAAAAAATGGCTAAAGCCGTAGAAACAAAAGAAAAAAACGATTTTGTTGAAGGTCAAGCATATTATTGCCCAGAATGCAGTAGAACACATACAAAAGGTAAGATTTACAAAGAACATTTAAAATATGCCCAAATAGAAAATAATGGGGAAGATTTAGACCCAGATACCTATGATGATGAAGTGGAATTAATTGAAGTCTTTAATGAATCAGAAGATGAAGAAAGAATTGATGAAATGGAAATTCAATTAGAGGATAAAGAATTCAATGAAATTAATGAGAATGAAAATGACTTAAAAGATTGCTTTGAAGCAGTCAAGAAACTTCCTGGTGTGGGTGAAGCTACTTTAAATAAATTAATAAAGGCAGGATTCAACAGCCTTGAATCGATTGCATATACTCCTCCCTCAATAATTAAAGAAGAAAGTGGTCTTGGTGATAAAACTGCTGAAAAACTAATTAAAGCCTCAATGGCACAATTGGGGATAGGATTTAAATCAGCGGATGCAATTTGGGAACATAGAAAGAATATCGCCCGGATTACTACAGGTAGCCAAGAATTAGATGATTCCTTAGGAGGAGGTGTAGAGACAGGAAGTGTTATTGAATTTTTTGGAGAATTTCGAACAGGAAAAACCCAGATTATGCATCAATTATGTGTAAATGTGCAATTACCCAAAGAAAAAGGTGGTCTCGAAGGTAGAGCATTATATATTGACACAGAAGGTACTTTTAGACCAGAAAGAATAATTCAAATGGCTGAAGGGCTTGATTTAGATTATACAAAAGTGCTAAAAAACATTGTTTTTGGGAGAGCTTATAATTCTGATCACCAAATTGTACTAATTAAAGAAGCAGCTAATATAATCAAAGAGAAAAACATCAAATTAATTGTCATTGATTCGCTAATAGGACATTTTAGGAGCGAGTATATTGGGAGAGGAACTTTAGCAAACCGTCAACAAACTATAAATTCGCATCTACATGATTTACTAAGGTTATGTGATATATATAGTGATCTAGCTATTGTTTTAACAAACCAAGTTCAAGCAAAACCTGATGTTTTTTATGGAAATCCCTTACAAGCTGCGGGAGGTAATGTTGTTGCTCACGGATCAACTATTAGAGTATACTTGCGAAAAGGTAAGGGTGAACAAAGAATTGCTAAAATAATTGATGCCCCTCACTTACCTGAAGGTGAAGCTGTTTTTAGTATTACCGAAAGTGGAATATCTGATTAATAAAAATTTAAAAAATACAAAATAAAAATAGTATTTAGAACTAAATTTTAATTTTCCAACCTTCTTTTTAAGTAAATTCTATTTTCCCTACCTTAGCATTTGATGTTTTATCATGCTAATAGATTATTAAAAAATCGAGAAATATTATTTTTTGACTATAGAAGTTATTGAGTGGTTCCATAATAAAATGAAATCTATTGGAAATCTTTTAATTGATTATAAAAAAGTTATTTGAGTTTATAATTGCTTTTATTGAAATTTAATTATTATATAAAAAATAAAAAGTATAAAAAAATATTATTAAATTAATTTCTCATATTCCTTAGATTTATTAGAGAGTCTCTTAACTTCTTTAGTCATTTCAGTTCCACCGAGTTTAAATATTTCAGAGGCGATTTTCGAAGACATTTTATATTTTTGAGCCGCTTCATTATAGTTTTCCTCTTTAGCTGCTAATTTTGCTTCTTTCTCGAGCGTCTTCATCTTGATTCGAAGATCTTCGATTTTAGTTGATCGTACTAATTCATTTAACTGTTCTAATTCTCCAGATAATTCCCAATTTATAGCTATTTTAATAGCGTTTTGTGAGATATTGATTGATCTATCATAATCCTTCTCTTTTCTTGCAGTTTTAGCGATCTTCTTTAATTTACCTATCTCTTTTTTAGCACTCTTAGCATTGTCGATTAAAGTAGCGCCAGGTCTTTCTTCAATTGGAGCCGAAACAATTTCATGCTGTTTCGCTAAACTCACAAAATAGGCTTCTCTTTCAGCAGCACCCATTTGGGCAAGATCATTTACTAATTTTTGTTTTTCCTCTTGTGTTAAATTCACTAATCCTGAAACTTTTTGATTTATCAGAGCTAATTCCTGTTGAGAAATTGGTTGAGCTTCTATTGTCCCTATTTCTATTGGTACCAATATTTTCTTATCTCTTAATTCTTTGATGCCCATAAAGATTTCTGCTGTATCTTTATTAGTATTTTCTGTTGCTTCTTTTAAAAGCGTTGCGATAAAGAAGAAATTTCGATCAGAATCTTTCATTAAATTATTGGCTACCTTCAACACATCTTTTGAGTGTGGATTCTTTAGAGATTTAACATTTGAGAATTTATATGTGATTTCATGAGGTAGAATGATTGAAGTGCTTAATACTTCGTCAATTATCGGACCAGCGTTTCTAAATACGTTTAACTGTCCTCTCCAGTTAGGTAATTCCTTCTCATAGGATTTCTCAAATACATTTATAAAATCCATTAGATTCTTACGCAAAATGATCGAAGCTTTTTTGGATAAAACTAATGCAACCCGTATGTGTTCACCATCTGATAATAATAGCATTTTGTCACCATAGGAAATTTCATTTAATTCCTCTTGACTAGCCAAATCTCTTCCAAATGAACATATTGCCGAAATGAATCCACTAATCAATTCTGGGTCAATACCTTCTGTTCCAAAAGATTTAAAGAACACACATGTGCCACTTGCCTTGTACAAAACTAGGATATGTTCTAAATTAATAGCATCATCGAAAATTGTTTTAACCTCTTTTAAAACTCGTGATTTCTCCCTTTTTTTAGGAACAACAACACCTTTATAAATTCCTATTGAACCACCAGCCACAGCAAGAACCGCTCCGATGATTATCAGATAAGGAATGAAATCCTCTAGAGATAAACCCGAATCACGTGCTTTTAAAATAATATCAGAAATATCCAGAGTATCACCAACGTGATAATAAGAGTCCTGCAATTCCACTACTAAAGTCATGTTTTTCGCATCGGCTCTTGAAAATACAGTGATAAACACTTCACCTGAACTATCAGTTGGAAAATATGAAGTAGGTGTTGCTGGTGAGCCATCGAAATAAGGGACAATCCTTACATTTGCATCAACTAAAGTAAGCCAATCTGTACCATTAAAATATTCGAATCCTAACGTAATATTAAAGGAATCTCCTGCAATAATCTCAGTTGGTTTATCTATGACTGTAATGTTTACTATATATTTAGCCTTTAATGTTAAATTAAAACTATAAGTTGCTTCTTCATAATTCGGAAGTTTGATGGTAATATTTATAATATATGTGCCAACATTCGCCAGATTAGAGGTATATATGTCCCCTCTATAAGTATTTGATACATAATTAAAACTCTCACCTAGTATACCAGAATTTGAGGAATTTCCGATCTGTATGTAATCTATCCTGTAAAATTCTGCTAAACCAGTCAATAATTTATCACCATTATCGACATCAGTAATATTCAAAATCGTGCGTAGATCTCTCTCAATAAAGCAACTGTAATTATTACCAATCCCTGTGAGTATCCCTTCACCAGTAATATCTTCAAATGATATCAAATTTATTTGTGTCGTATTTCCTCTTAAATAAAAATTGAAACTTGCCGTACTGTAATTATAATTTGGAGGAAGAGAAGCGTTTATTTCTAATTGAATCCAACCTGAAGTTAAATCAAAAACACTTACATTTAGGATATATTCCCCTTCGGTAGCTGTTGTGTATAACCAAATCTTATTCGAAGGCCTTGGAAGTAATGTTTGATTGTCTATAACAGTAATATTACTCACATCTAGTCCTGAAATACCTTCATTAATATCAGAATTATTAAATGAGAAGAGAATTGTCTGATTTAAACGATCCTTTTGAACAATAATATCATCTTTAGATATTATATCGATCTCAGTCTGAGCTATTGTTACTGTTAATGTTAGGGTAATATATTGCGTTTCATTTCGAGGAGCTGTGATATTGAATATACAGGTATATGGTATAACAGATGCAGTAACTCCACTTGTATCTAGTTCAATAGAGTAATTTCCAGGTGTACCCCCATCTTCAGATAGTAAGGCACTAAAACCTGTAGGAAGAGTCACTATACTAAGATTTGCACCCTGTATTGGATTAAGATTAATATCTGCATAATTGAAATTATAAGTTCTATTTTGTCCCTTTATCACATCTCCAAAATCTTTTGTATTTGAGGGATCTATAGTTGTGTTAATTCGAAGATAGAAGGTAAAATCAGTTGTAGCATTATTATAATACTGCTTTGAAGCTTCAAAGTTTATTGTATTCCAACCAAAAGCG
>Ga0209427_10000622_pt1 | contig 38313 bp, 34 predicted proteins | sample DeeMarSWOR136_30_FD_187465 | JGI IMG/M metagenome (GOLD analysis project Ga0209427, IMG submission 187465) | Marine sediment microbial communities from White Oak River estuary, North Carolina - WOR-1-36_30 (SPAdes) (version 2) | ecosystem: Environmental > Aquatic > Marine > Intertidal zone >...
AATATAATTTCTATTCTCTATTAATTGATCTTTTCCCTTACTAAATGTTGAGAGATCAATTCCTTCAAATATATCTAGCTTTCTTTTTTCTAAAAATCCAAAAATTGTTGGTAATAAATCATGAACATATACATAAGATTTTTTAATTCTTTTTGGACCATTAACACCACCAGGAGGTTTAATCATTAATGGAATCTCAACTAACTCTGGATACAAATGAGTAGGAATTTTTCCCATCACTCCATGTTCTCCTAAACTATGACCATGATCACTAATTAAGATTATCAAAGATTCATCATATATCTCCATTTCTTTTATTTTTTCTATGAAATAACCAAACCAATTATCACATAAAGAGACTTCACCAGCATAACACGCCCGCATACATTTCAATTCATCTTTGGATAAATATTTCAAATTTCTTCCATATAAGGGTAGTATTATTCTGTTGCCAGTATAATTTTTATCAATATATAATTCAAAATATTTGTCGGGAGGATCCCATGGTTCATGTGGATCAAATTCATCTATTAAGCAAAATATATTTCCAGATTCTTTTAAGCGTGTAATACAATCTAGAGCTTTCATAAAGGTCTGTGCTGGAAAATAATCTTTTTCAATAATTCTATCTTGTACATTTGCAAGATATTTTTTTAATAAAAGCTTTTGGAGGTGAACTGCTCCTTTATTTTCTTTTGTTTTTTGTACTGTGTAGTTTCTAATAATTTTATTTAATTCCCTTTGAGAGCCTCTCATTCTTGCCTTATAATTATCATGTTCCTGACCTCTTATATAATGCCATTCATCAAAACCAAGGTGAAAATTCATATTCGGTTTAAATTGATGGTAAGTACTGGTGATAAATGTAGTTATGTACGCAAATCTATTCATATATTCAGCCAAATGAGTTTGATTAGGTGGAATTGGATTCCAACCAGGTTCTTCTACAAAATCCTCAGATCTAAGATTAGGTTTTTCATGAGTAAAGGGAAAAGTCCTTATGCCAGTATGAACAGCACGACGAACAGGTATTGTTGGTAAAGATTCTGGATATGCTTTATCAAATACAAGAGAGTTTTTTGAAAATTTATCAAAATTAGGAGTTTTTATCCAATCATTTTTATAGGCTTTTCCAGTATGATCTTTTCGTAAAGTGTCAAAAATAATAAGGAAAATATCCATGTATCATTTTCTGTTTTAAATTATATAAATCTTTTAAATAATATTAGCATAGTATTGTTGCCTAAAACACTAACTCGTTTTTCTCATTTTAAGGGTTTACCATTTAAATCGAAAAAGTTCTCTCAAGTGCTAGGCATTAATTTCTATGCCGATTTGGGACATAATCATGTCTGCTCCCTGGGTACTGACTCAAACCTCATAGCATGGTATTCACCTTTGCTTGGTTAAGAGCCCATTTTTAGAGCAATAAAAATACTGATTAATCAACTCAAGTGTAAGCGTACTCTTGCGCGACATACTCATTATTTACCATTTTTCATATGTGCCCTCGTTGACGCAATTATTCCATCATTGTTGCCCATTATATTAATAGAATAAGTAAATTATAAAGATTTTGATAATTATGAAAAAGGAAAAGGTTCTCTTTTATCTATACCCTTAATTTTATCCTCTATTCTTAATATTAAGCTAGTTAAACAATCAAACAGTATCTTTCTAATCTGTTCATAAGTAATATCGATTTCAATATCACTATCATCGCGAAAATCATCATATTTATAAAAAGCTTTATACACATTTTTCACATTTAAAATTTTGTGGGTGCTATCAACTATAAATGCATAAAAATCTTCACTTTTATACTCACGTTTCATTATTAATGAAAGCATTGCAAATTCTTTATTCCCACGTGCCCATTCAGAGTCTAATTCAAAATGAAAATTTATAATTTTCTTCTTTTTAGTGATAAGAACAATTTCAAAGAAATTTTCGTCTATTTCTAAGTCAAAGAATTTAATAAGTCTATTTATAATATCCTTTTCTAGTTCTTCTTCGGGATATGACAGTAAAATTGAGGGTCCTTTAATCTGATGGAAAAATGTTAACACTAAGTGCATATATCTGCTAAATAAAAGTTTATTAATATATAAATTAAAAAGATTTAAAATTTTATTATTAAAAAAAGATTTATTTAGCTTTAAAGAGAATCTTTCTGAAGTAATGATAATATATTATCGTAAGAGCCAAGTAATTCAATGATTTTATCCTCTCTCAATCCTTCTTCAGGATTACCTTTAAAAATCATTTTTCCATCATCTAAGACTAACATAATGTCTGCCCAATTTTCAACAAAAAATAGATTATGGGTTGTAAAGAAAATAGTTATATTATTTTCTTTCCTTAATTTTTCTAAAATATTAAGATGATTGTAAATTGATTTAAAATCAAGATTTGCAAAGGGTTCATCTAAAATTAATAATTTAGGCTTCATTACTAACAATCCCGCTAAAGCAGCTCTCTTTTTCTGACCCCAAGATAGGTTAAACGGAGAATAATTTTTAAATTCAAATAAGTCAACTGCCCTCAGAGCCCATTCAACTCTATGTTTGATTTCATCTTCATTGAGCTTTATGTTCCTAGCACCAAAACTTATATCCTCTTCGATTGTTGGCGCAAATAATTGATCATCTGGATTTTGAAATAGGAAACCTATTGATTGTCTAATCTCCCATAATGTTTGTTTATCTCTTGTCATTGTTTTATCAAAAATCTTAATTGTACCGGATGCGGGTTTTAGTAATCCGACTATTAACCTTAACAAGGTTGTTTTACCTGAACCATTATTTCCAGTTAATGCATAAATGTCATTTCTTTTCATTTTAAATGAGATATCCTGAATCTTAAAACCGGAGTTATAACTAAAATTTAAATTTTCAACTTCTAAAGCAAAAATAATCTAATAACCTCCTGATAAAACGATTCTAAATTAATAACGAAAACTATCATGATCATTATTACAAGGAATATGAATAATAATAATAAATCAAATAAGCTCATCCTTTTTGATGCAAAAGCAATTTTACCGGAAAAACCACGCATTTTTAAACTTTCATATAGTTTCTCACTTCTTTCCATATTCATAACAATACTCTTTCCCATAATGAAAGCATGTGTCTTTAATTTTTGCCAATATGATGTAAGTTTTTTTCCTCTTATTTCTTGTGCCTCTAATATTTTCTTGTTAGAATTTGCTAAGATAGGAATGTAATGTAGCATAATTATTAAAGAGCCAATTAACACTGAAGGAATTCTTAACTTTGTCAAGGCTTCTATGAATTCTGAATATGTTAAAGTTGAAAAAAATGTTAGAAATGTAAATAATGAAGTAAAAACTCTTAGAAAAATTAAACCAGCTAAAAATAATCCTTCTTTGTAAATATTAACTGTTATACCGATATTCAATTTATAAGAGATCGTGGTTCCAACGTAAAAGGGTATGAAAATTGTAATTAGTAAAATAAAGGGGATAATTAGTTTGAATCTTGAAATAATCTCTAAAAGGTCTAGATGAAAAATAAGATTAATTACTAATACAATTAAAAAGATTGTAAAGATAAGATAGATATTCTCTATAAGCAGAAACGGTAAAACAAAAATAAAAGGTAAGATTAATCTAGTCAATGGATGAATTCTATTTAAATAGATTTTTTCATTCTCATGTCTAAAAGGTAAAGTTGCCTTCAATCTTGCATTAACAGCTCCAATTTATATTCAATTGTTCTAGATGATAATCCATTTTAAGTAAAATTTTAAATTTTTTATCTTCATACTAAATTAGAAAATAGTAATATTGAAATAGTAATATTAAATTATAAAATAATAATATTCAAACTAAAAAAAACTAATCATTATTCTTTAAAAATGCATATACCAGATGGATTGTTAGATCCAACAATCTTAATTATCTTGTGGTTTATTACTATAGGATTATTAATTCTTGGATTTTTCAAAATGGGGAAATTATTTGATAAAGAGGATTCTGAGAAATTAGTACCTTATATTGGCGTTTTAGCGGCTGTAATATTTGCATTTCAATTTGTAAACTATCCTGTCCCTGGAGGGACTTCTGGTCATTTAGTTGGGGGCACATTAGTTGCTGTAATTTTAGGTCCTTGGGCATCTTTAATTGTACTTTTCTTAATTTTAATAGTCCAAAGCTTATTCGGTGATGGTGGTATTACAGCATTAGGAGCAAATGCTTTTAATATGGGGATTATTGGTGGTATAGTTGGATTTTATATTGTAATGGCAATTGTAAGATTGTTAAATTATACAACAATAAAAAAAGAAATGAAAGTTACAATTGCTACCGCCATTGGATCATATATTGCTATAGTTTTGGCTTCACTTGTATGTGGTATTGAAGTAGGTCTTAGTCCCGAAATACCTATTGAAATTGCAATTCCCGCAATGGTTTTTTGGCATATATTAATAGGTGTTGGAGAGGGCATCATCTCAGCTTTAATTGTATTTTATATTTATAAAGTGAAACCTGAATTTATAACAACAGAATCAATTTTAGGGGTAAAATGAAAAATGATTAATTTTAAACCATATAAATGGCTTTTTGTTGCTATAATAATAATTATTGGAGTATTAATCCTAATGATCTCAGTGGGATTTACAATAGGGTTTCTTTCAGAAGATCCTGATGGATTAGAAAGGGTATTAATTGATCAAAATGGTGAATCATGGTTAGAGAATTTAAGATCTCCTTGGATACCAATACTAAGTTGGATAACAAATGATTACGGAGCAGGGATTATTGGAATTTTGCTAACATTGGGTATAATAACTATTACCTTTTATTTGATAGTACATTCAAAAAAAAAGACTGGAGATCCAAATAAGAAGAAAATAAAAGAGAGTTTAATTGAATAAATCTCTTATTTATTACCATATTTTTTAAATAATATTGTTCCTGCGATAAGGATCAAAACGCTGATCAGAGAAAGAACCAATAAATCTATCAATATTGAGGGAGTTCCTAAAGGAGCACCCCTTAAAAAAATTGAAGTTATAGCGTCAGTGGCATAATAGCTTGGGAGGAGAAAGGAAATCATCTCAATAACTTTATTTGTTCCAATAGGAATAAATGAGCCGAAAAACATTTGCGGAAGTATAAATATGAATGCAAGTCCTGTTGCCGTACCTGAAGATTTTGCTATAGAAGCAGTAATTAATCCTAGACCAACAGAACATAATGAAAATACAATCATAATTAGGAATGCCATACTAATCCCTTCAATACCTCCATAAGGACGATACCCAATAATAAAAGCCATTCCAAAAACTAATGCAACTTGTAATGCTGCTAATATCATATTTGAAATGACATTGCTTATTATAAATTCAGAAGATGTTGAGGGTGTCGTTCTAATTCTCTTAAGTAATCCTTCTTCTCTTTCAGTGGTAAAAGATTGAGCAACACTCATTATTATAAAAACACCAGCATAAGCAAACAAACCTGGAGCCATAAAATCAAAAGTAGTAAATTGATTAGCTTTTATTAAAGAAGGGCTTTCAACAATGATTGGCATTGAAATTGTAGTAGCAATTTCACCGAATAATGTCACCAATAGAGTTTGTTGAATTATTGGAGGGATTGCTGAGACAGCAAACTGTGAAGCACTATCTACTTTCAAACCTATTGTAGTATTTAACCAAGCACTCTGATTCAATGGATTTTCCCAAATAGAATTAACACTTTCTCCAAAATCAGGAGGAATTATAATAACCGCATCAAGATTCCCTTGTACAAGCTTCTTTTCTGCAACCTCTTCATTTTTATAATAGTGAGGGCGATTAAACAGGTTTGTTTTGGTTAAATTTCCAATAAAATATTCAGTTGTTTTAGGATATGTATCTGTATCTAGATTTACAATCCCAATATCATAAGTTGAAGGTCCTCCTCCGATAGCACCAAATGCAATTCCAAATACTAGTGTAAGAGCAATAGGGAATAATATCATTATAAACAACATTGCAGGCTCTCTATAAATTTTTTTTATTTCCATATCAACAAACGCAAAGATTTTCTGTCGTTTCATTTCATTAATCCTCCCTAATTTTCCTACCTGTTAATTTAATAAAAACATCTTCGAGATTTTTAGCATTATATTTTTCTATTAATGCTTTTGGAGTGTCAAGAGCAATAATCTTTCCATAATCAATAAAAGCAACTCTATCGCTCAAAACTTGAGCTTCTTCAATATAATGTGTAGTTAAAAAAATGGTCTTTCCCTGTTCCTTAAGAAAGCCAATGTAATCCCAATTAACCCTTCTTGACTGAGGATCCATACCTACTGTTGGTTCATCAAAAAAAGCTATTTTAGGATCGCTTATTAATGAAATTACAAGATTTAGTCTCCTAATCATCCCACCACTATAACCCTTTGTTTTTCTTTTGCTTGCTTCAATTAATTGAAATTGTTCTAAAAGCATATTTGTTCGTTCTTTTAATTTTTTTTTTGGTATACCATAAAGGTTTCCGAAAAGTTCAATATTTTCCCTACCATTTAGGAATTTAAAAACAGCAGGTTCTTGTGGACAAACTCCAATTATTTCATGTATTTTATTAATATCTTTTCTTATATTATAACCTCCTATTAAGGCAGTACCTTCTGAAGGCTCCAATAATCCATTAAGCATATTAATAGTTGTAGTTTTACCTGCACCGTTTGGGCCTAAAAATCCGAAACACTCGCCCCATTTTACATTGAAAGTTATTCCATCCACAGCTTTAATAGTTTCATATTTTATCTTGAAGTATCTCTTTAAATCTCTAACTTCTATCGCGAAACTATTTTCATTGAAATCAATTTCATGATGTATAGAATTTTGTTTATTAGAGTTTAATGACATTTTAATTATCACTTCATTTATTATTCTTATAAAATAAGGTCATTAGTTTTAATGAATACTTTTTAGATCAATATTTAATATATTTTTCCTTCGGTATTTAAAAGACTTTTTTATTTAAGATTCTTATTCTTATAAATCTAAAATTAATTAAAAATAAGTTAAGAAGAAGTAAATGAATTTAATATTTTTTATAAGATCCTCAACTGTAACTATAAATAGTTATACTATAAAGGATATTCCTGGGTCTTCGGGGCGATTAGATGTGATTTCAAGATGTATTCTTGCTGCAATATTAGGAATAGATAATTTTGAAGAAAATGTTAAAATTTGGATATTTTTAGATAATTATGGGACATTTATTTTCGAATCAGAGTCATTCAATTATAATGATTTTCCCAAAAATGAAATATTATTTACAAATTATTTTGTTAAATTCCTCCAGAAAGAAGATTTAGAATCTAATCCATTGATTGGAATAAAAACCTCTGAAATGGGGATAATAGAAGCGATTAGAAGTTTTCAGAAATTGGATTATAACATATATGTATTGAAGGAAGAGGGTAAAGATTTTTTCAAATTAAGAGGAAAAATACAAGAAAAGGGAAACATTGTTTTTATATTAGGGAGTCAAGAAGGTAAATTTATTGATTCTGAAGAGTTATTAGCATTAAAACTTCCAAAAATGAGTATAGGAACAAAATCATATTTAGCTTCTTCTGTTATTCGATTATTAAAATTACTATTATTCAGTTTATAATAAATTTTTTATTAGAAAGTACTTTTAAATTTATAATTACAATAAAAGGCTTTGAATTCTATTTGAGCGATTTTGAGCATCCCAATAAGAAAAGAAAAAAACAAGTACAATTTTTACATAAATTTATTGACCGACCAGTTAAATTTTTTATTAAACATAACATTTCACCAAATATACTTTCTTATTGTGGATTTTTATGCTCATTAGCAGCATCTTTTTTTATTGCTATAGGAGTAATGTATAATTTATTTTGGCTTGCGTGGATCATTCCATTTTTAATGTTTTGGGCAGGCGCATTTGATGTTTTTGATGGAGAGGTTGCTAGAAAAACTGGTAAATTAACAAAAACTGGAGCATTTTTAGATTCAAATCTTGACAGACTTTCTGACGCAATTATGATTCTTGGATTAATTTATAGTGGAATAATAAATTTTATTGTTGGGTATATAATGATGTTTTTAGTCATAATGATATCATATATCCGTGCTAGAGCTGAAAATGAAGGAATAAATATGAAAGGAATAGGTTTTATGGAACGAGCTGAACGAGTTGTATTTTTAATGAGTGCTCTTACTGTAGAAACATGGATCTATCATTTTTCTGTGATTAGTACTGGTGAACCATGGGTTGTTTATAATCCTCTTATTGCTAAAATTCCTGTTACATGGTTCTTTTTGGTTTTCATCTTAGGTTATACATTTTTATTAATTATAACAATAATTCAGAGATTAATATTTACATTTAAAGCATTGGGTAAAGATTGTTCCCAAAAAAGCCAATTGCATGCAGGTTAATATTTATTTGTTAAATATATCTCATTTTATTAAAAATCTAAAAGTAAGAATAAATTTTTTAAGTTTTGTCTTATTTAATTTCTATAAAAGTATATAACTCAATTCAAAAAATATAAAATAGCTGATTTTTATTCCAAAAAAAAGAAGAAGTGGAGGGAAAAGCGGTTCAAGTAAAGGACATTATGCTAGAGTTCAATGTCACTTTTGTGGAAAACCTGTAGCAAGAAGTAAAGCAAAAGTTATTACCAGAAAGGTGTCACTTGTTGATGGCCGTATGTTTTCAGAATTGAAAAAAACAGGTACAATCATTCAAACTCCCCAGAAAAAAGCCTATGCATGTATATCTTGTGCAGTTCATCGACACTTAGTATCACAAAGAGCAAAAATTGAAAGAAAAGGACCTTAAATATTTATTTTTTAAAATCTTAAAGATTTAATTGTTTAAAGAAAGCAGGAAGAGTATATATTATTTGAACTTGATCTTTTGTCGTTATTTCGATAATTGCTCTAATTAAATAATTTTCTTTTAGTTTTTCATCTGGTTCATATATTTTCATTTTTGCAGTCGGTTTAATTTTAAGTGTATAATTTTCTGCAATTCCCGTAACATTTTCACTAGTTTCTAATCTAATCCCCAATAATCCTAACTCATAATGAGAAACAATAAAAAGTATTTGATCTGGTTTATCTTGAGCTTTTTCAAAGTGGACAACTTCTAAATGATCTTCCCGAAGCTCTTTTGGAAGTTTTGAATAAGGTATAGATTTATCCTTTCCAGTAATAAATGGAAATGGAGTATAAAATAAAAGATTGAAACTTGAAATCTTTTTAATCTGTTCATTATATAATTCTACATTCTTGATAGAATATGCCCTATCTAGTAAAAGATCTAACTTATTGCCCATTTCTGCGGCAGCATATCCATTCAAAACACTTGCAATGTAAGATCTTTTCAATTTCTCTATTAAAATCTCGCTTTTAAATGTTAACTTATAATCAATAGAAATTTCTAAAGCTTGGTTGTATAGATTAGTTGCTATTTGAGAATGACCTAAAGCTAAGAAATAATCACCAAGCTCACTAAATACGATGATTGCATCAAGAAAATTTTCTTCTAGATCCATATTAGAAATTTCCTCCATAATAGCTAAAGCTGTATTCCTATCTTTACCTTGAATATAAAGTGCAATAGCTTTACCAATAAGGCATTTGAGTTTTAATTTATCATCCTCGTAAATTTCAGCCAATTCTTCAGTAAAATTATATTGCATAATAGCATTATCATATAATCCATGAAACAAATAGATCAAGGCTTTAACATAATTTAAAGTCAAGCAAGTCTTATAATTATGAATTATTACAGAAAATAATGCTGCTCTTTCAAGAGAATCTATAGAAGTATTAATTCTACCCAGAGAAACTAGTAAAAATGCCCGTAAAAATTCCATTTTACTAATTTCAGAACAGATCAATTGTTCTACTATGTAATAATCTTTCATATTTGTCAACTGCCCTGAAGCGAGTTGAAGAAGAGATACTAAAAACCCATTTCCTTTTTTTAAAAATTTTATTGCATCTTTTGGTACACTTTTTATAATTGCTTCTCGAGCTCTTGTCACATATTCTCTAGAAATCTTTAAGTTTTCAAGAAATTTTATTGTACCTGATATTTTTTCTTCTTTACTCCTAGGAAGTTCTTGATTGGATAGATATTTCTCAGCAATATCAATTTCTTCAGCATATTTAGAAGTACCTATTTCAAACCTAACACCAGCATCTGGATTTTCTAACTCAATATCAGTCGAAATTATTGAATCCTCTGTGACTGCTATCGCTTTTTCAATAATCCAAGTTATTTTCTGTTCTGCAGGATATATTTTAGAACGCTCAATCATATAAGATAAAGTATAATTAAGACTTCGCTTCCATAAATCTTTAAAATATTTTCTCGACTGACTATTTGTACAATTTTTCTGAACTTTTAATAGGAAGCTAGAAAGGGATAAAATATTGATTTTTCCTTTATACAGTAAACCTGCATTTTTTACTAATTTAAAATCATCAGTAACAAGATGAACTGGAGAATTAGTATCTTTTTCTAATAAATTCTTTCCAATATAAACAAGTGAAAGATCTGGATCCTGTGCTGGGAATTTTATATTAAATTGACTAAGATCATTTTTAATAGATTCGATATTATGAAGTGTAACTTTTTCAACCTCAACAATTTCTCTTAATTTGTCTTTAAAAGTATGAGGCGCTTTTATTTCATCAAAAACAACTTCAGAGATGTAAAATTTATATCCTAAATCTTTTGCAACATTATCTAAGTTTTTTAAAAGTTGACGCGCTTTAATTTGAAGCATACAAATAAAAAAATTGGCATCGAAGATTATTTTTTGTTGTCTTAGCATTTAGATAATAAAATTCCTTTGAGTTTAATTGAAATATCTTATTTAAATATATATTAAATCGTTAAATATTATAATGTTTTTTTATTGATTTTAATGTTGAATTTTTCAATGATATGTGGTAATAAAATATATAATAATAAAAAACAAGTTTAAAATTAAAAGAAGTACAAAGGTGAGGATTCCGTTAAAATAATTAGTGTAATAGGATATTCAGGATCAGGTAAGACCTATTTTATAACCCAGGTTATCAAATTGCTAAAAACGGCTTTAAATTATAATTGTGCTGTTATTAAAAATGTAAAGCATCACAGAGTTGATAAAGAAGGCAAAGATTCATATAAATTCATAGAAGCTGGAGCATTTTATTCTGTTATTCAAAATATTAATGGAGGTACAGCCATCTTTTTCAAAGAAAAAAATAATGAACTAGAAAATATTATAAACTGGTTAGAAAAAGGATTATACGAAATAGATGTAATATTAACTGAAGGTTTCCGAAACGTAAACAATCCAACAGTTTTATGCGTAGCTAACTATCAAGAAATTGAAGAACAACTAAATAATAACGTAAAATTGATCACAGGTCTATTATTTTTAGAAGAGAGAAATAAGAAAAGCATTCATAATATACCAATAATAAACATTGAAACGGACTTTAAGCAATTTTTAGAGATATTTTCTTTTAATTAATAATTCATATACTTATTCACTCAACGTATTTCCAAAAAGGGGCGAGTTGTTGAAATAAATATTTTAATTCTCTTATACTTTCTTTATCATCAACACCTTCGAGAAATATTTCTGCTAATTTTTCAGATACTTCAATTTCATTTGAATAATCCGTTACAGAATTTCGAATTTTTAAGATAAAATCATTCAATGGTAAAATAATTTCATAAATTAACCATTCTTCGAAAAAAGGCTGATCTAAAAATGAATGGATATTATAAGTAACCATTATTTGGGTGATTTCTTCTACAGTATAGAAGTTTTTATCTGGAATTTTAATCTTAAACTGTTCTAAATGGTTTTTAAGCTGATCTCGATTCAAACTAATTATGTAATCAGGCCATACATCATCGCTGTAATTAATATCTTGGAAGACAAATAATTCTAAAACTCTTAAAGCAATGTTTTTACCAATATATCGACTTCTAGGATCGATAAAATTATTTGAAGCATCATCGGGATTAGATCTAAGGAATATTTTATCAATTAATACATAGAGAATTCTACATATGTGATCTACAATAATTTCAAAGGTAAATGGAGAATTCTCAGGATTATCAGAAAGATTTTCATTCTCCTGATTAAGTACCATTGAAAAATTAGAGTCTAAACTTTTGAGAAAAGATTTAAAGAACCCAAAATTCAAGTGAGAGATGTTTTTCTTAAATAAACTGTAAAAAAATAAATTGATGCTTTCAATATCTGAGATTATTGTGAAATAATTTAAAAACCGGTTAATATTATTAATTGAATTAGCACCAATCACACCATTCTTTTCTTTATTATATTGATCCAAAGTTCTCTTAAAAAGTTTTGGTAAAAAGAGCAAATTTCCTACTTCTAATGCCTCAAGACCACTACCAAAATAATATTTCATATATAATAAGAATAAATTTAATTGAGATTTTGGTGAGGGTAAATTATTTGCTTGAAATGTCGAATATAAAGTAGATTTCCTATCAAGGAAATCAAAAAATTTGATAATTGAGTTTTTTTTATCATCACTATAATCTAAGTTTACTAAAAATTCTTTTTTAATTATCTCTATTTTAGAAAATATAGAATCTTCCACCCTAGAACAAACAAAATTAAAAAAATCTAACAATGGTGAAAAACTATTTAATAAATTACATTTTTTATAGAAATAATATAAGAGATCAACCAATTTTTCTTTAGCGGAATTATATTCTTCTAAAGCTATTTGATATAATTTCTCTCTACCCTGCAAAAGATTTTCAAAATATTCTTCGGGAATACTTTTAAAAGATCTTAAAAAGTAATACAATACCATTTTATAATAACTGCTAAAAATGTCATCCTTACTTTCCTTAATTATAATTAAAAATTGTAAATTGTTGCTATCATTCTTGACTATTACTGCGTCAAGCAAAATAAAGATTTTTTTCTGAATTATTTTTCTAATAATCATTCCTAAGAGTCTGACAACAAAATAAAGATAACCTGCAAGTAATGGAAATCCAAATAAGATACCTTCTTTAAAATTATTTGATAAAATATCAAAATGTTCTTTTTCTTCTAAGGTTAAATTATAGTCATATTCAAAAAATATAATTTTGTCAGATATTTTTTCTTTTACTATTACATTATCTAATGAACTTTCATTAAATCTAAAGAAATTTTTTAAAAAAAATTTAAAAAATTCATGAAAATTCTCATAAAAAAACGTTGTATAAGTCTTCTTTATGATTCGATTTTGGTTCTTAGCTGTAAAAAGATCCCATTTTGATTTTATATTTTCTTTAAAATCATCATACTTATCTTGTTCTTTTTCTAAAATTTGTAAAAAAACGTTATTAACCTTTTTAAGGCTGAAGTATTCTTTATTAATTACTCCTTCTAAATTATCTAATATTTCTTTTAATATGGTATAAGTCAATTTCAATCAAATATTATAATAATCATGAAATTCAATTCTAAAAAATCGGCACTAATTAATACTTTTTATTATATTAAATAAAATTTTAGTAATTAAAATATTAGTATAATGAATGTATTTACCTTAATGTAATTTTAAATTAGAAAAGCTACAGATTTACCCAATTTCGATTACTTTAAATTGAATCAAAATATTTTAGTTATCTCATCTGTTTCAGAATAATTTAAAGGTTTAATTTTACCATCCAACTCTTTAATTTTCATTCCATTTTTCTTATCTGTAAAATAACCAATTTTTTCAGCATATATATTATTTTTTCGTAGTAATTTAATCAATTTATAAGTAGAATCCTCTTCTATTGCTATTAATAAGGATCCCGAAGATATTGTACCAAACGGATTTAGATTAAATATATTACTTAATTTTGCAGGTTCAGGTAGAATTTTTACTTTGTTCCTCTCTATAAAAATCCCTGTATTTGATGCAATTGTCATTTCAGCAATTCCTGTAGCAAGCCCCCCTTCAGTTGGATCATGAAATGATTTAACTTTAAAACTCTCATTTACTAGTGTTGCTTCCTTAAATACGCTTATTCCTGGATTATAGAGATAATTCTTACAATTCTCTATAAATTCCAAATCAAAACCCTTTTGTTTAAGTTCAAGTTCTTTTTCACGGCCTATAATGGAAGTTCCCTCAATAAATATTCCCTTTGTGAGAATTAAAACATCACCGGGTTCTGCACCCGAAGTAAAAACAAGTTTTTCTTTTTTAACCTCTCCTAATAAAGAGCCAATTACCATCGGCCTATCAAGTTTAGGAGTAATTTCTGTATGCCCTCCTATAAGGGTGATATTCATAGATTTACATGTTCCGTTAATTTCTTGAAAAATATTTTTAATTAATATATCTGTTGTATTTTTTTCGGGTAATAATATAGTTGCTTGAAACCATTTTGGTTTTGCACCAGTACAAACGAGATCGTTAACATTAACGTGGACAGCATAATATCCTATTTGATCTACAGCAAATGTAATAGGATCTGTTTTTGCAACTAGATATTTGTCTCCTGGAATATCGATAACAGCAGCATCTTCTCCAATTTTAGAGCCTAATATTACTCTCTGATCCTCTATCTCTATATGTGAAAGTAATTCGGATAAATATTCGTGCTTCAGTTTGCCTAAAGTAAACCTTTTTATATCTCTTCTCACCATTTATCAATATAATAAGATAATAGAACTATTTAAATTTTGGAAATACAACGTGAAAATTATGCATAATTTAATTAACTAATTTAATAATATAACTTGGAAATTAAGCTATAATTAACTATTTTTTAGTAGAATAAAGCTTAACTGTTTTATAAACAAATATATGAAATTGGGACTAATAGATGAGAAATCCTAATTTTATCTATACTAAAATTTAAAAGATACACAAATTTACATTATATTAATAATTTATCATACTTAATTAGAGAAAACTAAAAAGAAACCTTTACCATTAGGAGTTCGAAATAAATGGGATTTATTAAAGCCTTTCTGCTAAGTTTAGCTGCTTTTGTAGGGTTAAATCTTATTTTTATTATATTGAATTATGCATTTATAGGATTTAATGAATTTATTGATGTTATTTCAAGAGCACCTTTGATGATTTTATATTTTTTGTTTGGTTCAATAACAGTTACTCCATTTATTAGCTTAAATAGAGCAATACCAGGTGATTTGTTAGAAACTTCATTATCAATACAAACTAATATAATTCTAGGCTTTGGATTTATAATTGCACCATTATTAGCCGCTATTCTGGCAGGAAGATTTGGGGAAAGTAAAATTCAATCTTTTGGAGGTTGGGCTTTAACAGCTATAATAGGTACAATCCTAACTATTGTAGGTGGATCTTTAAGTGAAACATTTCGTACAACATTAGCAGAATCATATGGATGGTCATCATCTGTTCAAGAATTATCATCAGATTTACTTATTCGAATTATAATACTAATTAGTTTAAGTGGTTTAATAAGCATTATTTTCAATGGTTTTTTCGCATTACTTCTTACGAGAGAAGAATATTATTAAATTTTTATGTTCGTAATTTAAATACAATTTTTTAATTTTTCTTTAAATTTGTCTATTTTTTGTTTTTGAGGGGAAGAAATTTTAAAAATCGTTTAATTTTTATAATTATTTTTATAAAGTTAAAAATGAGAAATTCTACTTCCATGATTAAAAAAGTCCATTGTCCACGTTGTAAATCAGAAGATATTATAGAATATGATGAATTTATTCATTGCATTAAATGTAAATTAGATTTTGATAAAAAATTTCTTAATAAAATCGATGATGATGACATTCTAGCACGTCAAGAAGTAGGTGGGTTTTATGGAACTTTTAATAAAGCCAAAAATCAAAAAAAAGGATGAGAAAGTAGTATATGTTGTTTTTATCAGCATTTTATGAGCAGGGAGATGTATAGTAGATAGACATATTATTATTTTATAATTTTAAAAACTCAGTATAGTCGCATAAGGAATCTATACTTCGAGCAGCATCTCTTAAGGTTAAATAATATAAAACTTGTTTTTTATGGAGTAATTTTTTTGCTGAGTTGAATCTATTTGCGAGAGCTCCATCATCTGCCATAGTAGGCAAACAAAAAGCAAATGGTTTTGATGTTTTATCCCGAATATCAATTATTCGCCTAAAAATGTGGCGATATATATGGTTTGGCCAGAGAGGTATAATGATAATATCAATATTTGGATCATTAACAACAATTTCAATACATTGGGTAAAGATATCTAAAATAAAACCAGATGCCCCAAGATCGATCGGATTTTTTATATTTACATTCACATCTGGAAGAATTTTCGCAATTTGGGACTGTGATTCAATTGTCAATTCAGGAACTTCTAATTTCTGATCTGCAAATAAATCAGTCAAATTAACAGAAGCTCCGCCACCTGGCGTTACTATCCCAACTTTTCTTCCATTTGGAAGATAATGTGGATATAATAATTCAAAAGTTTTGATTGTATGCCAAAATTCTTCATTATCCTTAACAAGAATAGTTCCTGTTTGTTTAGCCATTGATTTCCATAAGCGATTGTCTGAAGAGATTGCACCAGTATGTGAAAAAGCAGCTTTCGAGCCCTCCTTGGTAAATCCTCCTTTCCAAATTATCACAGGTTTAATTTTTGTGGTCTTTTTAAGTTCTAAGAATAAACGGTTGCCACTAGCAGAACCAAATGATTCTAAATAAGCTGCAATCAGTGATGTCTTAGGATCTTCACGATAAAATTTTAAAAAATCAACACAATTTAAATCAATTTGATTACCAAAACTTACACCATAATGAAATCTAATATCTCGCTTATATCCAACATCTACTAATTGAGTTAAATGTCCTCCTGATTGAGACATAAATGAAACTTCACCATGATTACCTCCTTGAGAAGTAAAAGAAAAAGCCATTCCATTTTCTGCATTCATTGGTCCTAAGCAATTAGGTCCAATTATTCTGGTATTTGTTTTTTCTATAATCTCTAATATTTCTTTTTCTAATTTTTTTCCCTTTGGATCTCCTGTTTCAGAGAAACCTGATGCAAATATGATTACCCACTTTACTCCTTTCTTAACACATTCTTTTACTATTTCTGGGATAAACCTTATTTTTAAAGAGATATAAGCAGTATCTACTGGGAATGGAACATCTAAAATGGAAGGATAACACTTCCATTCTAAAATTTTTTCATATTTTGGATTAATAGGATAAAATGTTTGCGACCATTTAGATTCTTTAAATGCTGGTAAATATAGCATCGAACCTAGAGCTGACTTCTCTGAGGCTCCAATAAAAGCAATGTGCTTTGGGTTGAATAAAGAATAAAGTTCTTCAAGATGCTTTTTATCCCCAGCCATTGATTTAATAAATTAAGAAGTTTTTTAAAAACTTTCTAATACTTCTATCTAAAGAAAAATTAGAGATAAATAGAATAGGGATGATAATAGTTTTGAAAAAAACTAAATTTTTAATTCAATTTACAATTAAACTACTCACTATTATTAAAATTTCTAGTTAGGAAAAAAAACTTAATTAGTTGAATAGAAATGACAAGACCAAGTCCATTGGAAGTCTATGCGCTATTAGATAAATCTAATTGTAAAGATTGCGGATATGATACTTGCATGGCTTTTGCTACTGACATATTGGAGAGGAAAATAAAAGTAAAAGATTGCTCTCATTTAATGCGTGATCCTAAACAAGCAAAAAATAGAGAAAAGCTTATTAAGCTTATCACTCCACCACAAAGACCTGTAGTTATTGGTGTTGGCGATAGAGCAGTTACAATTGGAGGGGAAGAAGTTTTGATGAGACACCAACTTACTTTTTATAATCAAACTGCAATTTTTATAGAACTTGCTGATGATGATCCAGATTTAGAAGAAATTGTTAAATATTTGACTGATTTAAAAATTGAAAGAATTGGCGACGTACTTACTTTAGACGGTATTGCATTAAGAAATGTTTCTGGGGATAAAGAACAATTTAAGTTAGCAAGTCGGAAAATAGGAGAAATTTCAAACCTTCCAATAATGTTGTGCAGTTTTAATCCAGATAATTTATTATACGCTGCAGAAGAAATCAAAAATAAAAGACCATTACTTTATGCTATAACAAAAGATACGTGGGAAAAGATTGGAAAATTTGCGATTCAAAATGGATTGCCAGTGGTTGTATTTTCAAGCAATTTAGACGAATTAGTGTCTTTGAGCGCTACATTACAAAAATTAGGTGTCCAAGAATTAGTTTTAGATGCTGGCACCTATTTTGGTCCAGGATATCTCTCAAAAACGTATGATAATATAATGCAATTAAGAAAAGCCTCAATAGATAAAGAAGATATTAATGCGGGGTGGCCTGTCATGGGTGTACCAGCAGCTTATTGGAATCAAGTAGAAGCTAATGAGGATAAAGCTTTATGGCAACAACAATACCAAGAAGTAATTATGGGTGCAATTATGGAATCAATTGATACTAATATGATAGTACTACATACAGGGCAGAAAAAGGAGGATATATGGGCATTACTTGCTCTTATGACATTAAGACAGAGTATATTCTCAGATCCAAGAATATATCCTGCTGTTGACCCAGGATTATATAAAATCGGTGAGCCAGGTGATATGTCGCCAATATTTGTCACAAGTAATTATAGAATGACTAAAATACCCGTTGAGCAAGATCTACAAGGAGCAAATCTAAATTGTTGGCTCCTAGTTGTTGATACAGAAGGAATAGGAATTGAAAGTGCTGTTGCTGGTGGTCAATTTAATGCTGGAGGTATTGCTGAAGCTGTGAAAGAATTTGGAGCTTTTGATAAAGTTAAACATCGCATCTTAGTTCTCCCTGGTATGGCTGCTCGCCTTAGTGGGGCGTTAGAAGATGAAGCAGAAGCATTTGTTGTTGTTGGTCCACGCGATAGCTCTGGTATTCCAAAGTTTATGGAAAAACAATGGAAACCAGAAGAATTTATGAAAGAATACGAGTCTTGGGAAAAATAATTATTTTTTACTTTTTTTATCTTTTTTATATTGATTACTCTAAAATGTAATACTAAATTTTAATTAATGAATATATCAGATCCGATGTGATTTCTCTAACTGAATTTAATATTAGAGATTTTCCATCTTTAATTTCAGTCAATTGTTTAGCTGAGTAATTTCCAGTCAGTACTCCTATAAATGGACAATTTATACTATTAGAAAGCATCACATCCTTTGGATGATCACCAATAATAATGAAATTATGATTAGAATATTTATTAAAAAGAATTTTTTTTAAATTTGGATCCAATTTATTTCTAATATTTTGAGTTTCTCCGATAATATAATTGAAATATTTATTGATTTTCAAAATTTTTGTAATTCTTTTAGCCATTTCTTGTTTTTTTGAAGTTACAATCCCCAAAGTAAAATTTTTCTTCTTTAGCTCTTTTAATTTGTTTTTAACGCCTGGTAACAGTTTGCTTTGAAATATGCCTTTAATTCCATAATATTCCCGAAATGATGATGATAATAAAGACGGATCTATATCTGAAACTTGAGCAAACATGTCATTTAACGGAGTTCCAATCATTCTTTCTATTTTTGACGTCTCCATCTCAGATAAGTTGAACTTATTTAAAGTATAATTGAAAGAATTTATTATTCCTTCCCGATTATCTATTAAAGTATTATCTAAATCGAAACTTAAGACAATTTTTTTATTTTTTTTCATAAAATTAGTCAATTATGAAGATAGGCTTATAAATCAAAACTGATTTTTAAAAGGATTAAAGAAAAAAAGATAAGATTATTTATTTATTTAATTTTTTTGAAAGGACTAGTTTTTTACCAATTTTTTTCTTTTTATTAGATAAGTAGCAACAAATATCGATGAAAATGATGATATCACACCAATTAAAAACATAGTTGGTCCAGGGATAATTTCATCCCGCCCATCTCCATCACCATCATCATCTGGAGGTGTTGCTTCTTTTGTTACAGTATCAGGGTCTACAGCAATTTCCGTATTTAATTCTCCATTAGTATATCCTGTTTTACTTGCAGTTAAATTGAGCCATATTCCTGGATCTCCAGGTTCTACTAATATAGCAGATACAGAAAAGCTATAAATACCTCCACCTTTGTCTGTAACAGTTGCAATTGAGGTTTCATTCCAAGTACCTGTTATGGTAGCACCACTAATAAGGTTTTCCTCATTATCTTTGACTTTAATAGTAAAACTAAACGTAGTATCTGTATAAACTGTATCTATATAATCAATCTGTAGAATCTTTGGAGGTTCTGGAGGTGCTTCAACAGCAATTTCTGTATCTAAATGTCCATCTGCATATCCTAATTTACTTGCAGTTAGACTAAGTATAATGCCTGGATCACTTGTACTTACAAATACAGAAGACACAGTAAAGCTATAGGTACCATCCAAGTTATCAATTACCCCAATTATTGGTATTCCGCCCCATGTACCTGTAACTAAAGCACCAATGATAGGATTTCCTAAACAATCCTTCACCGCAACTGTAAAGTAAAATGTGTCTTGAGTATATTCTTCTTTTATATGATCAATATATAGCAGATTCGGTAAAATAAGTGTTGGAACGTAGTAAATATATATCCAATTATAAATTAAATACCGATATTCAATCCAGATGATATAATCGATGAAATACCAATAGAATGTAAAATAATACCACCACTGAATCTTTATGATCCACCACTCCCACCAAAAGATTATTACCCAGTGGATATACCAATAGAAATACCAAATTGTTATTTGGATATATACCCAAACGATCACTATGTAGGTGTAGTAATACTCAATCTTCCAGTCATAATCTATATAGATAAAGACAAACAATAATTCATAAACAATCCATAAATAAAATATATATGTCCAGTATCCCCAATATAATGTTATTGTTACAGAGAAAATCCAGATTAAATAGAAACTTGATATTAAATGATAAACACTTGCTTGCCAATAAAATGTATTGACAACTATTTCCCAATAATAATTATCAGTCACTATAATTGTATCATTAACATAAACTAACGAAATGCCAAATAATCCGTCATAGAATATTTCTTTCTCAGAAAGAAAATGACCTGTGGGATACCAGTTTGTACCAAAATCATCTGACCATAAAATTTCACCACTAAATAATGAAACATTGTAAGCCATAGGTAATCCAGAATCTGCAGTAATGTGTAAAAGAATCCAATCAAAAGATTGTATTACATAAACTGTATCATTTATGTTTAAAAGTTCCCAATTCAAGTATGCGTCCCATTCATAAAAAACATACCATGGCATTTCACCATTGTCCCAAAGTTCGAAATATCCCAATCGATTTTCATCATAATCCGAAATTTCTGCCGAACTACTAATATCACTATTTAAATCATCATAATAATTTTTTGCTTGAATACTATCAACTGAATGTGGATTAAATCCATTATCAATGGTTACATTAAAGTCATTATTTTTATCCATTAAAATGGTCTTATTTGAATTATCTGTATATATTTTGTAAGTATCATTAATTACTGTTTCACTGCTTCCTGATGATCCTTCCGTGAAGGTAGAATCAATAGAATAAGTAGTAGTACCATTATTTAAGGTTGTAACTGAATTATTTCCTGCGTCATCAGTATTAATATTCATTGTATTAGTCCCACCTAAATCATACGTTTCATCATAATCTGAACTTTTTGGTAAATTATCATTAGATTGAGATTTTGGAACGCTAGAAGCTAAAAAGCTAGTTTGAACAAATACACATGTGAATAATAACGTAATTATAGACACAACTGCAAAATTTTTAGTTCGATTATTCATTTCAATTCACTTTTTCTTATTTGCTTAAATTATTTAATCATTCATAAAATACTATTTACTTATTTGGAATCTAAATTTTCATTTAAAACAAATGAAAATCCCTAATTTTTTATTTTAATTAATGTTACAAACAATATAGAGTTCTATATTAATAATATTTATTCTACTTTCTCATGTTATATACAAAAAGGTATAATTATTTAATTTTGAAGCCTTTAAATAATTTTAAAAGATACATAATTTCTTCTGAAGTTTCGATCAATCTCCTCAAACTATAAGGAAAGTTATCTATTCCAACTTTTTTCCCATTAGAAACTCTCTCAATAATTATTTTTATTATATCTTTATATTTTTTTACTGTATCCCCTTTTACTTCAATTTCTGAAATAATTTTCCAAGCTTTCTCTAATTTGCCATTTAGGATACAAGATATAGAAGCAAGAACATAACTTTGAACAATATGAGAATATCCAATTTTTTTGAGATTTGCTGCTCTATAATAATAACGATACAAATTATTAACCATTTCTTTTAGGAGAAAATCTTTAGCTGTATCCAATTGTTCATAAAATTTAATACTCTCAAGAATAAGTGTAGCGGCCGTGAAAAACTGTTTATTTTTTAATCCCTCTTCTGCAATCTTATTTAATCCTCTAACTATTTGATTAAATATACCATATCTGTTAAATTCTAAACCTGCTTTTACAGCAACATCATAAGCATTTAAATAGCTTTCAGTAGACTCATTAATACTCCCTACTTTCCAAAAATTATCTCCAGCTTTTACATAATGTTTATATGCCATTTCAAAATTATCTATCTGTTTAAAAATGTCTGCTCCATCGAAAAAATTAATTGCTGCTTGGTTAAAATCTTCGAATTTCTCTGAAAAATTTCCGGATAATATAAAACAAGAGGCGCATTCTATTAAGTTATTTTCTATCTCTCGATAACATAAACCCGCACCTCGATAATATCTGGAAATTTTATGATAATTTTCTTCTTTCTTTTCTAAACTTTCCGCTAAATCAATATATGCTCCTGCTTCTCTTTTTGAATAATTGATATATAGGTCTTCTTCATCTAAAATTTTGTGAAGATTTTTTAAAATCTGATAGATTTGAGCTAAAACTAAATTATCATTCTTTTCCTCAAGTGTGGTCACCAAATTTGAGAAAAATTCGACACCATCTAAAAGAATATCTTTAGATTTGTTGTAATCATCAATTTCTTCATAACAAGCTCCTATCTGTTGATAAGAAAAAGATAACATATCATAATAATCATGATTTTTAGAAATCTTAACAACCTTTTCGTAGTATTTTATAGCATTTTCAAAATTAGTAGATTTCAGATATAATTCAGCGATATTTTGATAATTCTGGGCTAGTTTTCTAGTTTCATCGAATTCTTTTAAAAGCTTGCTTTCTTGCTTTAAGAATTTTATACTATTCAATATATTCTTTCTCTCAGAGTTTATATCTCTTAGTTTCTCTCGGTAAATATCCGCAATTCTTAGATATAATTCGGCGATCTCATGCAATTTTGCTTGAAGTTTATAATTAACGATTAATTTTTTATAGAATCCAATAATTTGTTTGTATAATTCGATTGCCTCTGAATAATCAAGATTTTCTACGATCTCTGCTACAGAAAAAAGTAATTCTCCTGCTTCAAAATATTCTCCTGATTGTGCTATATCAATAGAAAAATTAATTGAGCGTAAAACCATGTCTTTTATTATTTTATTTCTCTCTAATGGATCTTTTGATGCTTTAACTTTCAACTCATAATTTCTTATTTTATCTAAAAACTCGGTATAATCAATGAATTCTTCTTCTTCTATAATTTCGTTATCTCCTCAAAAAAGTAAACCTATATAGAGAAATTAATGAAATAATAAAAAAAATTGGATTTTAATCACAATCTAAAAATCTTCAAATAAGAAAATATAAAGCATTCTAACACGTATATAACTAAAGAAATAATATTAAATAGTATCAAGGTTATATAATAAATAATAAATAATTTTAGGTGGTTATTATAAAACAAGTTTCAGAATTGTTAGATACAGGTTTGTATGAAACATTTACTCCAGAAAAAACAATGACAGTCGCTGATTTATTACAAGAACTCAATTTGGAGAACAAATACTTCGGAATCCTTGTAAACGGTAAGAAAGCCACACCAGAAACCGTAATAGGAATGCAAGATGAAATAGTTATACTTCCACACATAGCTGGTGGAATTTAAAGAATTTATAGATTTTTTTTGAAATCCTCTTTTTATTAATGATATACATAAAGCTAAGTCACTTTAATTCTAACTTAAGTAGATCTTCTGCTAAGATAGTATTAGGAAATATTTCTTTAGCCTCTTCAAGTAATTTTAAAGCATCTTCTTGATATCTTGAGGAGATATGAGTTAAAATCAATTGTTTAGCATTCATCTTTTTTGCATCAATTGCCGCATCTACGGAGGTGGAATGCATTTTCTCTTCTGCAACGTGTGCTAATGATTTTGCAAATGTTGCCTCATGAATTAAGATATCAGAATTTTTTCCCAAAGTAACTAAAGAATCACTTGGTTTTAAATCCCCAGAATATGTAATTTTTCTTCCAGGTCTTCTCGGGCCTACAATTCCTTCTTTCAAGGGATCTATAAGTTTACCATTTAGCTTCATGGGTAGTCCTTCCTGCAATTTTTTCCAAATACGACCTTCAGGAATATCAAGCTCTTTCGCGCGTTCTGGATTAAATTTGCCATAGCGAGGTTTTTCAATAAAAGCATAAGCATAAGTAATAACGGAATGTTCTACTAGAGTATATTTTATAGAAAAATATTTTGAATCAAGGATAGTGTTATCAATAATTTTATCGGTTTTTTCTGGAACTTCAGAATCTAATCCATTAAACCTAATTAATTCCTGTTTCTCATCATCTATTTCAATTATTTTAATGGGGTAATTAGCTTTTAATCCAAGGATTTTTTTATGGAGATATAAATATATAAAAAGATTTCGAGGGCCAAAGATCATCATTGGAGCGGTCCTGTCATTTAAACTTAAACGAAACAAAAAACCTGGAAGGCCAATAATATGGTCTCCGTGAAAATGAGAGATAAAGATTTTCATTGATTTATTAAATTTTAACCCTGCTTCAACAAATCTCCGTTGAAAGTCTTCCCCACAGTCAAATAAGAGAATTTGATTTTTATATTTGATTGCAATAGAAGGTAAATTCCGATTTTTAACAGGTGTTGCGGCAGAGCTTCCTAATATAATTAGTTCCATAATAAAATTAAGACTTTTTTCGTAAATGAGAGATTTCTATTCTTTGTTCATTATTTTGTTTCTTTAAATCATCGATCATTGTTTTAAGCTCTTTTAGTCTTAAGTTAAGATGATTATCTTCTTGCTGAGGCGGAGTATCTGCTTGAGGAGTGATTGTTTCCATTTGATTCTGCAATTCGTTAAATTTTTCATCTTTTAATCGTAATTGATTCTCTAATTGTCTATATTTTCTTTTTATTTGAACTGCTTCATTCTTTATTGTTTCTAATTCTCCTTCTTTTGTTTCGAGTTGTTTTTGTAAAAAACTTACCATTTCTCTTTGCATTGTCAACTTTCCTTCTAATTCTTTTTGAGTTTTATCTGATTCTGATTTTTCTTTCGATTTAAAATTCTCTATCTGGTTTTCAAGTGTTTTAATCTTCAACTTTGCCTTATTTAATTTTTTTTGCAAATCTTCTTTTAATTCTTTAACCATTACTGTAGAAGTGGTGTCAGGGTTTTCTAAATTAATGGCGATTTCTTCTTTCTTTAAAGAGAATAATTCATTTTTTAATTTTTGAATTTCTTCATCTTTTTTCTTAAGAGAATTTTTTAATCCATTAATTTGATGAGTATTAATTTCGTCTTTTTTAGGTTTTTTACCTGTATTTGCGAGTTTTTGTTTCAGTTCTTTGAATTTTCTTTTAGATTTATTTAATTCATTTTGTAAATCTTCTATTAACTTTTTTGCAATAGTATCACCATTTTTACTAGGAATAGAGCTAAAATCTTTTAATTTCTCATTCAAGTTAGAAATTTCAGATTTTAAAGTATCAATTTCATCTTCTTTTAGTTTAATTTTTTCATTAAAACCTTCAATATCTTTGTTTTCTTCCTTTAATTTATTTATCTGTGACCTTTGTTTATTAACAGTATCTTGTAAATCTTTTACTAACACATTAAGAGGGGATTTAGTTCTTAAATCTTCTACCCTAATAACAGATGAATCTTTATCAGATTTTATCCTTTCAAGCTCTTGTTGTAGTTGTGTTTTATCTTTTCTTAAAAAACCCATTTTATTTTTAAGTTCTCTAATTTCTTTGTCTTTTTCTTCAAGTTCATATATTAATTTCAAGTTTTCAGATTGTTTCTTTTTTCCTTTCTTTTTATCTCCATCTTCTGGAAAAAGATCCTCCAATCGATCCTCCAATTTCATAATTGTATCTTCAAGTTGTTCAATTTTATCTAGATATGTTATAATCTCAAGGTCTTTTTTTTCAATATCCCTCTCTAATTCACTTATTCTAGTTTTTAAAGCATCTTCTGACATTTGGAAGGTTCACATACTTAAGAGAAACTAATTAATTTATTAATACAATCTTAAAAATTAAAATTTAACTCATTTTTTTATATTTTTTGTTTTTAAAATTGGTTCAATACCTTTTAACATCAATAAATATTAAAATCCTTAATAGAAAATTTGTTAATTTTTCTCATTATCGGAATAAGACTTAAATTATTAAACACAATAAAAATGCTAAATAAAATTGCTATTAGGATAAAAGGAATATATAATGGTGGTAGATCAACTCGACCAAATATTACAATTGAATTGAGTATCATTCCTATTCCTAAACTTAGCAATAATGAAGGAATAATTATAAAAATGGCTTCAATAAAGAGAATTCTTCTCAATGATTTACTTTTTGATCCTATAGCTTTCATAATCAAAAAATCTCTTGCTTTTTCCATTATTCCACTTTTCTGATAATTATAAAGTGATAGTATAGCAATTAAGCAGATTAAAACAATTAAAAATAATGGATAGAGAGATAAATTGGAAATAAAATATAAATTCTTCTTGAATACCGTATCTAGTTTTAATTGTGTAAAGTTTGAACCCAGTTTAGTTAATATGTTATCAATTTCATCTTTGATATCATTATATTTACTAGGATTTAATCTTATTAGTAATAAATTAATTTCTTCATTTTTTAGATTTAATATATCTCTGGTTTCGTTTAAACTTATGTATCCCGCATATCCACTATAAAAACTATCAATAACTACTCCAGAAATATGAAAAGTTCTACTATAGGAAGTAAGTCTTAAACTTTGATCTAGAGCATATTCAAAAAAATTGAGTCCTAATCCATCTCCAACAGTCATATTGTCAAAACTATCTTCTTCTGTAAAAAATCTGCCTTCAATTTCAAAGTTTTGTATAATCGTCTCGGGATTTATACCAATAATTGGAATGGTTTCTCTACGATTTTTCCCTATAAGTTCATATCTTTCAAAATAATCATTATAATGAAATCCTTGAAGTTCCTCTACATCAAAAAAATTTATTATCCTCTCATCAATTGCTCTAATTCCTTCGATATCTCTAATTTCATTAATATCACTTAGATTGAAGAAATAAGCTGAATTTGTAAAGTTGATCATGTTTTTGTCAATAATGAGTTTAGGATTAGAAAACATATTATACATTAAAGAATAATTATTGATAACATCTTTATGCCCAATTGCCACAATATCTTTTCCTTGTGATTTGTTGATCCAATTTTGTGATGAAGATCTTAATACTAGTAATCCCAATCCCAAGGTAAATATGATAAGTGAAATTAAAGAAAAAACAATTAAATATCTTTTAAATTCACCTTTTCTTCTTTTAGTATTAATTATTGAGATCTTAAGATTATATCCAAGTGATGAAAGCCACTTAGGGATACTTGTTAGTCTTTTTGAAGCATCATAATTATAAGGAATATCTTTAGAGAATGTACTAATTATTTCTTCTTTGCCAATTTTTCTTAAGACAAAGCCTGTAACGATAAAAATTCCCAATAAACAAGACAAAAACATTATTGGTGTATAAAAAAAATCAATTTGATAATTAATATCAAAATCAAAAAAACTTATTATGAAACCAAATATACCAAAGATAATCCATCCAAGAATCAATCCAATTAAAAATCCTAGAAAGAAAATAATATATGCTTCTGAAAGATAGAAGCTATAGAGTTTTCGAGGCAAAGTTCCTAATGATCTCATTATCCCTATATCTTTTTTCTTATTTACAATTAATGTGGTTGTAACTACAATTATAATTATTACAGTTAAAATAATTAATAGGATCTGAATTAAAGTACTAAATTGTTTATAAGTTTGAAATACCCCGCTTGAAAAATAATAATCATTATCAAAAGAGGATTCTGTAAAAGCATTCAGCCCCAAAGATAAATTGAAGTAAATTAAAAATTCCGATATTGAGACAACTATTATTATAATTAGTAGAAAAGGATAAGATTGATTACGGTTTCTATAAAAATCTTTCAAAGCAAAATCTAATGAACTCAATTTATATTGCCATTTTATTTAATTTTTATTTAGAACAAACCTCTATATTTGTTATCTTCCCATCATCAAAATAAATAATCTTATCTGCAAGAGCAATCAAATCATTATCATGAGTAGCAATAAGAATTGTTTTATTATCATTTTTTAAATCGCTAAAGAGAGCTCTTATAATTTTGCTAGTTCGTTTATCCAAATTTGCCGTCGGTTCATCTGCAAGAATTATAGGAGGATCATTTGCTAAAGCCCTTGCTATTGCAACTCTTTGTTGTTCTCCTGCAGATAATTGAAATGGTAGATGTTCTCTTCTCTCATCTAATTTGATTAATTTCAGTAATTTAATGGCACGATCTCGTTGTTCTTCAAATTTCATACCAGCAAGATTCATTGGAAACATAATATTTTCCTCGGCGGTTAAAGTACTTATTAAATTATAATTTTGAAAAATAAACCCAGAATTAAATAAACGAAATAATGTTAAAGATTCTTGTTCCATGTCAGAGATTTTGATTCCTTGGTTGTAAATAATTCCACTATCAGGTGTATCTAAACCACCTAATAAATTCAACAATGATGTTTTCCCTGCACCGGAAGGACCTATTATACATACATATTCACCTTCATTTAATTTAATAGATACATCATCAACAGCTCTTACAATAAAATCTCCAATTTCGTAATCTTTAATAAGATTTTTTCCAAAAATGATGATATTTTTATCACTCAATTCATTTAGAAGCTCTTGTTCATCTTTTTCTTTATCATTCTCGTTATAATTTTTCTTCATTGCCTTCAGTTCAAATTCGTCTGTTCGTACCATAGTAAAAAAAATTCAGCATTTATTTAGAGTTAAATTTAAAATATTTTTATATGAGATCTTCAATTTCTCAAGAAATCTAATATAAAAATTAGTATAGAATTTTTATAATTTATGATGCAATTTAAATTAAATTTAAATATTAAACTATCATATTTACCCTAGAGGGAAGATTGAGAAAATACAAATAATATCCCCTAATTTCCTAATTAAACACCTGTGTGATTCACGCGGGAGGATGTAAATGGTAACTAAATTTTAAAATCTTAAACATTTAAGATTTTGATTTTTCTCATCTCCCTCATTCTTCTTTTTATTTCTTGATTTTTATAATTAGTTATAATTTCGCTGCATGCAAAATAAAATTTAAAGGAATAATTTAATTACCATTCGTATAATTAGGAAATAATAATAAAAAAAGTGTAGATTTTTATGGAGTTTGAAAAACTTACTGAATTAATAATCGAATTAGAAGTAGATGATATAGCAGATGCAGTGAAGGAAGCTCTTGATGAAGGAAAGAAGCCTTTTGATGTTTTAAACGCTTTAACTAAAGGTATGGATGAGGTGGGTCGCCGTTATGAAGCAAAGGAATACTATTTAACTGAATTAGTGCTTGCTGGAGAGACTATGAAAGAAGCGTTCAATATACTGAAACCTGCTCTAACTGCTACAGATACTTCTCAAGAGAAAGTAAAAATAATTCTTGCCACAGTTAAAGGAGATAATCATGATATTGGTAAAAACATTTTAGGTTCTCTATTACTAAGTTCTGGTTTCGAACTTTATGATTTAGGTATGGATGTGGATGAAAATATAATAGTAGATAAAGTAAAGGAAATAGGTGCAACAATAATAGCATTAAGTTCTTTACTTACAATGACCGTAGAACAAATTAAAGTTGTCCATGAGGCATTAAAAACAGCTGGACTTCGCGATAAAGTAAAATTGATTGTTGGAGGTGCTCCTTTAAACATGGAACTTGCTAAAAGGCTTGGAGCAGATGATTTCGCTGATGATGCCGTGGAAGGTGTCAAACATATTAAACAATTAGCAGGAATGTAATACTTTAAGATATCAATTATTTCTAAGTTTTATTTTACTTTTTTAACGAATTCTTTTTAAACAATTTATAAATTATAATGCCTTCTTTTAAGTTTTTTATATCTATTCTATAATATTTATTTAATTTGATTAAAATATAATCAGAATATTTATACTTATTATTAGCTGATTATATATCGAGATCTTATCTATTTAGGATATTATTTCATATAGAGCATTTTTAATAAAATAATCTTAAATTAACATAAAAAATGAGGAGTTTAATAAATGTCTGATAAAGAAGTAGAATATGAGGATGAGCTAGATACTCGTGGTTTATTTTGTCCAGAACCACTATTCGAAGTTAGAAATTTTAGCGAAACTCTTAAAGTGGGGCAATGCTTCAAAGTTATGGCTGATGATCCTGCTGCTGAAGAAGATTTAAAAAGATGGGCAAAAAGAACTGATACAAAGTTAGTAGAATTCCGTAAAGATGGGGATGACTTAATTTTCTATTTCAAAAAAACTAAATAAAGAGAGAAATGAATAATGTCAGAACAAAAATATATCTTATATGTTCAAACTACTGATGATGCTTCAAAACAATATTCACCACTGGTATTAGCCCAAACTGCAAGAGCTATGGAAATAAAAGCAACAGTTTATTATTTAGGAACTGGTCTAAAAATTTTAAAACCTGGTGAAGCAGAGAAAATTAAATTAGGGTCTTTTCCAAGCGTAAAAGCTATGATTGATGAATCTTTAAAAAATGGAGTTGAAATTTTAGTATGTGAAGCCTCTAAGAGAATGCTTGGTTGGGAAAAAGTAGAATTAATTCCAGGAGTAAAAATTGTTGGTGCCGCTACACTTAATGATCTGGCTTTAGAGGCTGATGCTACAATGTGGTTTTAAATCTAAAAATTAAAAAATAAAAATTGAGAGGCTAAAAATAAAAAATGAGTGTTTATCTAGATTATCAGGCTGCAAAACCTGTAGATCCACGTGTACTTGACGTAATGATGCCATATTTCACAAAAGATTTTGGAAATCCATCTTCATTACACAATTTTGGTTATCACGCTACAAATGTATTAGAGGAATCCAGACAAAAAATAGCTGAATTTATAAACGCTCCAAATTCAGATAATATTATCTTTACATCTGGAGCAACTGAATCAAATAATTTAGGAATTATTGGATCAGCATTGAGACAAAAGAAAAAAGGAAATCATATTATAATATCAGAAATTGAGCATATCTCAATATTTAATATTACTAAATATTTAGAAAAAGAAGGTTTTAAAGTTAGTAGAGTACCTGTAGATAGATTTGGAATAATTAACTTTAATAAATTAGAACGATTGATAACTGACCAGACTATTTTAATCTCAATTTCAACAGCGAGTAATGAAATTGGTTCTCTTCAACCTGTAGAAAAAATTGCCAAAATTGCTCAAATGAAGAAAATATGGTTTCATTCTGATGCTGTAGCTAGTGAAAGTTCTGTTAGCATTGATGTTCAGAAAGTGCCTTTCGATATACTTACTCTTTCTTCAAATGATATTTACGGACCAAGAGGAGTAGGTGCGTTATATCTAAAAGAAGGAGTTAGAGTTAATCCAATTATCATTGGTGGAGGTCAAGAGAGAGGAATAAGGTCTGGTTCGGAAAATATACCTGGAATAGTAGGGTTTGCTAAAGCAGCTGAAATTATGAAATCAGAAATTAATCAAGAAGCAGAAAGATTAAAAGAGTACAGAGATAAAATGATAAGAGAAATTTTAAAAATACCTAACTCATATTTAAACGGACATCCAGAGAAAAGAACCCCTCATAATGCTCATTTCCGGTTTGATTATATTGAAGGTGAATCATTGGTTTTATTATTAAAGGATGAAAATATTGAAGTTGCAACAGGTTCAGCCTGTTCTTCAAAAACTTTAGAGCCTTCACATACACTTATTTCATGTGGTTTATTACATGAAGAAGCTCATGGAAGTTTATTGTTATCTTTAGGAAGATTTACTGAGGAGAAAGATATTGATAGAATTATTGAGGTTTTACCAAGAATAGTTAAGCGGCTTAGAATTTTGTCGCCACTTACACCTTCAGATTTATTGAAACAATATCAAAAGGAGGATGAAAAATGAGTGTGCATAAATATACAGAAAAAGTTATGGACCATTTTAGGAATCCACGAAATGTTGGAACAATTGAAAACCCAGATGGTTATGGAAAAGTTGGAAATCCGGTTTGCGGAGACTTAATGGAAATTTTCATCAAAGTAGGTAAAAATGATAAAGGGGAAGAAATTATTGATGATATAAAATTTAAAACATTTGGATGTGGTTCTGCAGTATCGACCTCATCCATGGTAACTGAGATGGCTAAGGGAATGACCCTTGATGATGCATATAATATTACTCGATCTGATGTTGCTGAAGAATTAGATGGACTTCCACCGATTAAAATGCATTGTTCAAATCTTGCAGCTGATGCATTAAAGGCAGCTATAAACAATTATCGTGAAGGTACGAAGCCAGATGTTGAAATTGTTACTTCTTGTCAATTAGAAGTAAGAGTAATTTTAGGTATTGATGAATTTAAGGATAAAGGTGTTTATCTAGAAATTCCTAATCTTGAAGAGTTAAGAGAGAAGCGAACATTGATTGTTGATACGGGAGATGAATCCTTAGAATTAGCACTTAAATTGACTGAATATACTGGTAGAGTTATACTAGTAACATCTGCGAAAGAAATACCCGGAACAGTTGAAATTGCAAAAAAGTTAAAACAATCAGATGTAAAAATTTTAAATCAATCTGAACTAAATGAAGTTAAAGGAGAACTGGACGAAGTTGAAAAAGTTATTATTCACGATTTCGATGAGGATGAAAATTACGAGTTGTTCGTGGATGCTGTAATAATTTTAGATTATAGAGGTTAAAAAGTTTTTTATTTATCTTAATTTTTTTTAAAATTTTTAAAAAAATTATCTTTGCATTGATTCTAAAACATAATCGGTTATATATTTGCTTTGCTTATCCAATTGATTCTTATAATTAACATATCGAAAATTGAATATACATAATGGACAGGATGAAGCGATTTCTTTAGTTTTTATTGTGTTAAATAATTCTTTACCAATTTTTATACAAATACTACTATCTACACCTCTTATTCCTGACCCTGCTCCACAACATGGACTTTCTTTAGGATTTTTTGTTATCTCTTCAATATTGATACCACATTTTTTCAAAAGCATCCTAGGTTCATTAAAAAGAGAATCCTTATATTTTCTCCCAAGTCTACAAGGATCATGGTATGTTATAGTTTTATTTAAGGATTTTAGAGTAATCTTTCCTTTTTTTTCTAACTCATAAATTACATCAACTATGTGCTTTACATTAAAATCAAAATTATCGAAATATTTTGGATAAACTTTATCGAAAGCATATAAACATCCACCGCATGTAACAATTATATTTTTAACTCCGATTTTTTTAAAGTGATCTATGTTATCTTGAAAGATTTTTTTCGCAATATCTATTTTTCCTGCAGAATATGCATATTCTCCACAACAGGGTTCTTTTTCTAATATTTTAAAATTATAACCAGCAAGTTTTAAAATTTCATAAGGAGCGCTAGCGCTTTCTTTTATCCGAAATGATGACATACATCCAAAAAATAACAGAGTCTCAGAATTTTTCTTTTCAAAAATCTCTGATTCTTTATATTTATCAGGTAACCAATTTAACCTTTCTTCTGGATTTCCATTAACAGAATTATCATTTTCAATAATTCCATGAATGATCTTATTGTGAATATTTAATGGGGCTTTATTTTGCTTAACTAATTCTACTTTTGACAAATGTATAATCTCTGAGATATTAATTTTTTGCTCACAATTCAAATCACATAATGCACATAAGGTACAAGTATAAAGACTCAAAAGCTCATCTTCTGAGATCTCTTGAGAATTAAATACTTTTTCAGCGATCTTTAATCTTCCATTCGGAGATTTTAATAGATCATTTGTGACTTTATAAGTATCGCATACCTCGAGACAACTCATACAATCTACACATGATTGAAGTTCAGTTAATAATTTATTAAAATCCATTTTAATATCGTAGATATTAATATTAGATTATTTAGTAATTTTTCTAACTTATAATAACCAAATTTAAATTAATCCCTTTATAAAAAACCTTAAGTATCTTAAGCATAATAAAATTTGGAGATTTTTATGAAAAGGGTAGTGATTGTTGGTGGTGTTGCAGGAGGAGCCTCTACTGCTGCTAGATTAAGACGGTTAAGAGAAGATTTTGAAATAATAATGTTAGATCGCGGGTCATACGTGTCATTTGCAAATTGCGGATTACCTTACTATGTAGGAAATATAATAAAAAACCGTGAGTCTTTAGAATTAGTGACACCAGAAGTATTCCTCGAGAGGTTTAATATCGATGTTCGGGTTAATAATGAAGTAGTTTCAATCAATAAAGAAAAAAAAAGTGTTAAAGTAAATGATTTAAAAAAATTAAATGAATATACTCTCGATTATGACTATTTAGTTTTAGCAACTGGATCAAAACCAATAGTGCCTCCACTTAATGGACTTAATAAGGTTCCTTATTTTACTATATGGACAATTCCTGATGCTGTAAAAATACGTGAATATGTTGAAGAAACTCATATAAAACAAGCAGTTATTGTTGGAGGTGGATTTATTGGATTAGAAATGGCAGAAAACTTAGTAGATAAAGGAGTGAGAGTCAAAATTGTTGAAATGTTAGATCAGGTCATGCCACCAATAGATAAGGAAATAGCGCAATTTATTCATCAAGAATTAATATTAAATGGAGTTTGTTTAGTTTTAGAAGATCCTGTTGATTCTTTTGGGAGAAACAATGAAAATATACCTTTTGTTAAAACAAAAAGTGGAAGAGTGATTGAAACAGATTTAGTTATTTTGTCTATCGGTATTAGACCAGAAAGTAGACTGGCTAAAGAAATAGATTTAGAAATGACTGAAAAAGGATATGTTATTGTTAATAATAAAATGCAAACATCAGATACGAGCATTTATGCAGTGGGTGATATTGTTCAAGTTGATCATTTTCAAACAAAAAAGCCAACTTCTATAGCATTAGCAGGTCCTGCAAATAAGCAGGGAAGAATAGCAGCAGATAATATTGCAGGAAGAAATTCTGAATATAAAGGGGTGCTAGGAGCATCAGTTGTTAAAATTTTTGATCTAACAGTTGCTTCTGTTGGATTAACTGAAAAACAATTAAAAAATCTCAATCTAAATTACAATAAAATTTATATTCACCCTAATAATCATGCAGGTTATTATCCCGGAGCTGAACCTATAACTATAAAATTAATTTTTGAAGTTCCAAATGGTAAAATCCTTGGAGCTCAAGCAGTTGGAGGTTCAGGTACCGAAAAAAGAATTGATATCATCTCAACTGTAATGAAATTTAAGGGAACTGTTTTCGATTTGGAAGAATTAGAATTAACTTATGCTCCTCCCTACGGCTCTGCTAAAGATCCTGTAAATATGGCAGGATTTGTTGCTGCTAATTATCTTAGAAAAGATATGCCTATCTGGCATTGGCATAATTTTGCTAATATTGCTGAAGATGGTGGTATTTTATTAGATGTTAGAACTAAAGAAGAATTTTCAACAAGGAATATTACTGGTTCGATAAATATTCCGATTGAGCAACTGAGAAATCGATTAGCTGAGATACCTCACGATACATCGATCTATGTATATTGTGAAGTAGGATACCGAAGTTATTTAGCATTAAGAATTCTATTACAAAGTGGATTTAATGAAGTTTATGAATTAACTGGTGGTTTTAAAATTTATGATATAGCAAATGCTACTACAGAAGAAATAATGGCTGCATGCGGAGGATCTGAAAATGTCATAGAAGAATTTGTTCATGAGAAAGCTATTGAGAGTAAAGAGTATGTTGAAATTGATGCATGTGGATTATCATGCCCAGGACCATTGAATGCGTTAATTAAAGGTCTTGAATCATTACCTGAAAATAAGAAGTTAAAAGTGTATGCTACTGATCCCAGTTTTAAATCTAGTGTTGAGGCTTATTCTAAATTAAACGAAGCAGTAAATTTATTATATCTTGGTAAAGAAAAAGGAAAATTAGTTGCCACATTAGAAAAGGTTAAACCTATTGAAATGATAACTCCAATTAAGAAGAAGACTAGGAAAGAGCTAAGGACTCCTGATGCTCCTCCTGTTTCAGATATTAGTGTTGATGAATTATTTGAACGAATTGGTACTGAAGACGAACCTCCTCTCTTGATTGATGTTCGAACACCCCAAGAATATCATGGCCCACATGGGTATATTAAAAATACTAAATTAATTCCATTAGGAGAATTAATGAATAATCCAGAGGTTATTAAAGATTATAAAGATGAAGAAATAATTGCAATTTGTCACTCTGGTTCTCGTTCTATGATGGCTGCTCAAATTCTCGCACAAGTGGGATTTAAAGATATTCGAAATTTGACAGGTGGAATGATGATGTGGCATAGAAAAGGCTATCCTGTAGAGTCAGAAATAACAAGTACTTATTATTAATTTAATTCTTTTTCAGATTTTTCTTTAAATTATAAGTAAAAAAGTTTTAAAATAGGCTAAATGTTATAAATCCAAATATATTCATATATAACGAATTTCCAATTTATAAAATGGAGGTTAAAAATTATGAAAGAAACTGCTAAAAAATTATATACTGCATATGTTGGTGAATCGCAAGCTAGAAATCGTTATAATTACTTCTCTAAAGTAGCGAAAAAAGAGGGATATATGTTAGTATCGAAAATCTTTGATGAAACGTCAGATCAAGAAAAGGAGCATGGTAGTTGGTTCTATAAAATGCTTCAACAATTCAAAAAAGAAGAAAAATTTGATGAAATGAAAGTACTTCCTGATGCAGAATTTCCTACAACCCTCGGAAATTCAATTGAAAATCTAAAATCCGCAATAGCTGGAGAAAATATGGAATGGCAAACATTATATCCGGATATTGCTAAAACTGCAGAAAAGGAAGGATATCCTGACATCGCTAAAAGAGTAAAAGCAATTATAAAAGCTGAAAAACATCATTCAGAACGATATGGTAAACTTCTTAAGTTAGTTGGAGATGATGCCTTTTTCAAACGTGGAAAGAAAGTTGTATGGGTTTGTATGGAATGTGGTTATGAAGTTGAAATGGAGGAGTTGCCCAAAGACTTCAAATGTCCCTCTTGCGACCATCCCCGAGCATACTATAGAAAGAAATGCGAAGATTTCTAAAAAACCAAATGAATTTTTAATTTAAAATCAAAATGATTAAATATTAAAATATATGATTTAAAAAACAAAAAGATTAGAAACTGAAGAAATTATGAAACAGAAAGAAATATATAAATGTAGTATTTGTGGAAAAGTTATTGAAATTCTGCATCCGGCTTCTCCTGAAACCATTTGTTGCGGAAAACCAATGAAACTTATGGAGGAACAGACTACTGATTGGAAAAAAGAAAAACATGTTCCTAAAATTACAGTTGATGGCAATAAAGTCACAGTTGATGTCGGAATCTCAATGGGAACTCCACACCCAATGACTAATGAGCACTATATCATGTGGATTGAAATAATTTGCAAAGATGGGTGCTATGAAAGAAGATTTTTGAAGCCTGGTATGGAACCAAAAGCAACTTTTACTGTTGCTAATCCAGAAGGTCTATGGGCTCGAGAATATTGCAATTTACACTTTTTATGGAAAAGTTAAAGTTAAATTAACTAAATTTCTTTTTTTTATTTTAGTATCTAAGTATTTTATTTTTTTTATTTATTTTCTCATGGTCGGTAAACCGACATTATTTTGAATTTATCAGATCACCCCCCATG
>Ga0209427_10000624_pt1 | contig 38292 bp, 39 predicted proteins | sample DeeMarSWOR136_30_FD_187465 | JGI IMG/M metagenome (GOLD analysis project Ga0209427, IMG submission 187465) | Marine sediment microbial communities from White Oak River estuary, North Carolina - WOR-1-36_30 (SPAdes) (version 2) | ecosystem: Environmental > Aquatic > Marine > Intertidal zone >...
CCCTTCATATGGCACGATGTTTACGGCGATCCGGGTAGTACCTACAACTCCCTGCGGGAATGGCGGGCCTTGAGTCTGGCCGCCCCGTCACTGGGGCTGCAATTCACGGGCAATCCGACGGTGGATCGCTACCCATTTTCTGTAAAACCGGATCGGCGGCTCACCGTCCAGAGGCTCATGGCTGTCATGCGAGACGGCTATGAGGGGACCAAGTTTGATCTCACGGAGCACCCGGCGTTCAATCCCCAGGGCAAGAAGAGCCCTCTGGCACGTCCCTGGGGACCAACGGAGCTATTCGATCTGTTCGGCATCAAGCCAAAACGAGCCCTTTGCACGCCGTCCAGTGGATATGTCTTCGTCGCACAGCTCAGGGATTGGCTGCCTGAGGCGATTGGGAACTGCCTGTGGTTCGCCTACGGACCGGCCTATACGAGCTGCTTTGTCCCTATTTACGCCGGAGTGACCGATCTGCCGGACGCGTGGGATCTGGCCCCGGACTACACCCGGATAGACCGGAGCCAAACACCGTGGAACTTCCGGTTGGTATTCAGCCTGGCTAATAACCTAAGATATCAAGACGCGGTGCGCGATATTCAACGCGTTTTCGGGCCAGCCGAGGCAGCATTTTTCGATATCCAGACGAGCGTGGAAAGAACGGCGGCTGAGGTTGCCGGAAAGGAGGGCGCCGGGGGTATCGAACGGTTCTTGAATGCTTATGCCGACCATTGCCTGACACAAGTCGGATACGCGTACCATGAACTGGTCGAGTATCTGATGTTTCGGTATTTGGTGGAGCATTGGGAGGTGGCGCCGCCGAAGCTGCCTGTCATTGGTCCGCCGGTCATTCCCGCGGCCCCGGACGGCGGATGGTCCAAGGCAGCGTCGGACGAATCGCAACAGGATTTGGACAAGGAGTTCAAGTGATGCGTGAAGAAAGATATTTGAGCCGTCGGAAGTTTATCTCTAAATGCTCAGCACTGGCCGCGGCCAGCATTGTTCCCAGACACGTCCTGGGCGGATCCAGGCGTATATCGCCGAGTAGCCAACTGAACATCGCAGTCATCGGCACGGGCGGCCAGGGAATCACCAATATTAAGAAGTTCCTGACGCACAGCGATGTGAAGATCACGGCGATCTGTGATGTGGCCCAGTTTTGGGATAACAGCGATCTCTACTACCGGCACAACGGCGGTCGAGGACCGGCCATGAAGGCAATCGAGGACCACTATCGGCAGACCGGGTCCGAAGGTTCCCATGGCTGCAAGGTATATGTCGACTTTCGCTTGATGCTGGAGAAATCCGATAAGGACATTGATGCCGTGGTGGTGGCCACACCGAATCACGTGCACGCTGTGGCCAGTATGGCGGCGATCCGGGCGGGAAAGGGAGTATACTGCGAGAAGCCTCTGACGTATTCTGTTTACGAGGCTCGCAGGATTGCCCATGCGGCGCGTGAGGCCGGAGTGGCCACGCAGTTGGGCAATCAAGGCCATTCTTCGGATGACATCCGGCGGGCCGTGGAATGGGTTCGCGATGGAGCCATCGGTGAAATACGCCAGGTGTACGCGTGGGCCGGGGAGAATCGTATCCCAAGATTTACCGAACGCCCCAAAGAGACGCCGCCGGTGCCGGAGGGGCTGAATTGGGACCTCTGGCTGGGACCGGCTCCGGAGCGACCGTACCATCCGGCCTACGCGCCGCTGGTCTGGCACTACTGGTGGGATTTCGGAAACGGCAAGCTCGGCAATTTCGGTTGTCATACGTTGGATACCGCCGTCTGGGCCTTGAATTTGGTGCACCCCACCTTGATCGAGGCCAGCTCGACGCAACTCAGCAAGGAGACGACTCCCATAGCCTCCACGTGTCACTACAAATTCCCGGCGCGCGGTGCTCAGCCGCCGGTCGATCTCTTTTGGTACGACGGTGGGATACGGCCGCCGCGGCCCGACTGCCTGGAACTCGGGCGGAATCTGCCCCGTAACGGTGGATCACTGCTGGTTGGTGATCGGGGGGCCATTCTGTCGGGCACGTGGAGCGGATCTCCACGGATCATCCCCGAGAAAAAGATGCGCGAATACGAGCGACCTCCGGCGACGATCTCTCGTTCCCGGGGCCATCGTCGCGATTGGATTGACGCATGCAAAGGCGGTCCGCCGGCCAGCTCGAACTTCGACTATGGCGCGCGCCTGACCGAGATCGTCCTGCTCGGCGTGGTCGCCTTGCGAACCGCAACCACACTCCAATGGGACGGACCCGAAATGAAGGCAACCAACGCACCCCACGTGGAGCCGGTCATCCACGGCCATTTTCGCAAGGGATGGGAGATCTGATCCTGCACCGTCTGGTCCGAGCGGCACAGGAATTCGCAGCCTTGTCAAGTTTCTCGACATTCTCTGTGACTCGTGCGTCTATTCTGCGCAGAAACAGCCGCTTGCGCCGTATTAGCGGCTGTCTGAGTGTTTCGGCACGCCATTTGCTAACAAGCATAGCAGCAATATGGGGATTTGATAGCATGGGACTATCGAAGAAAAGGATCGTTGTGTGTTTGCTGACAATCACGCTGTGCAGCGGTGCAACGTTTGTATACTCGGTTCAATCCGGCGCAAACGAGAGTACGCAACCGCGGTCTGACAACAGCGGTTCTCCGAATGACGACCCGCCAAATCGTGCCGTGTGGTCGGATGATAATCCTGTCGCCGGCGGATTATTCTTCAGAATGATACTTATGGTGTTGCTGGTTGTTGTTTTGGGTGTGGCGGCGGTCTATCTGTCAAAAACACTCTTGCCAAGGTTCACCCGCCTTTCAGACAAGAGGATTCAGGTTTGCGGAACGGTTCACCTTGGCCCGCGTAAGGCGCTCCATTTAATCAAAATAGGCCAACAGACGCTTCTCATAGGCTGCACGAACGAAAATATCGCCACGCTGGCGGATGTAACCGGCCAGTTATCAGACGTGGATTTGCCGGCAGACCGGATAGGCAATACTTGAGGACTTTAATGGCAGCAAGACCGATCCGAATATTCTTCTTAGCCTTCATCGTTTTGTCAACAGCTAATTTGTCTCTTGGTCAAGACGATGATAACGCAGAGGGGTCCGATAAAACAACCTCGGTCCCGAGCATAGGCGACTTGGTGACCGTTGTGGATAAGGCCACATCTAACGGGACTGAGAGTAGAGATTGGTCGACACCGGTCAAACTTGTAATCATCTTCAGCGGGCTGGCGATTTTGCCAAGTCTTCTGGTGATGATGACATCTTTTACACGAATCGTGATCGTACTGTCTTTTGTTCGTCGCGCCTTGACGACCCAGACTATACCGCCGACGATCGCTATTATCGGGCTGGCATTGTTTCTGACGCTGTACACAATGGCTCCTACATTCACCAGGATTAATGAAACCAGCATTCGGCCTTACCTGGCGGATGAGATTGGTTTCGAGGCCGCCGCCGGGAAGGCAGGTGAGTCGATTAAGGAGTTTATGCTCCGGCAATGCCGAGAATCGGATCTGGCACTCTTTGTGCAGATGGCCAAGATAGAACCACCGTCCAGCCCAAAAGATGTTGGTCTGCACATCGTCATTCCGGCGTTTATCATCAGTGAGTTTCGCACCGCCTTCGAGATCGGCTGTCTCTTGTTCATTCCCTTCTTGGTGGTCGACCTTGTGATTGCCAGTGTCCTGCTGAGCGCCGGCATGATGATGCTGCCGCCTGTCATGATTTCACTGCCTTTTAAGCTGATATTGTTCATTCTCGTTGATGGATGGGGGTTGTTAGCCAGGAGTCTCAGTCTGGGTTTCCAATAGGGCATGAAGTCTCTATGAGGACGTAACGGATGGACAGTAGTTTTGCCATTTATCTGGGCCGACAAACACTCGAGACCGCTTTGCTTGTGGCCGCGCCGATCTTGCTGACCTGTGTTATTGTCGGCGTTGTGGTGACATTGTTCCAAGCAGTGACTTCCATCCGTGATATGTCTTTGACGGTCGTTCCCAAACTCATGGCTGTGGGGCTTGTGACCCTGCTTTTCGGCAGTTGGATGCTGGGTACGCTCCTTAAATTCATGAACGAGGTGTTCGGTCATATTCAGACTATCGGGCAGTGATTCATGGAATTGATGATAGCAAAACTGCTCGGATTTGTACTGGTGCTGACAAGGATGTCGGCGTTCTTTCTGGTAACGCCTGTTTTCAGTTGGAATACGATTCCGGTCAGAATCAAAGTCGCGATTGTCCTGCTCGTCTCAGTCTTTTTTTCAACTATTGTCCCTTCTGCCATCCATGCCAGACAAATCTCCGCATTGGAAGCGATATTGCTGATAAGTAACGAGGCAATTTATGGTTTAGCTCTTGGGTTAGTGGTCGTCTTTATTTTCTCTGCTGTCAAACTGAGCGGGCGGATTATTGAAAGACAAATGGGGCTGGCAATGGCCCAGACTTTTGATCCGTTGACGGGTGAAAGGACGCAACCACTTGGCATCCTCATTGAAATGATATTCATACTTTTGTTTCTCAGCGCGAATGGCCACCATTTATTCCTGCTCATCATCTCACGCAGTTACCAGGCCTTTCCTGCCGGTAGCATCCCGACGATTCCATTGCTTGTCGCTGGAACGGTCAGGGCGGGTTCAACGATGTTTATCGCGTGCCTGAGATTGGCTGCGCCGATGCTGGCGGCGTTTCTGTTGCTGCTGGTTGTGTTGGCTGTGTTCGCGCGGATAATGCCGGATATGAATATTCTGTTTATCAGTATGCCTTTGCGCGTGGGCCTGGGATTACTGATGGCAGGGGTGTTTTTGCCGTTTATTCATGAATTTGTGGCTGAATTTGCTGATTGGATGGGCAAGCTGCTGCCCCTTTAGTTGCGTGTTGTCCCCGCCGAGGGGATGACGGTGCTATTGATTGTCAACGGTCTTGTTGTGAACCGCAGCGTTGAGATCAGGTGTCAATTATGGCGGAGAAGCCGGCAGCCGAAAAGACGGAGCAGCCAACGCCAAAGCGGCTAAAGAAAGCAAGAGAAAAAGGACAGGTTGCCCAGAGCCAGGAACTGCCGGCAGTGGTTTCGATTGTAGTGCTGGTCATGGTCTTGGCCTTATCCGCACCGGCTTTGCTGCAATGGTTCATTATGCAGATGAAACAGGGGATATCGGGTCAAACGGGCGTTTTCGCCGACAGCAACGCATTTGCAGACTTTCTCAATGCAAAAATCATCAGTGCGACATGCGCTATGTGCCCGATTCTGGCAGCACTTTGCGTAGGGTCGGTGGTCGCCTGTGTGGCCGTTGGCGGCCTGAATTTTGCGCCGCAAGCGCTGAACCTGAAACTCAGCGCGATAAATCCAGTAACGGGTTTTGTGAAGCTCTTTAATGTCAGATCCGTCGTAAAACTGGGCGTCTCTATAGCAAAGTTGATTTTTGTTTCCATTATCGTTTGGCTGTATCTTCACAGCAGGATCGACACGCTTGCTGCTATTCGATGGTCCTGGTCTGCACAGATAATGGTGGCGATCGCAAGAATCATATTAGGAATGCTCATCCGCGTTTGTATCGCACTTCTGGTGATCGCGGCGATTGACGTATTCTTCCAGAAATGGAAACACACCCAGGACCTGAAGATGACGAAGCAGGAAGTCAAACAGGAACGGAAAGATACTGACGGTTCGCCGGAGGTCAAATCTCGAGTCCGCCAGATTCAGATGGCAATGTCTAAGAGGCGTATGTTGCAGGAGGTTCCAAAAGCCAATGTCGTTCTTGTGAACCCAACCCATGTAGCCGTCGCCCTTCGGTATGACGCCAAAACGATGGAAGCGCCCGTCATGGTGGCTAAAGGTGCGGACCACGTGGCCGAAAAGATCAGGGAGATTGCCCAAGCGTATGGAGTGCCGATTGTAAGACGGCCGGAATTGGCCAGGACGATATTCTCGACAGTCAAGATTGGGGATTCCATACCGCAAACACTCTACGCGGCCGTGGCGGAGGTGCTGGCTATGATTTATCGTCTGCGGCACAGAAAATCGCAACAGGTGTGACTACTATGTCTGGGAGCCGAAAATGGCGGCGCTAACTACACTCACCGCGTCCATCTGCTCCTGCATCATCGCCAGTGTTTTTTCCAGACGTGCATATTTTTGGACCAGTCTTGTTTCCACGTTGTCAAGACGGTCTTCTTCGTTTTCGATTCTTCTGGTCATTGCTGTTATCTTGTCATCAAGAATGTCTTTACTGACATCAAGCCGACCGTCACCTTCAAGTACCTGTTCAAGCAAATCTTCGAGAGCACCGGCCATTCCCTGCTTGACATTGACCGTTGCTGTATAGGTACCCTCAGGTTGGTTCGGATCAACAGAAAGCTGCAGACCGTTTTCGGGATACAAAGGATTTCCGTCATCGTCGAACTCGCTGTTACCGGTCACAAGGTTGTCGGGCCAGGCGGCATCATCACGCCAGGTGGATTCACTGGATAGTTTGATTCTGACATCCGTGATCTGATTGCTATCATTAATATCGACCTCAACATCGTAGGTCCCCGCGGTCGTGTATTCGTCGCTGGCGCCGTAGAACTGGATGACCGTGCTACTACTGTTACCGCTTTTGGTGGCTCCGAGCAACTCAAGGACACCCATAAAATCTTCACTTACGGCATCATTGAAGTCCTCCTGGTCGAATTGCATCATTCCGGCACCATCAAGACCAATACCTATGTCAGAGGCCTGAACAAAGCTGTCTATCGTGTCGACGAAACCATCAACGATTCCCACAAAAGGATCACGAGCCTGGGTCTTTATAAATGAGACCGCTATGTCATTGCTTAATATGCCCATCTCTTTGGTTTCAGTATCGTATTCGGTTTTCTCCTTGAGGACGGTCATCAAACCGTTGTATGCGCTGACCATGGTCTGTATCCGCGAAGCAACTGCAGAGGTATTTCTGGTGACCGTTAGTTGAACGGGGTCGTCTGTTTCTGTAACGTCGTGAAGATTTAGCGTTATACCTGTCAGGGCATCGGCGACACTGTTGCTGTTTCTGTGGATGTAGCCGTCATTGCCTTTTGTCGTTTCGACGATAGAGTATGGGGCAGTTCCGCCGGTCAGGGCCGAGTCATCAATCGAGATCATCTCAACATCACCAGCGGTGCTGAGGAATGTGAATGTTACGGCGCCGTCGGCTAAACCATTCGTGCCGCTGCCTTCAACCGTGATGTCGCCGGCACTAACCGATGTGAGTGCTTCAAGTGCAGATTGAATTTGTGCGTACGTCGCATCGTGACTAATCTCTGCCGTTGTTTCGCCACTATAGCTCAAGTGATAGTGGCCGCCGGTTGGCACACCGGTAGGGGTTAAGGTTTGAATTTCCGCTGTCGTTGTCGAAGGGTAGCCATCTATTTTTGTCTTCGAACTCTGAGCGTTTTGTGTTTGTAAGAAGGAGCTTGACGCCAGAGATGCGAGGCTCTCCGAGGTGGCGCCGCCTTCGGTTGAAACGGCCATTGTCGGCAAACCCAACGTCGTCGCGCCATCACCATCATCATATGTGAAACTGATTTCCAGACTGCTTGTGCCTGAAATATGGTCCGTCAGCCATACTTGGCCGTTCATAAGTCTCGCCGTTGCTACTCCGTCAAACTGTTCATTAATCGCGTCAATAAGATGCCCCACAGTGGTATTTGCTGTTATAGAAAGGTCCTTGTCGGGAAGGTCGGTGCCGAAATGATTCTTGCCGCTGATTGTGATTTTCTCGTTGCTCACAAGGACTCCGGCAAACTGGTCAAGCTCTGTGATCTTGGTTGTCCGCCCTGCGTTGGTCCCGCCATCCGTGAAGGTGTGGTCAGATGCGCTCGTATTGGGCTTCCAAACCTCCGTAGAGTTCGTATTGATAGATATTTGGTAATCTTCGCCTGTTTGCTGGCCGCTGAGCATCAGGTGATATTTGCCTCCCTGATGGAGCAAGCTGGCCGTGACGCCGGGATTGTCCTCGTCATTGTTTATCAGGTTAACCATATCTTCAAGGGTCGTTACATTCTCAGTCGCCGTTATGACCCTTTCCTGATGGTTATAGGAATAGATGAAATTGCCGCCGCCGACATAATCGGTCTTGTAGGAGAAAGTGGAGGTATCCTGTATCCACGTCTCGGTCGTAGCCAGTTGATTGATTTCGATGGAGTGAGAGCCCGGTTCAGCAGTTGATGATGCGCCGACCGTGAGTATATCTTTGTCGCTGGTGCTGGTGCTGAAAATGTCCAGGTTATCAGCATCGGAAAGGGCATTTACGGCCGTTTTCACTGCACGAACGGTCGTTCGCAAGTCGTCCAGCGCGGTGCTTTGGTCCTCGTAGTCGGTCTTCTGTAGCTGATAGGTGGCGAGCCTCCGGCCGTTGATGATCATGAGTTGCTTAATGAGCGCAGCCGTATCAATACCTGTTGCCAGACCTGGAAGTCTTAGTTCACCCATGCTTTGATTCCTGATTTCTATTCCACCATATCAGCAGGACAATCTTGTCCTCTCACAGACCTTTTCCTCATTATCGAACGAAATAGCCCCCACCTAAACACGAAGTCTGAACGAACCGTTGGTACGATATGTTTTGAGGGTTTTCCTGACATGGCGGATCTGCCGCAGTTGCCTTCCAACAGAGGCTTTCTTAGCAGCAAGCATCAATTCCAGCTTCTTGAATGATCTTGTCAGATGCTCTCGCTGGCCCGCAAACTCAGGTTGGCCAAACGACTTTATCTTGACTATTTTCTCAACGACACGGCCGACCTGTTCCGTCAACACGTCGACACGGCGAAAATCGCCTCTTCGGGCCGTTTCTATTTGCTCTTCCAACAAACTCTGTAAATTATCCAGTAGATGCGTCTGTTCATCTGCGTTCACGGAATTTGAACTCCTACCTCTTTATTTTGCGCTAAGTTGCGCTCAACTTCCTCCAAGAGATTGGCGGCATCTTCATTTCCAGAGTCCAATGCGAGGACATCTGCAAGCATTTTCCTGGATCGTTCGAAACGGCCTTCTTTCACATAGAGCGCTGCCAAAGTGAACATCACAGAGCTGTCATGTGGGTGCGTGCCGAGATAAACCTCCAGGTAGTGGATGACTTTCGCAAAAGAGCCCATCTGGCAGGAGGTTTGGAAAAGACCCAAAAGAGCCGTCAAGTTGTCCACATCCAACTCCAGACACTTAAGGTACATCGCAAACGCCTCTTCGTAATCCGCTCTTTTCTGTGCGACCATGGCCAAGCCCGCGTAGGCGCGGGCGCAATCGGGGGCAAGCCGACACGCCACTCTGAAAGCAATCTCGGCGTCATCTAAGAGACCCTTTTGAAAGTTAACGACCCCAAGCCCCAGGTAAGGGCCGGCTTCATCAGGGCTCACCGATGTGGCTTTCCCATAGCACTCTTGGGCGTTAGTATAATCACCCACGGAAGTATAATGATCTCCCAATTCCTGTAGCTCTTCATAGCGTCGGATGGCATTGGCCTGGGCGACAGCATCATTCTTTTCGTTGTCCATACCCAATTGTCTTCCTTCGAATATTTGTTCGGCCCCAATGCGATCACTCACCAGCGTTGAAAAACTCCACAGCTACCGTCCTTTCACTCGCACTTGTTCTCGGCCATTTTGTGGCGAATCACTTGGATCATCGGTCGGAGGATCTTCTGACCAGGGCAAAGCTCTAATGACCAATTTAGCATTCTGGCAGCATCAGCCAGATTGTTCTCGCCCAGAAATACATCGGCAGTTCTATTAAGTACATCCGCACTCAATACACCCATCCGGTCCATATCATCGAAAAGCCCGGCAGCTTCGGTTGCTTTACCTGCGGCCAGGTACGTTTCAGATAGATTCCAGATAATCTCTGCCGACTCGGGCTGCAAACTTCTCGCTCTTACAAGATGATCGACGGCTTCATCGGAACGCCCCAGGCAGTGGAGAATTGTCCCCGTATCGTTCAGAGCCTCGGCGTCATCAGGTGCAGAGCAAAGATATTCCTGCATGTACTGGAGGGCTTCAGCGTGCTGGCCGGCCTCCGCCAATTCCAGGGCTTTCTGGTAGTCTTCCGGCTTGCGAACGGCTTCGTTCTGCGCTGGAGATCCCTTCGAATGTGTCTCTATTGTCACCTGTGGTACTCCCTGAGTAGTCTACTGTTTCCTTATCAACTCATACCCCAATTACAGTGTGTCGGAGCGAAATGACGATTGTGTCAGCAAATTTCGTACCGACAGGTTACACAGGCGGTTTCTTTGCGATTCGGCACTCGACCGACAGGATTTGTAGAAATATTGAACAGGTCGCCGCCCGAATAAGACGTATCGTAATCCCATTCTTGTTTTTGTCGCCGGCTTTCTATTCTTCATGGAGTTGTGTTTGACCCAAACTACCATGATCGTTTCTCGCAACCTATCTAATGAAATCCAGAAGAGACATTGACAAGAGTTTTCCAGCCACTGACAACGACATTTCGTACAGAACCTGATGGCGTGAAATATCTATAGCAACCTGGGCAATGTCCGCCTCCTGTAATAAGGTAGCCTCGTCCTCCGTACTGAATTTGATATTCTCGAGAGAGTCTTTAAGGTTATCGATAAACCCGATTTTGGACCCTACCGAAGTGACCTTGTCTGTCAGAAGGTTTTTTACCTCGTCCAGCGAATCCGACAACCTCTCTCGGTACTCCGCCAACTGAGCATCTGAAAAGCCTCTTTCGTTTTCCAATAAATCCCTGACACCTATAAGCACGTTGAATACATCGTATGTCCCCGGAACACTAACCATCTCAACACCGGTTTCGTCTATGTTTGTGGCATCTACATAGAGCACTTCTCCACTCGCATTTGTGACTGCCATATTGCTGACATCTCCGCTGGACGGGACCGTAACTTCGGTGGTCCCATCGTCAATAGACAGTTTGTAATTGCTGCCGTCATGCGTTACCGTCAGCCAGACATCGCCTCTACCGCTCGATGTGCCCGAGCCGGGCGCAGCACCGGTACTGCCCAGAAACTCCGGCGTGGTTCGGTTGTCAGAGCAAAAGATATCTTGACCCACATGATAAGCGCTCGATTGAACGCCGGGAGCTACTTCTATATCCCGCTGCTGAGAACTGCCCTGATAGGTTACACTTGTGATTTTGCCATTCGTGCGCTGCACGGCGTAAGGTGCTGAACTTGTATTACTTCCGCCAAAAATATATTGGTTTGAATGTTGAGTATTGGCGAGAGAGACCATATGTTCCAAGGTATCGTTGGTTTGTTCTGCAAGTCTCCGGCGTCCACTTTCATCATATGTCCCGCTGATAATCTGAGTCAGATAGGCCTTTGTATCCGAAATTGCTGACGACATGGTCTCGAGAACGGAGGTGGAAATCTCTAATACGCTGACAGCCTCGGAAATACTGTCCATATAGTTTTCCAGCAACCTTTGCTGAGAGTTCAGTTCTAAGACCCGATAAGCGGCAGAGGGGTCGTCTGAAGCTCGATTTATCCGTGAGCCGGTGTACGCCTGTTCCTGCAGACGAGCCATCACCTCGTAATGTAGACTCAAGGCAAAGCTGACATTATTGTGAATATTATTCAGTGTTCCGCTCATAAAGTTCCTTGAAGCAAACAGGAGCGTTTATATTAGTTCCATAATACTTGATACTGCCGAGTTAATTGTATTCATATATTGGGCCATCGCCTGAAACATCTGTTCAAACACCAGTAGCTGGGCTGCTTCGTCGTTAATATCAACGCCGCTCGCTTCGCTTTGTTGATTTGCAAGATTCAGTACCATAACCTCGATATTATCCTGGCGCATCTGTTTGACCGAGAGCTGTTGGCCGATGTCGGTCACCAGCCGGCGATAAAATTCTCCACACGTCAGGCCGCCCAAACCGCTGACCGCCTCGTCCCTCACGTCTGCCATTCGCACGGCGTTGGTATTGTCGGACATGTCCGCTCCGAGAGCGGTTGCCACTCGTCTGGGATTGGCGGCTATATCCGAGCAAACGGCCATATCCTGTGCGCTGCTGCCGGAAAAGAAGGTGTTCAGTCCAACGGCCGCCAAAACGCCTGACGTGTCAGCGCTGGCAAACACGTCAATCTCAAAGGTATTGCCAGCGATCAAATCGCCCGTAGTAAGGGCTATTTTGACTCCACTACCGCCAACATCGATCGTATCTCCTGCGGCATAGCCGGAACCGATATTAAGTGTGCTAATCGTGTCTCCATTACCATCGGTTACCATAAGCTGCAGGGTGCCATTACCGATATCGTCACTGCCCACCGCCGTAAATGTAAACGTATCGTTCTGCGTGCCTGTGTAAATGCCGGATACGGACATAGCAGGGGGGGCTGTGGTGCCTGTGAGAACGCTATTGGTGGGTCCGGACAAAACAGCGGGCAGAAAATCAAATTCATGGTCTGCGTCGGCTGAGATCGTCAGTTGATTTGAAGCGTTCACCGAAGCCGTCAGGCCGGTAATGGCTGAAATGGCCGTCGCTATGTCACTTAATGAATCATTCTCTGCATCAACGGCAATGGACTGGCGTATTGTCACACCGGTGCTGGTGTTGGTTACTCGTATGTACATATTGCCATCGCTTACAGAACTGAAATCGGACATAATTCCACTTGCGTTCGCCCAGCCCGTCAAGCTGGTAAAGGAACCTTCCGAACCAACCCCCTGAACATGGTATTGATTTATCTGTTGTATTATTGCGGCGGCCAGGGAGTCCAGGTCATCGTGAATATCGGAGATAAGCTCATTCTTCAGCGACAGTAGTCCACCAATCTTCCCGCCTTGTACATCTGTGGTGCAATGAGAGGCCCCTGCAATAGAAATGCCCAAATGACCATTTTCATCGAAACCTGACTCCAGCTCACTGGCAGAAGCACTTAGCACCAGTGGCATGCCACCAACACTTACATCAACCACGCCATGGGCTCTAATGAGTGTCTGGATGCCAATTAACTCGGACAGCTCTGATATACACTGGTCTCTTTGATCGCTCATGGCGCTGGCGTGTCCGTCCGCTAGCTCAATCGTTTCTATCTTGTCATTGAGTTCAGCAATCTGGCTTGTCAGAGTGTTGATGGAGCTAATGGTATTCTCAGCTTCTAATCTAATCTGGGTTTCCAGTGTGTTCAGAAATTCTCCCACGGTTCTGAACTGACCAGCCATGGCATCCGCATCGCTGACAATCTGGTTTTGCCAGATGGTTTCCGCCGGATGGACACTAAGGTCCTGCAATGAATCAAAAAACTGATCTATCGCTGCGTTCAAACCACCCCCCTCCGTGGAAAGCTCTCCGAATGCGTTTTCAATCGTGCGCAGCGTGCTGAATTCCCGCGAAACCTGCTCTAATGCGGACTGCTGCCGACGTATCTCCTGTTCCAAGAGATTGTCGATGATCCTTGTCACGCCTTCAACATCGACGCCTCCGCCGAATAGAACGGGTCCCTGTTGCGAGAAGTAGGCCGGTGAGAAACCTATTCTCTGGCGGTGGTAGCCCTCAGTCGCTGCATTGGCGATATTGTTACCGATGACGTCAAGTGCCTTCTGGGCGGCGTCCAGACCGCTCAGCGCTATACTAAAATCCGACATCTCTCAAATCCACGTAGACAATGATTTCTTAGAACTGCAAGTTCACGAAGGCCGAGCTGCTTTGGCGTTCGGCGGAGCCATTCGGATTGTATGTAATCGTCCCTGCTCGCCCAACGTGGAGCATACTCCTTAAGAGCATGCTGTTGAACCTGGCACACTCGGACAACAGCATCGTGGTACTCAAATGCTCCTTCTGGAGTTCCCCGGCTAATGTCTGCAATTCTGTCTTTCTCTGTGTCACTTTCGCTTTTCTTTCTCCGGACAAACCGGCTTCGAGTCTGGATAATGTCATTTGCTCGAAGCTACAGTCTGACGCCATTGCCAATTCTTCTCGCAACAACCGGCGCTTCTGTTCATTTTCTTTGTAACTGTTTGAATCCGATTGGATGCTTTCGAGCAATTTGTGCAAGGAGGCCTCATCGCGCCTGACAACCAGACTGCACAGCTCATTCAACCTTAGTAGGGTGTCCCGGATATGCTCGATGTCCCTATCAAGGACGGTAAGCAACTGGTCCACTTTGTCTTCTATTTCAATCGCCGCTGTTTTCATACACTCTCATCCAACAATTCTGTCGCTGTGTTCTTGTACTCTGACTCAGTCAAAAACTGGTATATATCCTTCCACATTCCAAAGCCGCCCTTGTCTGCGATATCACGAGCCAGGTGTAACCAGAATAGGCCGTCAATCTGTCTGGCCGCCCCATCTTTGTCGTCGCCCCAGTCGCCAATGGTATTCTTTATTTCGTCAAGTAACTTGGTAATAAAGACAGATTCAAAATCCTTGGCCAACTGCTTCTTCCTGGCTTCACAAGCACCATCCATTTCTTCCATCTTCTTCAACGGTATCGGCGGCGAAACCGCTCCGATTAAGATCATATTAGCACTGTCCATAGAATGGCTCCTACATGATCTGCAACTTGGCCTGAAGCGCGCCGGCCTTTTTCAGAGCATGAAATATGGCTATGAGGTCTGTCGGCGTTGCTCCTATCGCGTTAAGAGCGTTAGCAAGATCGGCAACCGTCACTGTCCGAGGTACAGGAATGAGAACACCTTCTTCCTGGCCGACGGCGATGTCGGTGACCTGAGTGACTTCTGTTGTCGCGCTCTCGGTGAACATCGCCGTTGGCTGAGAAACCTCCTCCCGTTCTCTTATTTTCACGGTTAGGCTACCCTGGGAAATCGCTACGGCTAATATACCGACGTTTTCACCCACGACGATCGTACCGGTGCGCTCGTTGATAACCACGATCGCAGGAACATCCACCTTGATCTCGTGTCTTGTGATATCGCCAATAAAGCCAGCGATACCTTGTTGGCTGATATCGTCCGGGATTTTGACCCGGATCGTACCGGCATCAATGACTGCGGCACTATCGGGATAAGCTTGATTAATGGTTGTGCCGATCTGCTCAGCGGTTGAAAAGTCCACGTTCCTAAGATTGAGCGTAATAAACCTCCGACCCGCAATATGTTCGACAAAAGTGGCTATTTCTTCTTTTTCAACCGTTGCGCCGGCGGGGATTCGACCCACCGTCTGATGGTTCTTGGTAATCGAAGCTTTGTCACCGGATGTTGTCCAGCCGGCAATCGAAACCGCTCCCTGGGCGACAGCGTACACCTGGCCATCAAGACCTTCGCCGTCAAGACCTTTCAAGGGTGTGGGTAAAAGGATGCCACCCTGAAGGCTCTCGGCATCACCTATGGAAGAGACTACAACGTCGATGCGTGAACCCTGACGAGCGAAAGGTCCCAACTCGGCTGTTACCATTACAAGAGCAACGTTGCCGCCGATGAAATCGGAAGGAGAAAGAACCAGCCCCGAGTCTCTAAGTATATTCGCCAGCATCTGTTGTGACGGAAGGGAACTATCGCCCGTATCACTCAGGCCTACGACAAGCCCAATGCCAGCGAGCGGATTGCCGCGCACGCCCTGAACATCGACGATATCCTTTATACGCTCACACTGGGCAATCTCAACCGAACTTAATAGGATGACGAGCGAAAGAATCAACCGAGATTTCATAAACTTACGCTTTCAAAATAGTCGTGCAATGTTCCCATCCAGGCAGAGTTAAAACGGCCAAATAATGTCAAATATTCTACCCAGCCAGTTTGGCCTGTTATATTGTGCCGCAACTCCTTTATTCCGGCTGACGATAGTGAAATTGGCAACCTGTTCGCTCTTGATACTGTTATCAAAAGCGATGTCGCTTGGCCGTACGATGCCGCTGACCTCTATTGTCTGAATATCATCTGCTATGTTCCGGTCCCGGGTTCCGGAAATCACAAGGTTGCCATTTGGCATGATGTCTATAACGATGACACTGATCGAGTCGGTGAATTCCCGTTCATCCTTATAGTCGGCTTTACCGTCCAGGGTATTGGAGTATGTCGTGCCGGCACCAAAATTAATCGCCGGAAGTTCCGGCACGATATGCTCGATCCCAACCTTCCCGTCAAAGTTCTGGTCCCGAGTAGTTGCTTTACTCAAAGTTCTTTTTGCTTTGTTATCAACCGTGCTTTCTTCACTAATCGTGATGGTCAGAACATCGCCTATGTGGCGAGCTTTGTCGTCAGCGTACAAATCTTTTTTAGTCTGATCTCTTTTGGACCAGATGGAATCGGCCTGTACGCGAGGCACAGAACAGAGGACGAAAAAGACTAAGGCGAGCGACACTGGTTTTCTATTACGCATACTTACTCCTTCTACAAGACAGGTTCCACACTTCCATCTTCGTTGACCTTGGCCAGAATGATTCGTTGGGAGTCCACGTTCCGCACTTTTATGTATTCGCCGACCCGTCCGTCCTGCATAGCTTTTCCGATCGCCGTAATAAGAAACCCGAGCCTATCAACCTTAATAACAACGTTTTGGTTGCGCTTGAGCAGAACCGCCGGCTTGACAGGACCTATCATGCCTGGCCGAATAACAGTGTTTGCCGGCAACCGACGCTTGGCTATAAATCCATACGGCACAGCCCAATTCGCAGGCTCAGGATAGTTTGATACCATCTTTTCTATCTTCACATTCTCGGGACTAATCACTGCCCCCGGCGGAATGTCTACCTGCGCCACTAATTTACGGCCGTTGTATCCCAAGCGAAACGCCACGTCACGCGATCCTATCTCTTTGTCACCGGAGAATGCAGTAACCCGAACCTTCGCCTGATTTCTGATGCCGCTTCGGAGAGGGCATAGGACGTATCTGACGTCTTTGCTAATCTCCCCGGGCAGAATCAAGTCTTTCGGTACTCGTATCGGGTTCCATTGACAAATCGAAGCTTCTGATGGGTTCTTTTTCAAAAAGGCCAAAGCCCTTTCTACAAATTCGTCGCCCCTGATGATTTGATGCTGCTGGGTGACGGTCATCTTCTCTGCACCGGCCAATGTCACTTTGGAGCCAGGAATCCCGCTGCAAGCCAATCTGCTCAGCACAATTGACCGGTCAACAATAATCTTTTGGCCGGGTGCTGAAATACGCCCCAGCGTAACCCGTTCCGCCTTGGCCGCAAGGGATTCACTGCCCCGTATTATGGCCACCTGCCCAAGATTCGGAATATGACCTTCGATGGTAATCTCTCGTGGCAGATAAATGTGTAAAGCAGCGTCCGTTTGTCGGCTCTTGGCCTTGCTGCTGGCTGGTATCAGCAGGAAAACCACCCAGGTAATCCTGATTATCCTATTTCCCATGATGATTTCCTGGTTAGAAGTTCGCAATTTGTATCGCGTTTCGGAGCATCTCGTCCCCAGCTTTTATTGCACGGGAGCTTACTTCGTAGGCTCGCTGGGCGGTAATAAGGTTGACAAGTTCGGTGACCATTTGCACGTTGGACTTTTCTAAGAATCCTGCCTGGATCATGCCGAAACCATTTTCTCCTGCCGTCCCGGTCGTGGGGGTGCCGCTTGCTTCGGTCTCCGCCAAGAGATTATCTCCCTCACTTGAGAGGCCTGATGGATTGGAGAATCTGACTAACTGGATCGTGCCCACAACGGATTGTGTCCCCGTAGCCGAGGTAACGTTGACGCCGCCGTCTCTGCCAATGTCAACTGCGACGGCATCTGTTGGAATAGCAATAGCTGGTTGGATGGAATACCCGGCAGTAGAAACTAATTGCCCATCCGCGTTTGTTTGCAGTGCACCATCGCGGGTGTATCGGATGTCGCCATTGGGCAACGTCACCTGCAAGAACCCGTCACCCAAAATAGCCAAATCGAGATTTCGGCCGGTATTCACAAGCTCGCCGCCGGTGAAGACTTTGACCGTAGATGCTGCGCGAACGCCGCTTCCTACTTCCATCCCGGTGGGGGACTTCGTACCTGAAACCACTTCCGCACCGGACTCCTTCATTTTGACATAAAGCAGATCCTGGAAATCGATCTGACTTCGTTTGAAGCCTGTGGTGTTGATGTTGGCGAGATTATTCGCTGTTACGTCCACCATCATCTGCTGAGCCGTCATACCCGTTGCCGCAGTGGAAAAAGCTCTCAACATCGTCTTGCTCTCCTTTATTCTCAGCCCATCGCCACGCTCATCAGACTCTCTGACGTATCTTGGCCAACGGACATAAACTTCATATTCGCCTCGTAGAGCCTGCTCACCATTATCATATCCACCAGCTCCTCAACCAGTTGGACGTTGGAGCTTTCCTGAAAGCCCTGTTTCACAGTGGCGTTCTCAGGCGACTGCGGAACTGCCGTTTCGGGTGCGTGGAAACAGTTGAACCCGGCTGCAAGGAGTTCGCCTTCCTTGTCTTTGAAATCGGCAAGTTTGAATCGCCCTGCGGGCACTCCCGCCGCGCTGATGCGGCCATCGCTTGAAACGCTGATTTGCGAGAGTCCCGCGCCCCGCGGTATGGAGATTGGGCCGGCCTCGCCCGCGACAATCCTTCCCGCCGAATCGACGATTTGTCCATTTGGGTCCAGGCGGAAGATTCCATTGCGGGTGTAAAGCGCTCCATCAGGGGTCTCTATGACAAAGAAGCCTTTGCCACATAATGCAAAATCCAGTGATCGGCCGGTCTCGATAAGGCTGCCCTGTGAGAAGTCGAAGGTTGCGTACAAATCAGCTTCGCTGCCAGTTTCGGCTTTGGTCCCTGCTTCTTGAGTCACAAGGGATTGGGAGAATGTGTTGCATCTGCGTTTGTATCCAACCGTGCTTGCGTTAGCGAGATTGTGCGCAATAATGTCAAATTCCCGCGTTAATCCATCGATTGTCGAACTAATCTGGGCCGCAATCTCTGACATCTAAGGCTCCTCAAACACGCACATGTTCAGTGACACTTTGTTCGGCATTTCCCGGCATCGGCACGTTTCTATTCCTGTCACTGACCATCAGGGAAGCAGCATTGGTAGCACGGACCAGCTCATCGATGTTTGAATCGCTGAGACCCGTCAGTTCAACTGCTATGGACAAACCATTCTGAGCTCGTTTGGTTCGTCTAACCACTCCGACATCTTCCACTATTTTTGGTGTTGCCGGGTTTGGGCTCCGGTCCGCCGGGTTTGCATCGTGCTCCAAACTGAAGACCACCAGAATCCTCTCACCTGCCTTTATCTCCAGTGATGATTCTATACGCAAACCAGGACCAGCCAATTCAGTGACAACGGCGGGAACAAACTCCGGTGGGAACAAGGTGGCAGCCGGGGGCTTTGCCGAGTCCGGGTTCGCAGCGCCTTGCTCCTGGCTGCTTGGGCTGCTTTCAACAAGTGATTTCTCAAATGGGAAAGATGCGATAAGGGCCGACATTTCCACGGGGACACGTAGGAAACGGCGCCGCTTAACAAATCTTACACCATCGCTATGATTCAGAACCAACCTATCACCATCGTAGCTGACTACGGAAGTGTCAAATTCCCAAACGAACGGACCGGAATTGTAACGCACGCACCAATACTCCTTGAACGTGACTTTCACCGGCTTTGTCAAGCGAAGTGTCAATTCGCTGTGGCTGTTTTCCACCACGGTGGATTCGATATCATGTGAATCCTGTGCCTTCCGACGTGTTAGCTGGACCTTTTTGCCCACCGGTATCTGTCTGCTGCTTGGTTTCGTTGTGTTGGTCGGTGAACCGTCTGGCGCATAGGGTTGATTCCTGAATCCAAGCTTCTCACGCAGAGACCACAACTCTGTTTTCAATTGTCTACTTTCTTCAGTTGCCTGCTGGTCTGCGAGATTCTCTTCTATGATCTTGGCCATGCCTCGGTCAAAGGCAGTGCCCAAAGTGAAGATGGCTTCATTTCGCTTCAATCCTGCTTGACGTGCCGTCTCAAGGAGCATTTGACGCTCACGGAGGGTCAGACCTCGTTTCCTGGCGTACTCGGTAAACAGGTGATCGCTCGCTTTTCGCTCCTGCCTGATTCGCTTGAAGCTGAGCGCAAAAAGCAGCACGGCCAATGTGAGCATGGCAACTATGCCGATCAGAACAAACCAACGTTCCGCCGCCGAATTCATGTCGAATTCCCTTGCCGCCCTCCAGCGTTGCAGGGGTGTCATCGCCAGAACCATGCCGTTCAAACATCCTGTAGTCATCACGGACGCTGTCGTCATCTTAGAGTTCCAAACTCACTATCTGATAAGATTGGTTAATTCTCTGAGTATATCATTGGCGACCTTGATGGTTCTTGCATTGGCCTGGTACCCGTTTTGGGCTTGAATCATGTTGACAAACTCGGTCGCCACATCGGCATTGGATTGTTCCAATGCCCCGCCATGAATGGAACCGGCGCCGCTGGTCAGCCCCTGTGTCGCTGCCGCTTTGCCGGAGTTGGCTGACGAAGTCAAATAGCCGCCACCCACGCTTTCAAGGCCCGCGGGATTCTGAAATAGGGCTATCTGTAGGGTGGCGATGTTCTTCTTGACGCCGTTTGAGAACGAGCCGATAAGTACACCCTCATTACTCACCGAAACACTTGAAAGGCTGCCCGCCGCATAGCCGTTCTGCTCCGTTATCACTGCGGTGGACGTTCCTGACTCACCCGTTGCAAATTGCGTCAGGCCGTTAAATCTGTTTGCCGTGCCGAGGTCTACGGAGACGGTTTGGGGATCTGCGGTATCGTGCGCAAAGATTATTTCGAATTCGGCTGTATCACCGGTCGTGGAATTCAAACCGGAGAAAGAACCATCGGCGGCGCTAAACTCGATACCCTCAATACGCCGATTGTCGTAGCTCAGAGCGCTCACGCTCCCGCTAACCGAAGTCAGTAGCATGTCCCAGGTATTATCCGTGTTTGCTCTTACAAACGCTCCCGAGAGAACCTGCCCGCCGCCCTGGGAGTCGTAGATGGTAATATTGACGTTTTGGACCTCCTCACCGCCAACCGTTGAATATTCGAAATATCCGGGCATCGTAAGCGCATCCGTGCCACCTGTCGAGGTTGTATATGCCAGGTTCATATCCAGTTTGCTGTAGCCGCTGACGCCGTCGGTGACGACTATTTGCCCGTTGCTCAATGACGCCGTTGCGTAGGTTCCATCGGCGTTCTGATTGGCAGGATCCGAGAGGACCGTATTTATATGAGCAATGAGAGCATCCAAATCGGTGCTGGCGTCAACATCGAGGGAGAGGGAACCGGCGCCCGCCGTCAGGGCCGTCCCATCGTGATTATAGCCCGATACGGTAATCGTCCCTGTCTGGCCGACGGCAAATGCTCCCGAGAATTGGTCCAAATCATCGAGATCTGTACTTCCTGTGGCCGCTACACTGCCGGTGGTGTAAGCTATGGTCGAAGCCAAGACCTGGGTCTGGGGCGTCGAGAGCCGTGCATCGGGGCTGAGGTTGCCCTGCACCTTTATGGTTGATGTTGCACTCGCGGGCATGGCCGTATCGTAGGGCACGCGAATACTGCTCTCGCCAACAGTCTGGAAACCGGCGCTTTCACCTTCTGAACCGATGCGTTGGACCTTGTAGCCCGTAGCCGGATCAATCAGGTTCGAGTCTGCATCGACAGAGAACACGCCGGCACGGGTATAGAGGTTTTGTGAACCGTCACTTAACACAAAATAACCCTCTCCTTCTATCGCCACATCCAAAGGATTGCCCGTCTTCACGATATTGCCCTGCGACACAAGCGGCGCTATGCCGGATACGCCAACGCCAGTGCCCATCTGCTGAGGGTTCGTGCCGCCGGCATTACCCGTTGGCTGCGATGCCTTCTTTATCGTCTCGCTGAGCAGCTCCGCAAACGTTATCCGGCTGGCTTTAAAAGCGGGGGTGTTAACGTTGGCAAGGTTATTACCAGCCACGTCGAGCATTTCCTGGTGAACCTGTAAGCCCGTAACGCCTGTCAACAGTGCCGAACTCATTTCTATTTCTCCTTTAAGTATTTAGACTTTTGATTTCAGTTCTTAACCGACATGATGTCTGCTGGATCGAGCATGTAGTCTCTTACAAGCAGGAGAACTTGACCGTCAACGTCCTTATAGGTCTGCTCGACGACACCACTCATGATGTCTGTGGTACCTGGTTCCGTTTCTCCGACAAATGAAACCTCTTTGCCTACTAATGAAGCCGCATAGTTGTGCTCAATCGTCTCAAGCACCTTTGCAAAACTCGAGTTCATCGATTCTAATTGCTCTAACTGCGAGAACTGCGTTAATTGAGAAGCCAACTCGTTATTATCCAGGGGCTCCAAAGGATTCTGGTTCTGCAGTTGCGTTACCAGAAGTCGCATATAATCGGTTTGAATCGTGTTCGCCGATGTTGCCGCCGATGTACTCATAACTCTCACCTTTTCAAAAAGTCTCTTCAGATAACAGTGTGCTAATCAAGCAACCGAGAAGAGAAGCAATTATTGTGCCACACCGAAAATAGCACTGTCTATGTGACAGAGAACCTCTTATACAGAGGCAGGTTAGGAAAAGTCATTATTTCGATGAACATTCCATTTGACCCTGTGAAGAGCAGTCCTAATGGATAAATGTTCCTGCGTTCCGGAAAATCTTGCCGAGCCGGCGTTAAGGACTGTGTCTTTGTCACGTGCCCGATATACACGCGGCGGTTCTGCCGTTTTGATGAAAAAAATTTCACTCGACTTTTCACGCGGATCGCAACGCTTGAAAACGTCCCATAAGAGGCAATCGTCCTATAAGAGTCAAACCAGGAATATACTCTTCGCTGCATCTGCAGCGTCCAATTGACTTGAAAGCAAAAGACGGCTATTCCTTGGGACGAGCACGCCTATTATTGGCCCGTCCCATAAAGGACTAAAGTTGTCAAATGTATTTGACGATTAACAGGATAAGCGTCGTCGGAAACGTCCGTTATAAAAGTCAGTATCAACGGGGGTATCAAAATGGGGCCACCAAAAGGGACGGCAGTAACAGGATTGCCAAAGAAGGGGAGGTGCCAAAACAAAGAAAGCTCCATACGATTAGGGGTGTGATTCGTAGGGAGGCGTAGAATGAGTTTACGCAGCGTTGTCACGGTCGGCAGAGAAAGAGAGGTTCAGCAGTTGGCTCGGCACATCGGCCGGCAAGTATTTGCGGCAGACGACGTCACCGAAGCAGCAGATATTGCCAGGAGGGTCGGTCCTGAGTTAATTCTTTTTGATCATCGATTCGCCCCGGACTGCATTCAGGAATTTCTCAGAACGACCGGTAATAATTCGCATGTTCATATCGTAGCAGTTGGCAACGACGAAAAGAACGTGCATATTGCCGGACAGTTTAGAGAGGCCGGAGCCCATCACTATTTGCAGGGTACGCGGGATCATCGTTGGCTTGGCCAAATCGTACGCCAAACGAAAAGCAAATTCAAGCTTGGTGCTTCGAAGAAAGAAGCAGATGGTTTTTTTGCAGATGACCTTGCTGCCTCGGTCTCTATGGTTGGGCAAAGCAAGGCGGCTCTTCACACCCTCAAGATGATTAAATTGGTCGCTGCCAGCCAATGTAATCCCGTTTTGGTCGTTGGCGAAACAGGCACCGGCAAAGAATTGGCCGCCCGGGCAATTCATGCCGTCCGGCACCTGAACGGGCAGTTCGTAGCTCTAAGCTGTGCCACTTTGACGGCGAATCTGCTGGAGAGTGAGCTTTTCGGCCATGTAAAGGGCTCTTTTACGAGTGCCGACCGTGACAAGATAGGGCTCTTAGAGTTAGCGGCAGGAGGCACCATCTTTCTCGATGAGATCAGTGAGATGCCGTTGGATTTGCAGGCCAAGCTGCTGCGCGTTCTTCAGGAAAAGACCTTCCGAAAAGTCGGCGGCACAAAAGAAATTAGCTGCAAAGCCACAATCATTGCCTCCAGCAATCGCAATCTTGCCAGTGAAGTTCAAGCCAAACGTTTTCGGCAGGACCTTTTCTACCGCCTTGACATCTGTCCTGTGACCATCGCCTCTCTGAGGTCACCCGAGCGAAGAGAGGACATTCCGCTTCTGGCCGAATTCTTTCTCAAAACGTCAACTATATGTGCGGAAAAAGCGGAGAAGATAGTCTCGATTACCAAATTGGCCGGTGAGGTTTTGCGGGAGCACGATTGGCCGGGTAATGTCCGTGAGCTTCGCAATGTTATTGAGAGGGCGATTTTGCTGGAAAGCACAGAGAAAGTCGGCTTAAACAGCATCGTGATTGATACGGCAAGACCGAACCAGTTCTCGGACAGTGCAACAGCCGATAAGATAAAGGATTTTTCGCTGGCAAAAGCCGAACGCGAACTTATCGCCCGGGCTCTGCAGGAGACAAGCTGGCAGAAGACAAAGGCCGCCAGTCTTCTTGGTATAAGCAGAGCCACCCTTTATGCCAAGGTAAGACAACATAATATCAGGAGCGGCACCTCTTGCATCAGCCAGGCCCAAAGCAAAATCTCAGCACCATCGGCGGCTGAGCCGGCAGCGGTTGCGAACTAACGACAGACCGATGCCGGGCAGCCTGGCATCGAACGTGAACGAATTCCTGTCAGAAAACTTGGCGGTTCGTATAGAATCCCAACGCTTCTTCAAAGCTCAGAATGCTGCCCGGCGACCCCAAAGGGCGATTTCGCAGGAAAAACTCGCAATAATCCCCGTCAAAGCCCCTTGAGCCAAATCTGGCACGACTATTGCTGTGATATGAGAAAGCTGCTGCAGCGCGCTATGAATTCGGGCGGCAGTTGTTGCGGTCGGACCAAGAGTCGGATGCCATGACAAAGAGAATCATAGGAACGATTTCGGATATCTTAGCTTCGACATGGCACAACGGGATCAGGATTGTCCGCGCCATGGCAAGAGGACCCAAGGAAGACAATATAGAACGTCTGCCCGAAGCGCCGGAACCGGAGAGTCCGCCAGAGATGTCCCCGGGCAACGAACTGTTCGCAAGCCCTGTTCACGAGGAACTCTCGGCACAACAAATCTTTGCCGGAGACGATAGTTTTTACAGATCCCTGGAAGGTACCCGGACTGCCGGCGGCCTACGGTCTTTGGATCCAGGGCGAATACTAAGAGCTGCAACCGGATACAAGCGTTTTTCATCTGTCCAGAAAGCTCTTGCTGCCGCTATTGTCCTGGTTGCGGCAGTGTTGCTTTATGCCGTCTTACGATCCCCACCTGGGCCTACTGACCAAATGCGATCTGCCGCCAGCCAAACACCGGCGCCTGAAATACCGGTCGCCGAAACTGTGGGCGTGACGCCACACGAGGCCCGAGAGGCGGCGCCCCTACATGACTCGGCACAACCCTTGTCTCTGAAAGTCGCTCAAAGCTTCTATGTCAATGGAGATTATGACAAGGCCTTGGGCGTTTATAACGAACTGCACAAGAACGTTCCCGCACATCCCAGAGAAGAGTTCATGAGGGATTTCCTGCAACTGCAGATGGCGTTATGCGTGGAAAGAACCGCCGATACCGCCCAGGCCGGCCGCCTGCTCAGAAGAGTGCTGAAAAGCAGCTCTCCTGCCATAAGGGTAGTTGCTTCCTACCACTATGGTTTGCTTGAAATGCAGAGGCAACAATACCTGGATGCGCGAGTCAAAGCTTACCAGGCACTTGCCTTGCTTGACGCCATAGATTTCGACGAAGACTATGCTCTGTCACTCAAACGGGATTGCTGTTTTCTGGCTGCGGAAGCATTAACACGAAAAGCTCTATCCCTTTGTGATGCCGACAAAGACCTCCCCGAGGATTTGTGGGGCACTTTTGGCGCAGCGGACGAGCTTTTCACTCAGCTCGATGAAGCGCCACTGCGCAGCTTTCTCAATTCCGGCTCGCAACGACTACGCCAGGCTGTCCTTGGCCCTCAGATCCAACGATTCGAACACGAGGGCGAGCCGGCTCGCTACGGCATCACGTGTAACGCTGCACCGGTTGAAGAGCTGCTGGCCCGATTCGCTGCCCATGCCGCCATTGACATCCGCTGGGAGTCAGGTTCGGAGGAAACGGGGATTCGCAAACGATTGGTTTATCTATATCTGCCATCGGCAACAACCCGGCAATTCCTGACAGCAGCAACCGGCTGTGTGGGTATGCTGGCACGCATGGATGAAGGAGGCGTCGTCACGATTCTCAACCCTGCCACGTACTCCTACGTTTCAGAACACATAGCCTCTCTCAGTGAAGAGGCCGTTTCACTCTGGCAACGCTTTTTGCTCAGATTTCCAGAGGATTCGCGCCTTGCAAACATCCACTTTGCCCTCGGACTCTTGCACGCCTCCAAAGGCCAGCCCGTCGAGTCGATGGCAGAGTACAAGTTGGTGGCTAACCGCTTTTCGCGCTCATCTTTGGCGCCGTTTGCCTTGCTGAACTCAAGCAAGCTCAAGAGCAGTCTGCACGACTATCCTGGCGGGCGCGAGGATTTGAAGCAGCTTGTCGAGCAATTCCCCGATTCAGAGATTGCCGGAGAGGCGTACCTTCACCTTGCAGAGACCACAGCCAAAGCCGGGCTCAAAACCGAAGCCGCACGGCTTTATCGCAAGGTTTATAATCTTAGCTTATCCTCAGAATCACAGAGTGCCGCTGTCCTTGGGGCGGGCAAATGTGCCTATCGTTTAGGAGACTATGAATCAACGGCAAAATGGATGGCTCAATACGTTCAACTGGCCGCTGACCGCAAGAGCAACGACGTGTATTCGGCCTATTCTCTTCTGGGAAAAGCCTGCCTGGCTTTGGACAATCCCGGAGCTGCCTGTGACGCCTTCCAGCACGCACTCCAAGGCGGGCCATCACGCTTAGCCCAAGACGAGTATATGGAGACGGTCTCCGCCCTGGTCGAAGTGTGTTTGCAGCAGGGACACTTCGTCCGGGCGCTTGATATGTTAGAGGACATTCATTCAGTGGCCTTATCACGGAAGGAATCGATCGAGTTATTGCTGCTGAGAAGCAAGGCGTTTCGTGCAATGGGTTTGGTGGATAAAGCGATTGCAATACTTGGTGACAGGGCCGAGTATATCCCCGATCCTCAGCTAAAAGCCCAAGTATGCTTTGAACTAAGTGATTGCTACATTGAAAAAGGTGATTTAGACATTGCCCGTAAAGAACTGGCCGATGTCCTTGTGCTGACAGAATCAGGGCCTCTGTCGCAGAAAATCGCTCTCAGGCTGGCTGAGGTGTGTCTGAGACTCGGGCAGACTTCTCAAACCGCACATGCTTGTCAAGAATTTCTTGCTCAAGCCATATCTGTCTGCTTGCAGCTCTTAGATCTACAGCCATCACAGCAAATAGAGCAAGAAGCATTAGACGTCCTGGCAGCAGCCTATAATCAACAGAAAGAGTACGACCGAGCCGCATTGGCTCTTTTGGGACATTGGAAATGACAGTCAAAAATAGGTTTCTGGAGCAACGTGACAATCCACAGCGTAGACGTTCCTTAACCTTGAGTTTCAGACTTTGCCTTTCGCCGATGGTTGTTTGCATGTTGATTCCTCTTGGTTGTGCAGAGACTCTATCGCAAAATGTCAACGCGACTATTGCGAAGTACCCAACCACTCCTTTTCCCATCTGGAAAGCTCCTGTGCAGGTTGCTACGGCGTCAGGCCAACGGCAAACACAGGCCAACAGCACCGTAGCCGCAAACTTCGCCGCCAAGGTTGAGGAGAAACCACCCGATTTACTCATTGTAGAAAGTCCCACGACGGACCTCAGCCGCCAATTGCAGCAAGCCAGGATTAGTCCCTCGGCTGATGATGAGCCCGACCAAAGCAAGGACGAGCTTCGACAGATGATTAGGCAAATCAGCCTCATCGAATTCAAGCCGCCGGATCAAGCTTCCGAATCGTCGGTTGTTGTCGAGCCGGCCCAAGAAGCTGAGCCCAATGAGATGCCGTCCGATACAGACATACTGCAAGAGACCGATCCGAACAGAATCGAACGCAAGCTGCCGGATGGGCGGGTAACTGACCAGACTTTACAGATATTTAGAAGCCTCTCGCAGCACCCCGACCGACTTCATAATCCTTTTGTGTTGGCTGAGATCTTATTCAACAGTCATTGCCTGACAGAAGCGGCAGCGTGTTACCGACAAGCTCTTGATCGCGTGCCTGCGGACGAGGCCGATCCGTTCGCCAATAAGGCGTGGATCCTATTTCAGATAGGAAACTGCCTGCGAAATACGGACCGGCCGGCCGCAACGCAGATGTATAGACAGCTAATTGCCGAGTATCCAGATTCACCATGGGCGGATTTGGCCAAAGCCGAAAGTAAATTGATCGATTGGTATTTGAGAGACAAACCCGATACGCTGATAAACGAACGCAGCTTGTAAGCCATGTCATGATAAGAAGGAGTGCTGAGCAAGTGAACAAGAGCGAAATAGACGGCACAACACCGATTCATACGAAAGCTCAGACGAGAAAGGTCTTTTGCAGTAAGTCGCAAAACGTCCATCCGACCGCGAACGTATTGATAGTTGACAACGACCAGGAGTCGACGCGATCCATACTTGAGATTTTGGCGCGCAAAGGCATTCGCGGAACGATCGCTGACAATAAAAGAAGCATCGTCGGTTTTCCCGAGAGGAATAATTACGATCTTGCATTCATTGCCGCCCCGGTGCATCAGCCCGAAGAAGGTTTGGAATTGGTTCGTGACATCAGGGCAGATTCACCGGAGATGCCGGTGATTATGATGGGCGATGCGCAAAAGCCCGAAGCTCAAAACCAACAGCACCTTCTTGATATCGTCGTCAAAGCCGCCCATTCAGGCTGCTCTCATTTTCTGATCAAGCCGCTTGACTACAACAGAATTGAAACTCTTTTGGACAGCCTCCTGCCGAATCATCGTATTGCGGCAGCCGACTGTGCCTGCCAGGGTGTTCAGCCTCTGTTCACAATAGTGGGAAAGAGCCCCAAATTACTGCAAACGGTGAATTTGGCTAAGAAAGTAGCTCCCACTTCGGCTCCGGTCTTGGTGGGCGGCGAAAGCGGTACAGGCAAAGAGCTGATTTCTTTCCTCATCCATCACCAAAGCAAGAGAGTGCGGGGACCGTACGTGAGAGTTAATTGTGCGGCACTGACCGACTCACTGCTTGAAAGTGAACTCTTCGGCCACGAGAAAGGCGCCTTCACCGGCGCCTATGCCCAGCGTAAGGGGCGATTCGAGATGGCCCACGGTGGAACCCTGCTCCTGGACGAAATCTCGGAGACACCCATCAAATTCCAGGCAAAACTGCTCCGTGTACTCGAACAGCAGGATTTTGAACGGGTGGGAGGAAATGACAGCATCAGAGTCGATGTGCGAATCATAAGCACGACCAATAAAGACTTGCTACAGGAAGTCGCCGAGGGCCGGTTTCGTCAAGACCTTTACTATCGGTTGTGCGGGGTACGATTAGTTGTCCCGCCTTTGAGGCAACGCTGCGAGGATATGCCTGATCTCGTTTGGCATTTTGTAAACCTTTGTGCGCGGCAGGGGCAACGTCATATCGTGGAACTTGACCCGGCGATGATGGATATCTTTGCCAAATACCATTGGCCCGGCAATATTCGGCAATTGCGAAATGTTGTGCTGACCTCGTTGATCCTGGGAACCGGACCGAGACTGTCTTTGGCTGATGTTTCGTGGCTTTTTGATGAGCTGCAACCGCTTCCACAGGAACGTAGTTTGTCGATCAGCAGCGGGCAAACACCCGTTTCAGATCTGTCAGGCCGGCCACTGCAGCACGTAGAACGTCAGGCAATTCTGGACACGTTGGAACATACTTCAGGTAATCAGACGAAAGCCGCGAAGATGTTAGGTATCAGTGACAGAACGCTTAGGGAGAAAGTCCGCCGGTACCGTCAGCAAGAGTGTTTGCAGCCGGCTTAAACGGTTGTTCGAAGGAAGTCGGGAAAGCAAAAGAATGGCAGATACGGACGATCAAGAAAAGAGAGAAGACAAAGCGACAGACAAGGACGAGCGGTCCGGGAGGGTCGGGACAAAAATTGGTGTCTTGACGTGGATCATAATGGCCGTGGCCGTGGTTCTTCTCGCAGGTTCCGGTTTTGTTCTCGGTCGGCTGTTTGCGGGCTCATTCTTGTCAGAGCCAACCGAATCTTCTCAAGAAAGCTCACCGACGGACGAAATAACGCAGAATGACTCCAAAACGGACGCTGAAAACACCTGGTATTACAGCGACTTAGAATCTGTTGTCGTCAATCCTGATGAACCGGGCGCAACGCGCTTTGTACGCGTGGGCGTCATATTAGAGATAAGCTCCGAATTGAGTGAAGAAAAAGCCAAAGAGCTTATTGAGCCCCAGAAGCCTCCTTTAATAAATTGGCTGAATCTTTACTTCAAGAGTCTCACACTTGGCGAAATGGAAAATGACAGAGACATGAAACGTATTCTGTCACAAATATGTGATGCCTTTAACGAAATACTTTTTCCTGATGCTAAACCGCAAATCAAGAAAGTTCTTATCAGGGAATTCAACATACAATGAGTCGTACAGCCGACAACCTGACCCAAGAGAGAATACAGCAGCTTCTTGCGGCCGTCGGCGTCGAAGCGCAAGAAGACGCCGGGCACAACGTGGATGCTCTTGAGTACAATTGGCGCGAGCCTCACTTTTTCAGCAAGGACCAGCTCGAAAGGCTTGACGGCTTTGCAGAAAGAGTAGCGCAGAGCTGCACTGAGAAATTCACTCAACTGTATCATAGCGATTTCAATGTGACGATTACTTTGGTGAAACAACACTTTGCGAGCGACCTTCAAGTCTCTGACGAGAGTCAAAGGGATTGTTACCTTGCTTTCAACGCTGATCCAGACCAGCCATTTGGCCTGGTCGGCATACCGTATCGAACCGCAATCTTTTGGGCCACTCAACTACTGGGAGATACCAAATCTGCAGAGGATGCCGACAGGGATTTATCGCAACTGGAGGAATCCCTCCTGTTCGATATTGCCTGCGGCGTGGTTCAGGCTTTTTCAGATTCCTATGCTCTTTGCGATTTACACCCTGGGAGTGAGATTGTCAGGAACCAGATGCCCATCGAACTGGACGGTACTGAAGAACTTCTCAAAATCACCTTCAGCGTCGAGAAGACTGACTTAGAAAGATCCTCAGAAGCTTACTTCTTGGTACTCTGCAATAAACTGAGGCCAGTCGTAGCGCAAGACGTACAAACCAGCGAGGCTCTCTCGGCCCAAGACATCTCGAACGCGATGCTTAATCACATCCAGGGCTTGCCGGTTTCTGTCACAGCCCAATTGGCGCATGCAACGTCCAGTTTCCAGGAGATCATGAATCTGCAGGTTGGTGACATATTGCTGCTTGACAAAGAAGTCGATGAACCAACCGAACTGATTGTCGAAGGCAAAACCGTTCTTCGCGGCCGCCCCGCACAATCCGATGGTCAGTACGCTGTGGTCATTACAGAGCTATGCAATGCAAAATGAGACATACATCGTTTCACAAAGACTTGACAATTCGAGGGACATGGGAATATGGCGGAGACGACACAGGCCGTAGAAGAGAAAACTGAAGAACAGCAGGATCCAGCCGGCCAGGAAGATCAGAAGACCCAAGCGCAATCGGTCGAATTCTCTGAAGTCAGCGATACTCAAGCTACAGGCCCCGGAACAAGTATCGATATCTTGCTGGATATGGACGTGCCTGTGACGGTCGCTATCGGCCGGACAGAGGTACCCATCCAACGGCTCTTGCAGCTTAACCCCGGTTCGGTATTGAAGCTCGATAAACCCATTGATGCGCCGGCGGATTTATATCTCAAAGACACGAGGTTCGCTACCGGAAATATTGTTGTCGTGGACGATAGGTTCGCTGTCAGAATAAAGGAAATTCTTGGTGCCGGCGCTGCGGCGGGTGCGACCAAGGAATAATCAGAGCAGACTCTGCTTCGGAGAACAGACCGGAATGGCGGTTTCTGACAAATCACGTTCATCAAGGCTTGGGTTGCTTAATACACCGGCAGCGTCACACAGCAATATCATCTTGGCTGTAAGTATGGTAACCATTCTTGCCACCCTGCTCATCCGCATGCCGACACCATTGTTGGATTTGCTTCTGGCCTGTAGCATATCGCTGGCGGTGGCCGTCTTAATCATCACTATGTTTTCCAAGGAGGCCCTTGAATTATCTTCGTTTCCATCCCTGCTTCTTTTTGTGACTCTGTTTCGGCTTTCGCTTAACGTGGCTTCCACAAGATTGATATTACTGCAGGGCAACGCCGGAAGAATCATCCAGACCTTTGGTGACTTCGTCGCCGGCGGCAGTTTTGTTGTAGGACTGGTCATCTTCCTGATCCTCTTTATCATACAATTCATCGTGGTCACCAAAGGCGCTGAACGCATAAGTGAAGTCTCCGCCCGTTTCACGCTGGATGCGATGCCGGGCAAGCAAATGGCCATTGATGCCGACCTCAATGCCGGAACGATTACCGAGGCCCAGGCCATTGAACGCAGGGCAAAGATTGTAAAGGAAAGCGAATTCTATGGCGCCATGGACGGGGCCAGCAAATTTATTCGGGGCGATGCCAAAGCCGGAATCATCATTACCGCCATCAACATCATTGGCGGAATAGCCATGGGTTATTCGCGCGGCATGACGGTTGGCAGTGCCGTGGAGACCTATTCTATTCTCTCCATCGGTGATGGACTTGTCAGCCAGATACCGTCAATGATAATCTCCATAAGCTCCGGTTTCCTGGTCACGAAAATCTCATCGAGTCGCAGCGTCGGTCAGGATTTGTCCAGGCAATTTCTGAAGACGTCCCAGCCGCTGACAATCGCTTCGTTCATCATCGCGGCCATGGCCTTGGTGCCAGGGCTGCCTGCACTACCGTTCTTACTGCTGGCTGCAGGTGCAGCGTTTACCGGCCGAATGGTGGCAAAGTCTGAAAAAGGCGGTGAGAAGAAGAAAGAAGTATCATCGCAAAAAGCACAGACCCAAGAACAGCCCGTTGAAGATTTGCTGGATGTGGATAGGATTTCTGTGCTGGTCGGCGTACGACTAATCGGCCTGGTCGATCCTCGTAAGGGCAGTAGCATATTCGATCGCATCGGGGCGCTGCGGAGGAAATTCGCTCAGCAGCTCGGCATTATTATGCCGCTGGTCCGTCTGAGAGACAATATCAACATCGAGTCGAACGCTTATGAAATCCGGCTTCTCGACCATACCGTCGCCCGCGGACAATTGGAGCCCAACATGTTTCTCGCTATGGATGCCGGTGCTGTTCAGGCAGAAGTAGAGGGCATAGAAACCACGGAACCTGTTTATGGCTTGCCGGCGTTATGGATCGCGGAATCCGAGAAGGAAAAGGCTGAACTCCGTGGATACACCGTGATCGACCCTGAATCGGTCTTCATTACACATCTATCGGAGACGCTGAAAAAGCATGCCGATGAATTATTAACCCGTCAAGATGTGCAGCTTCTTGTCGACCGGCTTCGCAAAACGCAACCGTCACTGGTGGGTGACGTCATTGGTGAGCTCGTCCCCATCGGAACTCTTCAACGGGTGCTCAAGAATCTTTTGGCCAATGCCATACCCATCCGTGAATTGCCCATCATACTCGAATCGCTGGGAGAATACGCTTCAAAAACGAAAAATACGGATATCCTAACCGAGCTGGTTCGCAAACACCTGGCCCGAACGATTACTGAACAATACAAAGGCCGGGACGGTAAGATATCGGCCATCACACTGGAACCGGCACTGGAACATCAGATGACTTCCAATCTGCACCAGGAGGCAGAAACACTAAGTCTTGCCCTGCCGACCGAAATGACAATGGCCATAAGCACCGACATCGCACAGGCATGGAAAACCGCCATGGACAAAGGTGATGAAAGAGCGGTTTTACTGTGTGATTCAAGGTTGCGCCTGCCACTGGCAACGATGCTGGCACGAACCGTTCCGCCGTTACCCGTGATCGCTTACGATGAAATCGTGCTCGGAACCGAAATAGAACCGGTAGAGACTATCTCCATCGAGCGCGCCAGAGAAGAAGCGTCCAAAGAAAATCAACTTGTAGGGGTATCTGATTAGCAGTGAATAGCAAGCGATAGGACATTGATTATGCCATTACATGTTCGGTCAATCTCGGCAAGTACTGCCGTGGTGTGTTTTTTCATGGTCAGCCTGATTGGTTGGGTTAGCGGGCTTTCCCCTTTTACCTGTTGTAAGAGGGCCCTGACCGCAGCATTTGTTGTGTACGTCATGGCCACGTTGGCCGTCAAAGCCATTAACGCCATTTTGATAAACGCGATGATAAGAAGTCAGATGAATCAACAAAGGGAAAAAGCCAGTGACAGTGGAGACTGAAAAAAGTTGCCTTGAACGGCTTGCCGAAGACAGCCGGCAGCACTTACGAACCTGTGCTAAGCAGGCGTATGATGCCCAAAAAGAAACATCCATCAACGATGAGCAGATAACGCAGCTTCTTCCTATGGTGCACAGGGTGGTGCAACGGGTCATAACGTATATAAAGCCTCCGCTGTCATATGACGATCTGATTTCTGCAGGGGCTGTCGGCCTGGTCAAGGCTGCTCACGATTATGACCCGGCCCATCAGGCCGAGTTCAAAACCTATGCCTATATAAGAATCAGAGGCGCTATACTCGATGAACTGAGAAAGTTCTCTCTGCTGCCTGCCAACATTGACAAGCAGATTCGCGAGGCGACCCAAACAAGTCTGGAAATCATGAGGCAGACGGGGAAAGCACCCAGCGATGAGCAGTTAGCCCGGAAACTGCAGATTTCCATTGATCAACTTCATCAGACGTTCGAGAAGGCCCGGGCGAGACATTTTGTCTCAATCGACAGCGCCCGAGAAGACGCGCCTCCGCTGGGCGTTTCTCTGGCAGCAACCAAGACGCTCGCTCCGGATCACCAACTCGAACAGGCCGAGCTTGTCGACAAACTGACCGAAGCCATTGGGCACTTGAATGACAGGCAGCGACAGGTGATTGTGCTTTACTATCAGCAGGAACTGACAATGAAGCAGATAGCCGAAGTCTTCGACATTACGGAGCCACGTGTGAGCCAACTGCACGCAAGCGCTTTATTCAATTTGTCTGTAAAATTAAGGCAATGGAAAGATGGCAGATAACGATTACAATATCATCAAGCCGGTGGAAGGCCTGCACAACGTCGGAGACATCACTGCGGCCAAACGCCGGGAAGAGAGAAAGAAACGACAGAACTCTCGCGAGCGAGAAGGCTGGGAACACGAACCCATTGAAGACGAACTCAACGAATCAAACGAAGAAGGCGCCGGAAGCGAAATAGCTGAAAGCGACCGGAGCGAACATTCTATCGACTATCGTGCGTGACGTGAGACCACTATCGTGCAGGAACAGGCAAAGCTGAAAAATGGATAGCCCAAAAGGACACATTCTGAAAAGCAACAATGTTAAGCTGGAAGGACAATTTCGTCTCGACGCAGAACAAACTCCCGCGGACTTGGCCCATAGAAGGGACGCGAGCTCAGCCTCAGCTCAGGTACGTATCGTGGAAAACCATCCCGAATTCGCCGTTATGGAAGTAACCTGTCGCTGCGGCATAAAGACGCATATAAGATGTCAATACACCGATGCCCACTCTACTGATCAGGGTCCAAGCCAGATAAGTAATTGAGGAAACGACAATGCAAGCTTATAGAAAAATCAGTCTGTTTCCAATCGTATCGGCATTAACACTTCTGCTCACGGGGTGCCGGACTTTTCAGGAGCCTCTCGAGGTTGTCCTCAAACCTGACTCTTCGCAGCAGCAGAGCAATGCTATATCGAAGAGGTTTCTGGATGCCGCGCCGAAGGGGCAAACGGTTGTCGACTCAGCGGTCGAACTGTCAAAGAGAAACGCAGAGCTTCTCGAACAAATGACGACGCTGCGGGAGCAGAATCAGGAACTTGCCGCTGAGAACCACGAGCTCAAAAAGCAAATCGCTGCCCTTGAGCCGGAATTAGAACAGGCCAAGAGAGAACTGAACGAGGCCAACGATCTCCTAATCGAAATGCGCGTCGAACTGAACAATTGGAAGGCCGACGTACTTGGTTTTCGCAATGAGATACGCGACGCCGACAAAGCCCAACTGACAGCATTGATCAGGATACTGGAGGTTCTCGGTGGAGAAGTCAAGCCCGCCCCGGGCGAAGCCGAGGGCGCTGCGGTATCCGAGGAGCAAAACCAGGGCTCGACTACGGTATCACCAAATGAACAGAATGAGACAGAATCAAGAGAAACGAACATTTCGGGGGAACCAAGTGGATAGAGCAAAGACCGCCTTCTTGTTGCTGCCGATTCTTTTGTCAGGCTGCGGGTCCAGCGCAGCACATAAGACGGCTGCGAACTACTATTATCTGAATCCGAATAAGGACCTGAGCGCCATCGGCAGATCCGCATTAGTTGAATTGGCCAACGATTCGGCTTTCCCGCAAGTTTCTACCGACGTCACGGAAGCTCTTTTTCAGGCGCTGCAAAAGAGGCAGGTTTTCGGCTTGACCCTTATCCGCCAAAGCGACCCCGCCTGGCGAGGTTTGCAGATGGATCTGAGCTCAGCATATAGTCTTGAGCAGCTATCGGCGATGCGCAAAACTCTGAACTGTGAGGCTGTGTTGGTTGGCGCTGTTACGGGATTCGAGCCTTTCCCTCATTTGACGATTGGTCTTCGATTGAAGCTTATCGACTTGACTGATGGACAGTTATTATGGGCCCTTGAGCAAATTTGGGATACTACCGATAAAACGACCCGGCGTCGAGTAAAGAGCTATTACAAAGACCGTCTCTTGCCGGGTTTTGAAACGGCGCAGGAAAGATTAGGGACAGTGAGTTCGTTAAGATTCCTCAAGTTCGTGGCTTACGAGACAGCTCAGACCTTACAGCCCAAAAGGTAGTGGCTCTGATGATCGTAGTTCTATCGGTCCAAATGCGTTTCAACTTTAGAAAAAACTGGGAAACCTGAAAAAAATCGTAAAGTTTTGGCAGAAATCCACGAGAAGGATAGTGGAACAGGCAAAAAGGTAGTGAGCAATGATAGAAAATGTAGAAAACAAGCAAGTCCCTGATATTTTGAAACAATCATCTGCCATGCAATCAAGCTCGCCCAATATCTCTGCAAAGACCGGATTAGATGCTTCGTTGCAGGTTAGCTATGATTCTTTGATTGAACGTGCAAAGCAAATCCCACGAGAAGATGCCGGCGCGGTCCAGCGAGCACGCGGACTCCTATCGTCCGGCGAGCTTGATAACCCTGAAAACACGCGAGCAGCCGCCGAGGCAATCGTAATGTTTAGCATATAGAACCGAGAGGAAGGGGATTATATCAAAAGGCTGGCCACGGAGGGTCAAATCGATCGCCTCAAGGGATCTCATAAACTCGGCGAAGAGGTATGGTCAGCTCACCCCTCAGTGGTCCATCCTTCGCCGATTTTTCTATGGTTTGATCTTTTAGGCCCCGTTTAAATATCAAGGGGATTGGGCGAGCGCCGCAGCATTCTCTGAGGCCGTTTGCTTCAAAATATCGACAAAGCGTTTGACCATTGTTGCCGCAGGCCAACTGCGATGGGATCGCTCAAGATTACTCTGTGCCCACGGTAACGCCAATGGCAGCATGACTGCCTCCACATCTGATTGCTCCAGATCAGCAGCAAGTTGACCGAGAGCGTCGAGCACACTTACGGGGATCCGTACCACCTCCGGCTCGTTTGTCGCTTCAATTTCGCAGGTCCGTGGTGAACTTGTGACGATGTGCTCGCGACAGGCGATGGGCCTTTGTTCGTATAGTGTGCACAGTCCATCCGACAGGAATGGACAAGCCAGTCTCAGCCCGCCGTACCATTTGCTTACCTGACTCAGCCGAGGTTGACCGCTTTGCGAAAAACGTTCCATATAGGATGTCCGGAGCCTCCTGTCAAGGATTCTTTCTGCTGTGTCAAGACAAGATTGCAGAATCCGGCCGCTTGCAGCGGCCGACATCGACAAGACCTCTTCGCGAAGGCGAAAGACCTCCGGGACCGACAGAGGAATCAGGTAGTGGCAGCAGGCGGAGCAACCCTTATGGCAGGAAACAGACTGTCCGTTCTTGCTGAGACTGTCTAAGACCGTAAGGGCCAGTTTCGTGGAAATTGTCCGGGCCAGAGGAACGATGTCTGCCAACCTTGCTGGTCCGTCTGCAACACCGACACGAAAATGTACCGGTTGGCCAAGAATATCTATTTCGACAGCTACGATCTCCAGCCTGCGAGCATGCTTGGCTTTCTCAGGTTCGTACAGAATTGTCGGAGTTGGTTCCTGGGTCACCGATGCGCTTTTGCTCCTGGCAGAGTGGATGCACGGGGCTCAGTGACCGTCCGATTCCGGCGTTCCGAACCGGCCTTGTC
>Ga0209427_10000627_pt1 | contig 38271 bp, 37 predicted proteins | sample DeeMarSWOR136_30_FD_187465 | JGI IMG/M metagenome (GOLD analysis project Ga0209427, IMG submission 187465) | Marine sediment microbial communities from White Oak River estuary, North Carolina - WOR-1-36_30 (SPAdes) (version 2) | ecosystem: Environmental > Aquatic > Marine > Intertidal zone >...
AAAACGCCCGTTACATACATAGGATGTCTCGAATACCGATAAATTCCTCTGGTAACAGGTTCACCCGCTGGAGTATTCGCCCAATCCACCAAAACAATTATGCTCCCAACTAATCCGACAAGCGTAATTGGAAGACCTACGTAGAACCATATTGACCCTAATTTCAGCGGCAGGAAAACAGAGTATATCACGGCGGGAAAATAAATCAACTTGGAGAGACTAGCAACTAACAGCGTGATCTTAGACTTACATGCGCGCTGGATCGCGCGAACTGGACCACCAGGACCACCTTTTTTCACCATCAAAAGCATAATGAGAAGAGTTACCAATAGAAAGGGACCCATGAAAATCCAAGCATTCCATAAGCCTAACTCAAACTCTGGTATAAGTGACATAGTTTTCCCCTTATACCATTATTATCCACTATCTAATATTTTGGCATGTGTTGTTATGCGCGCATTGAGTTCAGCGTGCATTGTCAATCCAAGTACCCTTCCATCCTAAAGCATTAAATGCAACAGTGTAAACTCGAGTTTGATGAAAGGAAGGATAGAATAACGAATCAACCAAAACTGGAAGATCACACTATTGAAAGAGTTCGGCTGACAGGTATGCGAGGATTCACTGTTGTCTGGATAGGTCAAGTGATATCGTTGCTTGGCACAGCAATGACGGGTTTTGCGCTTACTATTTGGGCTTGGGAGATTACAGGACAAGCAACGGCTTTGGCGTTGGTTGGATTTTTTACTTTTGCTCCAACTCTACTAGTTACACCCTTTGCTGGAGCGTTGATAGACCGTTGGAACCGGAAGTTTGTTATGATGCTGAGTGATTTTGCTGCAATTACGTCCACCATGGTCGTGCTACTGCTGTTCTCGACAGGCAACTTGCAGATATGGCATCTATACGTGACGGGGGCTTTTTCTGGTGCTTTTGGAGCTTTCCAGTTTCCTGCTTACTCTGCAGCGGTCACCACTATGGTGTCTAAGAGTCAGTATGGCCGCGCAAGCGGTATGCTCTCTACTGCCCAGTTCGCCTCCAATATCTTCGCTCCTGCGTTGGCTGCCATCCTCTTAGGCATCATCGGCATTGCTGGTATCCTAACCATTGACGTCTTCACCTTCTTGGTGGCTATTGGAGCATTGCTTGTAATTCATGTGCCTCAACCGGCTGTGACACAAGAGGGACAGAAAAGCAGAGGTAGTCTCTGGATGGAATCGACCTATGGTTTTCGCTATATCTATGAACGGAAGAGCCTGTTTGCCTTACTATTGATATTCTTCTGTGTCAATCTTCTTGCCCCTTTTGCCTTTACACTCTTATCACCGATGATCTTGGCGCGAACTGGAAATGATGCAACGGTGCTGGGAATGGTGCAGTCGGCTATTGGAATAGGCGGAATGGTTGGTGGTATAGTGCTGGGTATTTGGGGAGGACCCAAGCGCAAGGTACATGGAATATTGATCGGGTTGACGCTTGTCACAGTGGGAATGCTGTTGATTGGGCTCGGGCGGAACCCTCTTCTCTGGACTCTAGCAGCTTTCTTCACAATTTTCTTTATACCCATTATCAATGGTTCGAGTCAAGCTATCTGGCAGAGTAAGGTTGCGCCAGATGTGCAGGGGCGAGTGTTTGCCGCACGAACAATGATTGCCCAGATTGGTGCGCCGCTTTCTATGTTGCTGGCGGGCCCTTTAGCTGATCGTGTTTTCGAACCAGCAATGATGCCGACAGGTGATGGCGCGTCTCTGTTCGGCTGGTTGGTTGGTACAGGCCCCGGATCTGGTATGTCACTGATGTTTGTAATCGCAGGGGCTTTGGGGATACTGGTCGGTTTAGGAGGATATGCTTTCTCTGCTGTGCGCAATGTTGAAGACATCTTGCCAGATCATGTTTCAGAAGCCGAGTCTACAGTTGAAGCATAAGGTCTCTCACGCACTCAGGACGCAGACAATTCAGGTGCAACCTTCATCTCATAAACCGCGCGCGCCCCGACTTCCAGTACGCGCTATTCCTTTCCAATAGTAGACGCCTGTTTAAGGTAATGGGACAGAAACAAATCTGACTCTGGAAAACCTTTCCAAAAGAAGATGGATGTTTCGTCTTTTACTCTATAGTTCTTTACCTCTCCAACTTTTTGATATCCGCATTTCAAATAGAATTTCTGTGCCTCTTTGTTGTCTTTGCCTGTCTCCAGTTTTACTCCATGCAATTCTTTCTTTCTAGCGTATTCTTCTGCAAAGTTCAGCAGGATTTGCCCTATCCCTTTGCGTCTATGGTCTATATCAACATACAAGTTGAATACATCTAGCATAAGATAATCTTGCAGTAACATTATGACGCCAAGAATCTTTTCGTCTTCTTCGTACACGAATGGTTTATAATGCTTGTCCAAATAACACGAAAAAGTCGGTTCTAAAAATAATGCATCTCGATACAGGTGTTTTATCTTCTTTCTATCCTCTGGTGTGTATTCCCTTATCATATCATTATGTCAGGTTCTGAAACTTAAAAACTCTAGGGTATCAAGCCATCGGTGTGCGCGTCTTGATACTCCTTCTTGAAAATGATACTTAGAAAAGAAGGAAGATTGAGTGATATCTCTACTGGTCACTGGTTAAAATTTGGCCTTCAGCACCCTAATGTTCTTTCGGTCCAAATCGACGACTTGCGCGCGAATCCTATTGTAATGCGCACACGCAATAACTCTTGCTACAAAAATGAAATAAAAAGGGAAGATTGCAGGAGACATCTCCACTATTCGTTAGCGCGCGTTACATAGTAATTCTTATGTGGTAGAGCAAAGACTTTCAACAACTAACAATGAGGAAGAAGCAGTTTGGACAAAATCAAGGTCGTCTTGTCAATTCAAGTTCTGAATTCTCTCATTAATGGTGTCCTGGGTGTGATTTTGCCGTTGATGATGAAAGAAAGAAATATTGATGTTGTCACTATCGGTTTTGTCTTTGCATCTGTACCCATGATTTTTCAACTTGGAAGAATGTTTTTCGCCACTGTTTCCGATTTTTTCGGTAGAAAAATCTTCTTCATCTTGAATGGATTCTTAAATGTAGTGTCGAGTTTGATCTATTATCTTGCTCACACCGCGCTAGAGTTTCTGTTCGGGAAAGTCATGGAATCAACTAAAGATGCGTCTTTATGGTCGGTGAACAGAGCTTTCCTTCTCGAGAAAAGTGTTAAGAAATGGAGAGCTCTGGTTCATCTCAGAACAGTGGCTTATATCTCCTCTGCAGCAGGGTGCCTTATTGCTGGATTTCTTGTTGCTTGGCTCCTTTACGAAGGAACTCTGATTTTATGCGCTGTGATTGGAGCTTTCATTGTTCCTCTATCCTTATTTCTAGTCAGTAGGAGAAAAAAAGATGTAAGCGTAAAGGAAGCTTTACGCGTCTTGGATTTTAGAAAGAAGAAGAAGGTTTTCAAGACCTTTCTAGCTCTATTTTTTGTGATGGGGCTGTCATTTGGCTTTGTAAGTGGCTATGTTTTCCCTTTATTCCTAAGTGACAATGGATTTGGCGCTGAGACTGTGGGAATGCTTCTTGGTGTTCAAATTCTGTTGGCTGGTTTGGTATCTTATGCTTTCGCTGGGAGATTTAAGATACAAAAACTCGTACTTGTCAGTGGATTGTTATACACGTTTACACTTTTTGTGACTGGTTTTTCAAGGTCGATTCTTGCAGGAGTGTTCATAGTTGCATATGGGCTTGTAGAAGGATTGCTTGGAATTGGCCAAGAGGGAATACTGTCAAGAATAGCGAACAAGGAATCTTATGGAACTGACATAGGCCTGTTATGGATGGGACATCACATTGGAAGGACTTTCAGTCTTGCTGCGTCAGGGATACTCATAAAAATGTGGGGTTTTACGGCTCCGTTCTTATTGTCAGCGTTCGTTTTCTGCTTTTTCTATGTAATCTCTTACTTCACTCTGAATGAGGGGCATTGGTGAAGCAAGCTCTAATCTAGCGCGCGCAACATAACGACCTCTGATACGCTTTTATTCAGTCTAGACAAAGAACAGATTAGGGTAAGCCTTTGGAGCTTGAGTTCAAAGCACTAGCTGTTCGACTAATCTTGGATGGACGTGCTGAGGAAGCATTAAAGCTACTTGCGAAACATTACAACGTCAATTTGCCAAAGATAAAAGTCGGCTTGCCCAAAGGTCACAAGAGAAATGCTCTTGGTTGTTACACAGCAAAAAACGAAACAATATCTGTGCTTAACAGTGAGATGCTTAGAGAGCCATCAATAGTTTTACATGAGTTTTACCATCATCTACGCACATCCGTAGATAAGAAGCATAGAGGAACAGAAAAGCACGCAACCAAATTCGTCGAGGGATTCATCCAAGCATACAAATTGCACTGGCGCGCACGCTACAGAGTTTTCTTCCACAAGTCATAAGTATTTGTGCCCATTTCTGATTGAAAACAGTAAGATGGTGAAAGAAAGTGGAAGACGTTCTGAATGCGCCTTGCGGCACACATTGTGGATTCTGTGTTTACCATAAGAAGGAAAGAATGCCCAGTTGCTCTGGATGCGGGACATGTGGAGGGCATCCTTTCTGGGGTGAATGCAAACTCTATGCTTGTGCCGTAGACCATGAAGTTGAACACTGTGGATTATGCAAAGAATTTCCATGTGACCTATTTGTCAACCAATATGATCCAGAACATGGACAGAAAAGCGCGTTCACAAGAGCAGGACTCTTAACATACCGAAAAAAGGTTGGAACAGACAAATACAATGAAATCATCAAGAAACTAGAAGAAGAGCACAAATCCTAGCATTTCTAGTGTACTGAAGAGTGAAGTTAGCGTGTGCAATATTCAGGCTAAATGTTCTAGCGCGCGATTGAAGGCAAAAGGGTGTTTTTGATAAAGCCGCACGCGCGAAGGAAAACTGTTATAAACAAATGGAACCAACATTCTGCTGAAAAGTTTATGGAGACGTAGATTTTGAGAACAAACTACATTGGTATTGCAGCAGGCATTATCGCGTTCATTAGCTTGGCTTGGCCTTGGTGGACGTTTGTAATGTCAGCTGAGACAATGGGATTCAGCGTTAGCGTGGATCTCTCGGTATCTCTATATCAAGCAAGGGCATCCGCGATGGGAATGTCCCAGACTGTTACTATGGATCTTTGGTTTGGTTGGGCCGCTCTTGCTCTCATTCTCATAGCAGCCCTCGGGGCAATAGTCGGCAGCACGATTATTGGAAAAACTGGAAAGACAATTATTCTAGTTGCTGGAATACTTGCATTGCTCTCTATCATAGTCTTTGCAGCAGGCTTGCAAAATGAGCTCTCAAAGGCTCCGCCAGCGTCAGGTTTTCCAAAGGTAGGCTTGTTCTCCACTGGTTCTTGGAATTTGATGGGAACATCAATGGATTACTCAAGTTATCTAACCTTTGGATTCTGGCTCGCATTAATCGCTGCTATCCTGTCCTTCATCTCACTAGGCAAACACCCCATCACTCCACCAGCAGCTACACCGGCAGCTACACCGACACCAGAATCCTGACAAACCCTCTAATCTCTTTTTATGCCAGTATTTTGCGCGAGCTAAGCGTTAGGAAAGCTATGCTACTCTGACGATCAACCGAAGTCAGTCAAGAGATATCATATGATAAACTCATACCTATGAGATTTGAAGTGGAGAGATGAATCGAGTGCGATCTCTCATCTTGTTAGTTGACGATTATCTGGTCAAGAGCGGCATCATATGAATACAGGGTTATCACTGCGACTGCATCAAGGTAGATGTGCTCAACCATGATTCTGAACAAGACTCTACGTGACTGACCAGACTTCAGTGTACCAACAGTTCTTGTATGATGCGCCTTTGTTATGCCATTGGCTTTCAATTCCATAGTAAGTCTGAGATTTGACACATCAATGGATTTCGAGTTGGTAATATCAATGTAATAGCTGAACTCATAATAATGGATCTCCTGCCATTTTCCCTCTATATGAACATGGTACCACGTCCAGGCAAACTCTACCAGTTTCTCAACATTTGTGATTTCTATGGTGTTAGAATAAGATTGAAAAAGACCCTGAGAGACTATCAAGTATGCTGTGGCTGTCAGAAAGACGGCTATTATGGGTATAATGACCCAGTAGACTCGATTCTTCTTTCTGGCTTCATCCATTGATTTTTCTACCCAGTGTGCATCCTACAATACTGAAAATACTTGCTTGACAAATACATTCTAAGCAAATAAGGATTAACGTAATAGAAACTAGTACGAATCTAACATTCATCTTGCTTAAATTCTTATCCAGAATTATCTGGGTTATTGCTGGACTTGATTGACCTACATCAGCCGATAAATCCAACTTAACGCTTTTTTGTGTATTTCGGATACTCGCACGTACAATCATTCTAGCGTGCGCGCTCAACTGGTTTCAGAGTATATTTTTTCCACATTTGACGCAAAAGACGGAATCCTCCTCATTCTCTGCCCTACAATATCGGCAGAATTTTTTTCTCTCTGTCGAAGCAATCGTTGGTTTTTGACGCGAGCGCGCGTAATCCGCAAAAAGTGGGGAGTTTAAGGTAATATCTCCAGCATAGGACACTTTTAAATGAGTGTTTACTTCAGTTTGGTTGGTAGATAAAAAAACTGATAAGACAATTCAATTGGTTTGAGGTACTATTATGAGTGAGGTTAGAGAGCTTCTAGAGAAGTCAGGGTATTCTGACAAAGCAATAGAGTATTACGTGAAAAAAGTGAATGTTGGAAGTATAGAAGATGCGAGTGTATGTGAATCATACACTGGACCGTGTGGTGATACCATGGAAGTTTACTTGAAAATTCAATCTAACATAATAAAAGATGCAAAGTTTCAGGCAATAGGTTGTGCAGGAGCCTTTTCATCAGGATCAGCATTGATGGAAATAGTTAAGGGACAAACTCTGGAAGAAGCTGAAAAAATAAGCGAAGAAGATGTGATAAACTTCCTTGGGAGAATACCCAAACAGAAATTTCACTGCGCCTGCTTGGCCAAACGGACATTACAGAAAGCCATCAAAAAATATAAGAAAGGTGAAACCAGAAGGGACTCTCTATGACAGTTTATTCAGAATCTAAGAATAAGGTAGAATTAATAATCAACACTATATCTGAAAGAGAAAATCTCAACCACAGTAAAGCTAGAACACTGCTTCACAAATATGTCTGTGAAGGAAAGTGCAACTGGTACCAGACCAAAAGTGAGCGCGTAGATTTTGATAGACTGGATATCACAGGAGAAGACAAAACATCAGTGGACCGAATCGTCAAAGAAGTCATGAAAGGTTTAACTACAGAAGAAACCAAAGCAAAGATCCACGAAATCCTTTGTCCAGGACATCCAAGACCAAAATGAACTGATTTCCTCTTCATGACCTATTCATAACAGTCACATCACGCGCTCCACTGGATCATGCAATAACCGGAACTATACTTGATTTGGTTTGAAGCGCGCGCGCTTGAGATTAGAATCCTTGGCACATCGGAAACCTACATTGAAATCCACCCAGTTGGACGGAAGTGCGTTTCTGTAGTAGACCCTATTGCAGTAAGGTCCTGAGTGCCAGCCACCGCCACGGATCACCCGGAATCTTCCAGAACTAGGTCCATGGGGATTCGCTGAAGGACTTATTGAGTAGTAGTTCCGATCGTAAAAGTCCAAGATCCACTCGACAACGTTTCCTTGCATATCGTAGAGACCGAAACCGTTTGGCGGATAACTGCCAACTGCAACTGTTCCTCCCTTGTCTGACTTTGTATAGTTTCCATCGGACGGGTGAAGCGTCTCGCCGTTAGGATAGTTCATTCCCGCTAGTCTTCCCCTAGCAGCGTATTCCCACTCGGCTTCGGTTGGAAGTCTTTTGCCACTCCATAATGCATATTCGACGGCGTCGTGCCAGCTCACTCCAACCACGGGATGGTTCGGATAATCTGGGCCACACTTGAAACTTTCCTTATTCCAAAACTCTGGCAACTTATGTCTCGTTGCTTTGCAGAACTCCAAGTAGTTTTTGTTGGTTACTTCATACTTGTCCAAATAAAAGGAGTCAATGTACACTTTATGAACAGGATTATGATCTCCGTCTGAATTCGAGCCCATAAGAAACTCACCGCCAGGAATTAATACAAGCTCCTTCGCAATATTGATCATTGTCCGTTTCTCCTTTAAATCACCCATAAAACCAACCCTGACAAAACTGTCTAACCTACAATCCTTAAATAGCTAACGGCGCGCACAAGACTTATTGATTGGATCAGTTGGATGTGACATTTATGGTTATCCAAGTCCTGAAAAGCGGATTTGATGTTGGATGGATGAAGTTCACCCTTGGTATGAACGCCTTGATTTGATAAGTGCCTGCTCTGTAAGTCGTGTTCCAACTCCAAGGATTTGCAGTGTTTGTTTGATTCCAAAGAAAAACTCTCTCAAGAAACTGGCCTGGCTGAATAGAAAATACCTTGGGTGTTTCATTATAATGATTATACCAAACCTGAATGGGAAAGGGATTATCAGTATATTGATATTCTATGGATACAACGATCGGATCACTTAGACCTGACTCAAACGAATGTGTGATGAAACCTTGATTTTCAAGTGAGACTGTGATGCGTACTTCTTCACCAAGCTTGTATGAACGTTTATCTGTACTGATTGTGAAAGCCCAATTTGGACTAGCTACAATTGTTGCCGAATCTATGAATATTAACGCTATAACCGCCGCACTAAAAATGATGAGAAACACTCTTTTCCTACCGATTCTATCTTCAATGGGCTCAACAAGGTAATGGCCTAGTAAGAAAATAACAATCAATAAAGGAAATACAGAATAGAGAAGAACATATGGAATTCCCGAAGATAGAACAACATATGATATAGATACTACGGTAAAAACAGTGACAACCAACAAAACTAGGTATAATCTAAGTTTCATTTTCTCTTTCATATCCCATATTAATTTATTCTCTGTAAAAGTTCTTAAATGTTTACTTCAAAGACGCGCGCATATTTCTGATAAACTCCTAGAAAATCAGGCGGAAAACCTTCTTTCAATATGATACTGTCATATTTGATCAAGGCTTCTAAGCCCACGCTAAGACCCGCTCAAGCTGGAATGCTAACTTTCGCGCGCGCTGTATTTGTTCTTGATATCATAGACATTTGTTTAGCATGTGCTCTACAAGACATAGAGGTTTCTTACATAAAATGTTTAAGCTAACTCAGTAATACTATTATTGGAAGAAGTTGAAATGGAAGTCTTGCATCATAAATGGTTTCCAATAGCTTTACTGTTAAGTTTGCTAATGATTTTTCCCTTAGCATTTGGGCAAAACACGGCTGACATAGTCGGAGTTAAAGCTGGTGATTGGGTGAGATACGAAGTAGTAAACATGGGAGCACAGACAATTTGGAGAGATCTTTATGATAATGCTTTGTGGATCAAAGTCGAGGTGCAAAATGTATCTGCCACCAATGTAGCAGTCCGTGAGACGAAACATCTACAAGATGGAAAAGATAGAATTACGACAATTACCTACGATCTACAAAGTTTGGATACTGCCCCTGCACACTTTATTCCTTCGATTATTATTTCTCTGAATCTTGAACCAGGAGATGTTATTGAACAATGTGACATATGGACAGCCAATGGAAATTGGACAAATGCCCAGCTTACACTGAACCATACGACTTTAAGAAATTATAGTGGAATGACGAGAGAAGTAAACGTGCTGGAGTTCTCACAATGTCTACCGTATTTTGAGTATACCGCTAACCTTACTCATAAGTGCTACTGGGACAAAGAGACTGGTTTCATGTTGGAGAGAATTGAGCAGATGGCTTTCCTAGGCTATGATGAAACTTATGTTTCCAAAGTAAGACTGGAAATTGCTGATACAAACCTGTGGGAGAAGGAAGTTCAGCCTTTCTTGAACAATTCTTGGTCTTTGGCTATCGTCGGTTTAGCCGTGACTGCTGCAGTTGGTACAGTCATCACCCTAAAATCGCTAAAGAATAAAGAAAACAAAACGAACGTATATGCGCGCGCTAACCTTAAGAAAAGAAGCACGCATGCACAGAAAAAAAGGAAGGGGTCATGTAGGTGATGGCGACGGTTTGACTGCTGTGGATTTCATTGAAAAGAAGGCGATCGCGATTAATAGGAAGGAGATCCATATCAGGAGGAAACCTACCAATATTATTGTGAGAACTGCTCCGATTAGGAGTAGTAATCCTGCCGTGCCAAATAGGCCTACTCCTGACTTTGATGCAAGTATTCCCAGTGTTTTCCGATACAACAAAGCTGTTATAATCGCAAATGCGAAGAGAATGACAATTGCAATGATGACGCCTCCAAGTAGTTTCATAAGAGAATCAAAAGCAGTTTCAGCGTTTAGCGCTGCTGTCCAATCTGCAGCATTGGTCCAATCTGTGATACCTAGATCACTGATGACGGAAAGAGCTGTTGCTATGAAAGCCCCCACAGCTAGAACGATGCCTACAATTGCTGTAATGAAACCATAGAGAGCATTGTTGAAGATGCCAGCATCGTTGTAATGGTCTGCGAAGCTTTTCAGCGCTATTAGAACCAATATGAAACCAATTAGAGGAATGAGTCCAGCGAGAAAGTGTCCATAAGAGAACAGAGGACCTATGAAAAGCAATAGAGCTCCTACACCGCCAAGATTTTTACTCGTTTGAAAATCCATTATGACCAACCCTACTGAGATGCGATTTTTCAAGATAAAAGCCTTTCGAGTAAATGATACTGTTAATTCTGTTTACCCAAGTGCCCGCGCCTATCTTATTGCAGAGATTTGCCAATCAAGAATTTAAACCTGACTCTTGCACTATTTAGCGCGCGACGATGTAATCATTCTCTACATATTTTTTAATATATCAATAACGTAAAGCATTTTAGAGAAATCTGTCCACTTAATGTGAAATGAATTCGACCAAAAATCTGCTGAGAAGAGAAATAGGAGGAAAAATCCCGGAAAGATGCCCATTAGTACAGAAATGTGAAGAACTTGTTGATGAAAGCTGGTTTCAATATCGGTGTAATTCAAGAGACTGGATTTACTGTCTTCCTCCAAGAGTAAGAGAACAAGCGGAGAAATACTATAAAAAGCCAAGAGAATGGCTGAGAAAGATACATGAAGAAGAAATGCCGCAGGATCAACTCTAGTTGTTGGCTGGTTAATCTCTGATTTAGATTTTTTACAAGTCTGATGTTGACGCTCGCATGTGATCAGCGTGCTCAATCGCAAACTATAATTCGGAATCTTTTGTGTATATCCTGAAAATTAAAGGCGCACGTAATGTCTTCAGACAGTTGCAAAATACGCTATTGCAATAGAGATTGAGTTGTTTAGCCCATGCATTAATGCTGAAGCGATTGTATTTCCATCAGTTCGCTGCCAAACGTAACCAAGGACCAAACCACCAATGAACGCGGGAATTATTGCGTACAGAGTATTGAGACCATGTAAAGCCCCGAATAGAACAGAAGCGGCTAACAGACCTTTCATCTTTCCAAACGAGTTTTCAAAGCCTTTCTGAACAAATCCTCTAAAAGCCAACTCTTCTACAGGTCCAACCAAAATCAAAGATAGAACAATTAGAATGGCTAATTGAGAAAAATCTTTGGGCATTAATGCCTGAGAAAAAGCTTCTGCCATAGGATCGGGACCAAAAACAACCTCTTCACAGATGGAAATGCTTAAACCTAAACAGAAAAGAAACACTGCAAGAACCGAAACGATTGCTAAGATTCTGAAACTCACCTTTTTCAAACCTAATTCCCTTAAACTTACGTTTTTGTATCTAGCGAACAAAAGTGTAATTCCGAGGAGAACCGTCTCATTTATAGGTAAAGATACAAGTGCAGTTGGAAAAGGCAAGTCTCGAAAATCTACTCCCATGCCAAATAACACAAGGGATAACATTATTGAACTCGTTAAAATTCCACCAGTCAAAGCAAAGTAACAAACAAATGCTATCCTTGCCCTCCACTCTGGATTTCTCATTTCATCTCCCTCTGCTAATCCTTGATATTAATTCTTATCTGTTCATAAAAATAGATTCCGCTCTATTCCATGCACTTTCATTAGAAACCTAATTCCTTGTGCTCGCGCCCTATCAAATGAAGATTTCTCATGCGTAATCCCTTTTTCTACGGCATTTGCTGGAGGCGCGCATCTATTAGTCTGAAGACGACAGTTTTGCAGATTCAAAACTATTCTATCAGGGCTGAACTCCTAAGCTTCGCTTCTACGTCTTCTAGATCCAGTTTTCGTAGCGTTTCTGGTTGTGGCACTCCGTTTTCGTTCCAGCAGGCAGCTTCAAAGTATTCAAGTCTTGACTCCTCAAACTTCTTTCTATCTAATGTTTTTCCTTTGTAGGGTCCTGACGGCAGTGGCTTCCAGAACCTCGGCGGATTATCATCATCCAGTTTAGGCCTCCACTTGGCATCAGGTCCACCTAGCAGCAGCATGGCTCTTTGCAAGTGCAGTATTCTAAGAGCTTTTTCGTTGTACCATTCTTTTTCTGTTAGTTTCCATCCTGTTATTGCTTTGTAAAAGCTGATTTTTTCATCATCTTCTATTCCGAATGCAGCGAAGATACAGAAAACAGCTGAGTCAGCCATTATTGAGGATAGTTCGCCGCCTTGGTCAAGCGGGAGCGAAGCTGATGATGTATGGTCTCCACCTTGAACTGAGCACGCGTAGCCAATGTTTTCTGAAATGTAGTCTTTTCCGCTTCTAACTCCATGTGCTCCTATGGCAACTCCTTTCTCGTGAACAGCGTACTTGAGCAGATCGACACCTTTGGTTTCTCCAAGCTTTAGGGCTGCTCGGTAGACTCCCTCGGCTAGGATGTCACCGATTCCTTTCCTTAAGGCTACTTTCTCAGCTAGGGCTGTGAAGGCTTCGACGTTTCCCCATTTGAGGTCTATTCCATCTAGATCTTTCTTTTTTAGTATTCCTTTTTCGTAGAGTTCTGCTGCGAATCCTAACACTGCCCCACCTTGAATCCCACATAAGCCCAGCTCATTACTAACGAAGGATAAGTAGATGTTCTCTTCAGGGGTGAATATTCCAAGGTTTGTTCCCAAATAGGCTTCAAGCTCGTAGTCTGGATTGTCGCATATTGCCCCCTTAAACCTTCCAGTTTTTAGCACCGCAAGCTTTAAGCACGTTGTTGGACAGCCAAAGTCTCCCCAGTTCTTCTTAACCCAGTACTTGTCAAATTCTTCTCCTCTGTAATTTTTCATGTCGTGCCATTCATTCTGCCAGTTTCTGACAGGTTCAGAACTCGTTTTAGCCCCAAAATAGTAGCCTCCTCCTCCAGTTCCCCAGCGTCTAAACCTTTTATTCTTAAAATTTGATTCAGAGAATCCTTGGGCTAAATCCAACACTTTCTCTTGGTCATAAACGTCTGGTACTGGACCAAACCCTTTTGCGACTATCGCTTTCAAGTTCTTAGCCCCCATTACTCCGCCGTAGCCGCCGTAACCCGCTCCATGTGCATACTTGGCGACGACAGCTGCAACCTTGGTTTTCTTTTCTCCAGCTGGTCCAATATAGAGAATTGAGGGTTCCTTCACTTCGCCGTAGCGTGGTCGAATTTCTTTAATTTCGTCAATTGACTTTCTAACCAGAAAACGTAGGGTTTCCCTTGCTTTTTTGCCCCAGATGGGCGAGGCGTCTTTAATTTCGACTTGGCTGTCGCATATGAATATGTAGCATGGCTTTTCTGCTTTTCCAGTTATTATTAGCCCGTCATAGCCTGCGCATTTCAAGTCTACTCCAAACTCACCTGCAACTGTTGAGCCTATTACACCATTGCTTTGGGGTGACTTTCCAGAGACACAGACTTTTGTTCCGGGGAAGTATCCCGTGAACGGACCTGTAAAGACAAGCAAAATATTTTCTGAGCCAAGTGGATCCACTGTTTCCCATTTCCTGCCAAGTCTATCCCATAAAATTTTGGTAGCCAAGCCTCTTCCGCCGATGTAATCTCTTAGAACCTCATCTGAAAACTTCGTGTCTTTGATGCCTCTGCAGGAAAGATCTATTTCCAAGAATTTCCCAGCGTAGCCTCTCGTCACTCTATAACCTCCTTTGCGGTTTCTTCTCCAAGAATTATCTCGGCGACTTTACACGTGAGTTTTCGGGGCGTTCTAGCCAAGGTCTTATAAGAGAAACCTTCTTCCTTTTGAACAAGCATTAAAGCGTTCCATCCGCCTTCTTGGCATGCTTCGACGCATTTTGGCTTTCCATCACATAAATCGCAGATAATAATGTAATTTCCTTCTGGATGGAGATGTGGGACATTTCCTGGGCAAGCTTTTATACATAGACCACATGCAGTGCACTTTGAAGCATCTACCTCCACTGCCCCGGTTTGAGTGTTTACGGATAAGGCAACTGTTGGACATGCTTCAACACACGGGTAATCCTCGCATTGAAAGCATAAATGGGGAATCTCAACTCCTGGAACAATCATGAAAATTCGTATTCTTGAAGCTTCAGGCCAAATTTTTCCTTCATGGTAGAGAGCGCAGGCAATCTCGCATCTTCTACATCCGCTACAATTCTCATAGTTGCGCTTAATCCACACTCGTTCGTCCCGACTCATACCGCATAACATACTGTACAATCAGAAAAGGTTTCCTCCTTTAAGCCACTTTCAGTTTTGCGAAGAACATTGTTGCATACGCGTTAAAAAAAAACGACGTTATTAACGCCAACACATCATTCGCTCGCTTTGGTGTTGGTTGGGTGTGATTAGCCAAGAAACTTATTCAATTTGGGTTTGAAAAGGATGCAGCGCGCCAGGCAATTTCATATAGCTTCTCAAATTAGTTATACATGAAAAAATACTTCTTCAGCTCGCTAATCTTTTCATATCCCAATTTCAAAGCAAGCTTATTTGAAGGAATGTTGTTTTTGCCAGTATGCCAAATAGGATTCAGCCCTTTCTCAAGACATTTCTCAATCAAGGCTGCAGCAGTCAAAGTAGCATACCCCTTTCTATGATTTTCAGGATGAGTTAATATTCCGATTTCCACCGCGTTTGCTCCTACAAAACATGCAAAACAGGTGCTCACCAACACGTTTTCTTTCATCAACGTGAAGCCGAGACCCTTCGCCTTAAAATCTTTGTATGAATACCACCAATTCTTAAAAGGAATGCCGCCATCATCCTTAACCCGAAGAAAAAGTTCTTCGTCAACTTCTCTCATCACAAGATTTCCCGTAACCTTTTCTCGCCAATTAAAGTGCTTTCTAAATTTCTCATGATTCAATTCGTAACAGTTCGTGTAATCAATCGTGTATTCTCTACCAGAAAGTATAGTTGAAACTTTTTCTTCCCATTCTTTATTGCACAGTATTAAACTGAAAGACTTCTCATTATTGGCTTGTGCCTCTTTTACAACTTCTTCCAAGATCCATTTATTAAGCAAACTATTGAATTCTTTGTCTGATGCTTTGCCTGCCAAAAAGAAATCTTGCTCAAACATTGCCCACAAAAACGCTCTTCGAGGATTAGCTACATCATCGACCCAAATTCTGCCAGGATTATTACCCTCAATCACACCATGAATTACAGGGTGACCTGGAAAATCGCTGAAAAGCGGTAGAACCTTATTGTACTCATTTTTCTCCAGTCTGCAAATCATTTCTCTCACCATGCATTTCCATGATTATTAATGTCATTCAAGAAAAGCCTATACGGTCGCGCGCATTTAAGACGGTCCACAAGAACCATGGAGAAGTTACGTCTTATCTCGCAATCCAAGCGATAACATCAAATGCTTCTCCGGAGACAACGACAATCTTCTTCTCTTATTCGCACATCAGCGCGCATGCTTGTCTGTGTCTTAGGTTGGTTGGAATTTGAACCCCGGTCAGATGGAGATATTTCCGATATTCTGAATTTATTTCGGGTTATGTCCGACTTACTCCTTGTGCACTCTCTTTTTTGCATGTATGCTTTAAGAAACAGAAGTTTTTCCGTAAATCATAAAAGCCGAAGCAGATATACTTAACCGAAATTTGATCAGTGATGTTATATGAGTAGAAGATTTGTGTTGGCAATGACTTTGAGTTTTGTTCTTATAGGCATGTTGGGTATAGCCTTTAATGCTTGGACGACTGGAGCAAAATCAACCATTTATATCAATGCTGACGGTTCGATTGACCCTCTAACAGAAGACATTACCAGTTTGGATAATGTTACCTATACCTTCACTGACAACATTAACGACTCCATTGTGGTTCTTAGAAGCAACATAACAATTGATGGAGCTGAATACACGCTCAATGGCACCGGAACCGGAAAATGGGCTGGATTCACTGTAGAAGGTTACGGATCTATTAACGTGACAATCCAAAATGTGAACATTATAGGTTTCGGAGTTGGCATAGGCCTCGTTAGCACCGACGATAACAAAATCCTCGGATGCACCATAACGAACAACACCAATGGCATCTGGGGTGCTGAGACCATGAACAACACTATCTCCGGAAACGTCATATCACACAACACTTACGGCATCTTTTTCAACACGGTTTTCCACACGGACATCTATGGAAACAACATAACAAACAATGACAATGGCGTCTGGCTGGAGTATTCTACAGAGAACAAATTCTACCATAACTACTTCGTTGACAACATAAACCAAACCTATGTTCAGCAAGGTAACCCAAATACTTGGGATGACGGTTATCCTCCTGACGGCATCGGCGGAAACTACTGGAGTGACTTCCCATCCCGCTATCCCGGTGTCGGAGACATCTACAGCGGTCCGGGCCAAAACATAACTGGAAGCGATGGCTTTTGGGACGGTCCATACGAGAATGATGAAGACAATATAGATAACTATCCAATAGTTCCAGAGTTTCCATCATTCATTGTCCTAACACTATTCATGATAGTATCAATTTTAGTTGTCACCATTCATAAGATATCGAAGAAATTGCCTGAAAGAAGCTAGTTGCCTACAGCCATCACGAGCGCATGGATACTTGGATCGCTTTCCACTAATCTAGCAAAATTCTCTTGAACAATTTCTTCAATTTCTACCAAACTCTTTTCCTTCACTTTGGCAATCTCCTCAACCACATCTCTCACTAGAATCGGCATCCCCTTCTTTCCCATGTAACTTTGAGGACCACCTGGATTATCCGTTTCTGTCAATATCTGATATAACGGAATTCCTTTCACGATCTTCTTTATATGCTCAGAAAATTTGACCTCTGGACTTATCGAAAAATAATAATTTTCTTTCGTCATTTCCTCTAGAACGTCGAGACTGCCAGAATACCAGTGGATAATCACCCTGTTATTTCCATATGTTCTCAGCAGATCCAATACATCTCTTTCTGCTCCTTTCGTATGAACCGATATGACCTTATTCTTTGTTTCAGATAGAAACAACTCAAAAACCTTCTTTTGAGAAGAATATCGACTCTTGTCCTTCACAAAAGAATGGTCCAGACCTATCTCACCAATTATCTTGCTTTCTCTAATTAATCTCTGAGCCAAGTCAATCTTGTCCACATATCTGTAGGCATTCCGAGGATGTATTCCAAAAGCTGGTACGATGTACTCACTCTTTCTAGATATTACTCTATTTATTTTATAAGAAGTCAGATCCATCGAGTTAGATATCGTGAGAATCTCATATTCTTCTATCTGCTTCAGAATTGGAGCAATATCTTTTCCGAATCTCTTGAATAAGTATCTGTCCAAGTGAGCATGTGCATCAATTAGCATAACAGAATACATCGGAAAACAGAATTTAAGCATAATCATAGCGAGCGCTTGCACAATCTATAAATGATAAAATAGCATACTCGAATCGAAGGTTGGAGAGATGGCGGAAAAAGTTGTGGAAGTGAGTTCCCTCGTTAAGCAGTACGGAAGCCTTACGGCTGTTGACGATATATCCTTTGAAGTCTACGAGGGCGAGGTCTTTGCTTTTCTAGGTCCTAACGGAGCGGGAAAAACAACAACCGTTGAGGTTCTTGAATGCATAAGACCTCTCACTAGCGGATCCGCAAGTGTCTTTGGGTACGATGTAACCAAGCGTGAAGATACAAAGGAGATCAAGAAAAGGATAGGGGTCCTACCGCAAGATTTCAGCGCTCTAGACAAGCTCTCGGTTAAGGAAAATATAGATCTCATCGGTGGCATGTATGATAAAAAGCTAGATACAATGGAAGTCATAAAGCTCCTTGACGTGGAAGACAAGGTCAATGAAAGGTTTGAAAACTTGTCTGGCGGTTTGAAGCAGAGAGTTGGAGTGGCAGCGGCTCTTGTTAATGATCCAGAGTTGGTTTTCTTAGACGAGCCGACCACAGGACTAGATCCCAAAGCAAGAAGAGAAGTATGGAGTGTCATCCAAAATCTGAAGAAACTAGGTAAGGCCATATTTTTGACAAGTCACTACATGGAGGAAGCTCAGGTGCTAGCTGACAGAATAGCCATCATAAACAAGGGAAAAATCACTGTCATCGGCTCCCCTCAGAGACTGATCTCTGAATATGGTGGACTTAAAGTCCTTATAATAAGAAAAGGAGGCAAGAAGATAGCAAAGACTCTGCAAGAGAGGTTTGGCGACACAACACTGAACAATAATGAAGATATCTTTGTCAAGGTTGATGATGTAAAGGAGATGTGGCAGACTCTGTCTACATTAACCGATATGAACATAGATAAAGAAATCGAGATCCAAACTCCAACTATAGAAGACGTGTTTCTCAAAGTGGTTGGAGGAAGAATAACCGAAGAGGGTGAACTAACATGAAGAGAACCATAATAATATTCAAAGCAGTCACCAAGAACTGGTTAAGAAGCAGATCAGGCCTCTTCTTCAGCATAATGTTTCCCGTTTTGCTATTGCTAGTCTTTGGGGCAGTCTTCGGAAGTCAAGGAGCATCAACCTACAGCCTCTTAATCCAAAACCTTGACATAGATGGAACACCAACGGAGCTTTCTGAAGTATTCGTTGAAGCCTTGAACTCCACCGAAACTTTCACAATAACAACTATACCTGCAGACATAACAGACCTTAGATCTTACGCAAGAGATGTTTTGGGGCCACTGGGCGGAAACATCCGTATCCTCGTAATCTCCGAAGGCTTCCAAGATAATTTGATAAACGGCACTTTAAAAGTGAGAGTTGGAATAACTCTCAACACCACTCTAACAATGTACCAGTATTACGCGCTTTCCATGAACGAAACCCAGAAAGAAGCTATTGAACAAGGCATAGAACAGATGGAACAATACAACGCAAGCCTGCCTGACAAAAAAGCATCACTGGCAGTCATCCTCGACGACTCCGATCAATCCTCAGGAATCGTCAAGAGCATCATAATGAGCATTGCCAACGCCTTCAACTATGAGCTGATAGGAGCCAAAAACGTAGTTACCTTCCAAGAGGAGCCTTTCACAGAGAGACAGCTAAGGACTATAGATTTCTATCTTCCAGGAGTCATATCAGCTTTCATCATGACCAACGGAATAATCGGGGTGACAACAAACACCACCGAATTCAAAAGAAGAGGCATTATTAAGAGGCTTTCCATCACGCCACTTGGCAAGATCGAATGGATCCTAGGGAATGTTTTCAGCCAAACACTGTTGAATCTTATGCTCACAGCCATAATAATCGTAGTCGGTTGGCTTATCTTCGATGTGCAGGCCATCCCAGACGTATTCTCCATTTTACTCATCTTCCTAGGCTCTCTATTGTTCTCAGGAATAGGCATGCTATTGTCTGGTCTCATAAAAGACGTTGAAGCAGCCTCTGCAGTTGGAAATGCCATCGCTTTTCCAATGATGTTTCTTTCTGGAGCCTATTGGCCCGTCGAGTTTATGCCTGACTACATGCGGACAATCGCAAAAATTCTTCCATTAACCTACTTCTCAGAAGGATTGAGATCTGCGATGATCTACAAATACCCTGAAGGCATAATCACAAACACGATAATTGTCGCGGCACTTGCCGTAATCTTCATAGTACTGGGCTCCTTGGTGACGAGATGGAAAGAAAAGTGACCTGTAACATAGACCTCGCGTATGCACTTCAAGAAAATAAAGTGAGGTGTCGCTGGTTTACGTCAATTTAACATGAAAGTATAGAGAGCTGGCTTTGAACAGGGGACAAATGGAGATGTGACCTGAAATTTTTCTCTTTTTATTCACTAATGAGTGCGCTCTAGTAAGGCTTATCTCTCATGATTAGCTTATAGTCGGTAATAGGATATGTCATCAGAAAATCTAGATGCCAAACATGGAGATCTGCCTCCAGGTCAAAAATCAATTCATCGTCTATTGAGATGGGGGAAAGACCATCCAACTATTGGGGGTTCTGTTCCTAAGATCGACATAAGAAAATGGTTTTTAACTGTAGATGGAGATGTAAAGAAACCGCTAAAGCTGAATTGGGATGATATTCAAAGACTTCAGATAGCTGAATCTGTAAGTGATTTTCACTGTGTTGAAGGGTGGAGTGTGTTAGGTCTCAAGTGGGAAGGAATACGTTTCAAACAGATAGTGAAGATGGTTGAACCTGAGAAGGCTGCGAAGTTCGTTTCCTTTGAGTGTGCTGATAAGTATACGACTTCTCTGTCGCTGGAAGAACTTCTTGAAGATAACGTCCTTCTAGCCTACAAACTCAATGGTAGATTTCTTGAAGAAGGCATCGGTGCTCCTCTGCGATTGATTGTCCCAGACAAGTATGCTTACAAAAGTGCTATGTGGATTACAAAGATAAGATTCACATCAAAGAAGGAGATAGGCTACTGGGAACGTCGAGGCTACAGTGACACAGCAGACGTGTGGAAAAATGATAGGTTTTCACGATAAAAAACATCAGTTATCTATGTTAGTTGCGCTTGACTATCCGCGCACGTAATACAGCAACGACTAAGAAAACACAAATATTGCAGTAATAGCCAACTAACTAGTCCGGTGATTACATGGCTGTAGTTAAGGTGATCGAGCTAGTTGGCACTTCAAACAAGAGTTGGCAAGAAGCGATTGAGAACGCGGTCGAACGGGCTGCAAAGACCATCAGGGATATTCAGGGAGTCGATGTTCTGGGTTGGACTGGTAAAGTTAAAGGAGACAAAATCGTCGAATACCGCGCAGACGTAAAAATCTCCTTTATTGTTGCAAAAATAACTGGTTGAAGCTTGACCAATGTTCCATATAGAAAAGGATAACCTTATCTCCCCTCATTTTTTCTCAAATGTATAACCGAGTGGAGGATGATAAATATTCTGTGATTCTTGTCTCCGAAGAACTTCCTGAACGAATTTTATTTTCGCGCCCATTGCTAATCCTGAGCCTTAATATATTAAACAATATAATTAAACAACGAGATATGAAATTATGTTTAGAGAAGTTCCTGAAGTAAATATTACGCAAACCACAGAGACTACATTGAAACAACCTCTTGTCATTTTAGGTTTTACTGGAGCACAAAACGGGAGAAATAACAAATGGGTGAGTTATCCAAAATTAAAAACCGCGAAATCGCTGGTATCCTCTATGAAATAGCTGATCTCTTGGAAATAAAAGGCGTCCAATTCAAACCCAGAGCATACAGAAGAGCTGCACAGACTATCGAAACGCTTCCAGAAGACATCCAAGCTATTCATAAGCGGGGTGAGTTACAGAAAATTCCGAGAATAGGATCTAGTATAGCGTCGAAGATTCAAGAAATCATGGAGACAGGAAGTCTCAAATACTTGGAGGAGCTGAGAGAGGAGCTCCCACATGGCTTAGGAGATTTTGTGGAGATAGAAGGCATAGGTCCCAAAAAAGCTCTAAAATTGTATGAAAAACTTAAGATAAGCAGTATCAAAGAGTTGGAATCGGCAGCCAAGCAAGGAAAGATCAGAGGTCTAAGAGGATTCGGAGAGAAGACAGAAGAAAACATTCTTCAAAGCATCCAGACGTATAGGAGCGGTCAAGAACGGTTCCTTTTAGGATATGTGCTTTCCATCGCTAGAGAAATAGAAAGAAAGTTAAAAGGTTTAGAAGAGGTGACAAGAGTCAGCTTGGCGGGATCTATTCGTAGAAGAAAAGAGACTATAGGCGACGCAGACATTCTAGTATCCTCTCAGGAACCAACGAAGATCATGAACTTCTTCACACAATTATCCGAAGTCAAACGAGTTCTGGCAAAGGGAAAGACGAAAAGCACTGTTGTGCTAACTGACAATCTGCAGGTGGACCTAAGAGTAGTGGAAGAAGAAAGCTTCGGCTCAGCCCTTCAATACTTCACTGGGTCTAAAGAGCATAACATAAGACTTAGAGAACTTGCTCTAGACAAGGATTGGAAGCTAAGCGAATACAGTCTGCTTGACAAAGGAACCAATCAGCCTATAGCAGGAGAAAATGAGGAGGACATTTACAAAGCGTTAGGATTGGACTACATTGAACCTGAATTACGGGAGAACCGAGGAGAGATAGAGGCTGCAATAGAGGGAAGACTACCGAACTTGATTAAATTAGAAGAAATCAAAGGCGATCTCCACGTTCATACTAACTGGAGTGATGGCTCCTACTCTATAGGTGAGATGGCAAAAACAGCTAAGTCTTTAGGATTTGAATACTTGGCTATCTGTGATCACTCCCAAACTTTGCAAATCGCTCATGGACTGACCGAACAAGATCTTCACAAGCAGATCAGAGAAATCGAGAACATTAGCCGTGAAATGCACGGCTTCACTATTCTATCTGGAGTAGAAGTGAATATTGATTCAGATGGAAAACTGGACATCAAAAACCACACACTCAAAGATTTGGACATCGTGGTAGCCAGCGTCCATTCTGGATTCAAGCAATCCGAAAAGAAGATGACGGAGAGAGTTCTAGCAGCCATGCATAACGACTATGTGAATGTTATAGGTCACCCAACTGGCAGAATCATAAACAAGCGAGATCCTTATCAGATTGATTTATCAAAGATTTTTGAAGCCGCATCTGAACTGAAGGTTTTCATGGAGATAAACGCTTTCCCAAATCGTCTGGACTTGTCTGATTTAAACTGTTTCAGAGCCAAAGACTATGGAATAAAATTTTCAATTGGAACCGACGCTCATAACAAAGATCATCTGAGATACATGGAGCTGGGAGTCGCTACCGCTAGACGAGGATGGTTAGAGAAAAAACACATCATAAACACATCAAGTTTGAAAGAAATAAGGAAACTACTAGAATCTTAAAAAGCATACAAATCTCCTTCCTCAAATTCTGATATAGCGCGTGCGCAGATAAATGCTCTTAGCTTTTCATATGACTGATGCTTTCTGTGCTACCTCCAACAAAGCCATACAAGGAGCTCAAGTGGCAACACCTCCCGCAAGATCCCCTTTGTCTTGACGAGGATCTTGGATTATCGTATCGACTCGTATTCCGGTATCCAATCAGATATTTCATCTAAACGTTTAATTTCATCTTCGTTTAGCCTTAATTCGAGAGCACCAACATTTTCCTCAAGTTGCTCAACTGTGTTTGCTGCAATGATAGGAGCTGTGATGACGTCCTTGGTAAGGATCCAAGCAATAGCCACTTGAGCCATTGTTACCTCATGGTCCTCGGCAATTTCTTTTACAGTGTCCAAGATTCTGAATCTCTTCTTTGTGAAGTATCTCTTCTTGACATTTCCACTTCGAGGAGTATCAGGAAGAGGTTGATTCTTTGTGTATCTTCCTGTTAAGAAACCATTTCCTAATGGGCTGTATGAGATGACTCCAACACCATATTTCTTGATGACGTGTTCAAATTGATATTCAACAAGAAGTCTTCTCGCCATATTGTAAACTGGTTGGATGGTTTCGAAGCGAACATATCCATGCTTGTCGCTGACCCAAAATGATTCAACAAGCCTCCAAGGATGAATATTAGATGCACCAACATAATTAACGGTTCCATTGTTAACAAGCATGTCTAGAGCTTGAAGAGTTTCTTCAATTGAAGTCTCTATGTCAAAACTGTGAATCTGATAAAGGTCAATCCAATCGGTTTGAAGACGTTTCAAACTTCCCCGAATCGCCTGATTAATGTGCCGTCTACTCAAACCTCTATCATTAATATCATCACTCATAGCTCCTCGCACTTTCGTGGCAATAATCAGATCATTCCGGACTCCTCTTTCTTTAAACCAACGACCTATGATTTCTTCAGTCTTTCCCGGATAACCGTTCTCAGCCCAATACGAGTATATGTCAGCAGTATCCAAACAGTTTATTCCAAGCTCAATCGCTTTATCCATTACACGGAACGATTCCTTCTCACCTATTCTCCAACCAAACTGCATAGTTCCCAACACGAATCGGGAAATCTTGATGCCAGTTAAACCAAGTCTCTTATATTCCATACCGAAAAACAAATGCTCTCAAACGTCATAAATTTTTTCGAAAATAGCACACGCTGTTAATACCTCAGCTTTTCATTTTAACTTATCTCTCCACTGTGCAGAAATGTCTTTTCGTCGATGGCTTTAAAAGTGAACACATGAACAAACAGTTCAATAATCTAACTGGGCCTTGGATTGACTGGGTCTTAGGTGAATGAACCGTTGGACCCCTCAACCATACTACTTAGGCCGAATAGAAAACTAGGTGAGAAAAGGTTTAAGCGATTGGATCCTTGGCACCTAGAACAATTCCCTTTTTTTGGACTTATATTCCTTAACAAGTCATGTATTCCTACTAGAAAGACTACAAATCCCAGCTCAGATTATCAGTCTTGATATTCTCTCCCTTACCTGTCTCTCTAACAGGTTTCAGGTTCCCTATCAAAATCTTAAGAGAGCAATTACTCTCGTCCAAGAAATCCAGATAATCCTCCTACTTGACCAAGCTTTTACCCCTAATCTGTTCCTCTCAAAAGAGCCTATACCCAACATGTGCATTGAATGAAAATGGGCTATTGTGATTTGGCAAAGATGGATTAAACAAGCATTGATTGTACATCATTCCTTGTCTGCTAGCCTCTTTCTCTTCGTCAGATGATTATTCTAGTAACATTTCTGGGATTATGTAAGTCGAAGACTAGTATTGCCAATTCACTGCTATGAGGATTGTTTCCTGCAGCAAGGCACAACGTATCTCCAACCTCCTGTCTATGGCTACCGGAACAATCCACAGTTTCATGGACATGCCCATGTAAAGACAAGTAAGGCTGATGTTCTTCGATGAACAAACTCAAAGCCATACTTCCAACATGACTGCCATCATACACCCTGTCCAAGTTTGTATTGTTTGGAGGAGTATGAAAAACGTAGATTGTTCTACCTGCATTCTGACAATACATATTAGATAATAGATCTTTCTGAATGGAATCTTCCTTCTCCACATCAGACGCAAACCTGAACTTTTCCCATACGCCTGATGAGCTTTTGTAACCAGAGAGTTCGTAGTTAACTGTCTTTCTCTGTTCATAATTCTCCGCAAGGTTCTTGGGAACTTCACTAAAATCAAATTTCTCCCAATCTTTTATTCCGAAAGGTGTTATCGGTACATATGAATAACCCACGATATCGTATTCTGGAGTTAAGGGGGTTCTCTTCCCATGAATCAGCGTGAACACGGCAGGATCATTCGCCTCTAATACATCCAAGTTTGCTGCACAATCATCATTACCCATCATCAAGAAAACTTTCGAGTCAACGAGTCCATCCTTCAATGGACTCAACAACTTAGGTAACTTTTCTTCTAAGAAGACTCTCTGTCCACTGATGATCTGATCGTATGGGAGGCTCAGTGGAGCAATGTCTCCTCCAATAACGATAGATTTAGCAGAAATCTCCACAGCGTATTCTACCAGTTTTCTATATTGAGATTCATTCCCATGAATATCTGACGTGAATAATACCGTATGAAGCATAGATAGACAGAAGAACTGAAACTTCCATAAATATCCTGCGTGTACTCATCAGTCACACATGTGTGCGATAGAAACCTGACATGTGTACGCTCGAAAGCATCAACGCTATTACGGTAAAATGTTACCTACCCCCCCTCCCCCCGCCTTTTTTCTGAAAAAGCATCATTTCATCCTTATAGTCTTCAGCGTGCGCAAAGATTTATATCCTGATTGTTCTGAACAGGACTTCACAAACTGGTAGTCAATGTGAGTGTATGAATGATAGGTTGGCGAATCCGGCACCTCTCGGACTCTTCGGTTTTGGGATGACAACCGTTCTTTTGAATCTGCACAACGCTGGTTTCTATCCCTTAAACAGCATGATTCTAGGTATGGGTCTAGCTTACGGAGGATTAGCCCAAGTGATTGCAGGTATAATGGAGTACAAAAGAGGAAACACTTTCGGAACAACAGCATTCGTTTCCTATGGTCTTTTCTGGTGGTCTCTTGTGCTCTTGCTTGTTCTTCCTAAGACAAAAATATGGGAGGTCGATGCTGCTTCACCGTTACAGCCAGCCAGCTCTGTAGCCCTAGCAGCATACTTTTTTATGTGGGGATTATTCACGTTCATGATGTTCTTCGGAACATTGAACACAAACCGAGCAGTACAGTTCGTCTTCCTCAGCCTCACAATTCTATTCTTCATGTTAACCGCAACAGAGCTCACAGGAAATAGCGCGCTGGGCATATTCACGGGATACGAGGGAATTGTATGTGGATTAAGCGCTGTTTACACGGCAATATCAGAAGTGCTAAACGAAGCTTGTGGAAAAACCATATTACCCCTATATCCAACCCAAAAAAGTAATGGACTGGGTGATACACGTTTCATATCTATTCTTGCGCATGCTTCTGACGCAGGCGTATTCCTTCCCACATGAGAATATAGGGTGACATCTGTTTTAGACTGATTGATGATTTTCATCTGCTTTGCCTTTGTAGCGTAAAGCAGTTGTACAGTGATCATCGATGATGAGGCGCGTGCGATTACAGAAAAAAGCGTATATTAATCCGAGTATTCTCGTGTTGAATGGAAAGACTTAATCTTTCCTTTTCAAACTTCACTAGTTCAAGATGATAAGATGATAGGTGATCTGTTTCTGCGATTAGGGATCATATATGCTTTGATCCTGATTGGAGTAATCCTGAAGAGATCAACTGAGCTTGCTAAAGTCTTGACAAAGGCAATCTCTATCTTCTTGATATACTTCTCATTGCCTGTTGTGATATTCACTTCTATTGCTCAATTCAGCGAGGCTTTCAGTGACTTGAGAATCCTGATATTCTCAGCTTCAATATTCTTCATCTCTTCCATTGTAGCATACATTCTCTTTCGGATATTGAAAGAACGGGGAACTGACTCTGCTCCTTTTGTCTTAACCAGCATCAATCCGAATGGTTTCTACTTACCCTTTCCAATAGTTTATGCTCTATATGACATGAAAGGTTTGACTTACTCCAGTGTTTATCTCTTGACAGCCAACATCATAAATGCATCCTACATTTACCCATTATATTCCTATTACTCGAATAGCGACAAAAGAAAAAGCGTAGCTCTAACGAGAAAGATCTTGCTATTTCCACCTTTTCTAGCAAGCATCTTAGGTTTCGTATTTCTAGGTTTGGGTCTTCCATTTCCAGAGCAGCTTACTCAGCCAATCTCTTACTTTGGGCAATTCACAACATACGTTGCCCTCCTCTTCGTAGGATTAAGCACTGGCATACTAAGAGAAGGCTGGTTCTCGAAATCGACTCTAGGAGTAGTAAGTATCAGGCTTGTAATGGTGCCCTTAATGCTCTTCGGCTTAATGAAATTCCTAGGCTTGAGAGAGATTTGGAGTCAAGTTATAATAATACATTCCGGGATGCCTCCTGCTGTCAACAACATCATCTTGGCAGACCATTTTAACTTAGACAGAAAACGTGTAGCAGCCATAGTAACTGAAGCCACAGCATTAAGCCTACTGACCCTACCCTTACTACTATACTTAGTGAACAATCTCTAATGTAACAAATGTCATTCGCGCAGGCACATACATAATGCGAGAACTATAACGTGAAAAGCACTAACAATATTAGGTTTGCAACACATCTATGCAATGTATAACCATGCTATATTACTTCTATTTTCATTATTGCCAAATTATGCGTGTACTAGAGGAGTGCGGGCAGTATGACTTCTGTTCTAAAATCTATTGAGAAGATGCGTGGTTACGTCTCTATTATTGCAGCGTCGATTTTGTGGGGAACTATGGGAGTTCTTGCGAAGTTGTCTTTTGAGTATGGGATTGTTCCGGAGGCTTTGATTGCCTTGAGGCTTGTCATTAGTTTCGCAACATTGTCAGCAGTTCTAGCATTAATCAGTAGAGATTCGTTTAAAGTCCATAAGACTGACGTACTTATTTTCTTGGTTTTTGGCGTCTTTGCCATAGCATTTCAAAGAATTTCATATTTTTACGCAGTGAATATTACAACGGCTACGATGGCGGCAATACTCTTCTACACGTATCCTGTTTTTGTGACTCTTTCAGCTTCGTTTTTTCTAAAGGAGAAAGTTACGCTTGGAGTGTTGTTGGTTATTGTTTTGACGTTTTCAGGGGTTGCACTCGTTGTGAGAATATATGATATCTCTTCTTTGAATGTTAATCTTGCTGGAATAATCTTTGGATTGCTTTCAAGTCTCCTCTTCACTCTTTACTTCATGATGACTAAGAAACTTAGAGATAGGTATCCTAGTTGGACGTTGACTCTTTACGGTGATGGGATAGGCGCACTTGCCTTGGTTCCGGTTATTTCTCTTTCTCTTCCAGAGATGACGAGATTTCCTCTGCAACTTTGGTTGTTGATTTTGATGATAGCTTGGATTCCCTCTCTTTTGGCTTATCTATTGTATTCTTACGCGTTGAAATTTGTCAAAGCATCGAAAGGAAGCATACTTTCAGTGATTGAACCGTTGTCAGCAGCATTGTTTTCCACAATTTTTTTGGGAGAAAGCCTTGAAAAGCCACAAATAATTGGTATAATTCTTGCATTGACAGGAGTTGTCTTACTCTTTCGAATGAAAAAACATAATGGGTGACGCGAGTGCACTAAGAACATGAAATTTCTAATAAAGAGTAGAAGGCAGAGATAGTTTGATGGAAACGTGTTTTGGGCATACTAGATACGCCTAGAATAACAAAAATCTAATATAATGTGTGCAGGTTCTAGGTTGATTCATGGGCTTCAAGGAATGGATTATTCCGCAAGATAAAATCTTTTTCAATCTTTTGGAAGAGCAGGCAGAATTGGTGCTGGAAACAGCTGTATTATTCAAGGAGATGATTAACGAATATGACAGTTTTAGAGTGAAGATGAAGAGGATGCATGCTTTGGAACATGAGGGCGATGAGATTGTCCATAAAATCGTTCAGAAGTTACATAGGACATTTATCACTCCAATAGATCAGGAGGATATTTCTAAGCTTTCTTCTCTACAAGATGATGTACTGGATTATATTGATGCTGTTGCAAACAGAATCTTTCTTTTCAAGTTAGAAGAACCTGATGATGTGATTAAGCGTTTCGCTGGCATTATACTTCAACAAGTGAAAGAAGTAAGTGGCGCTATGAAGCAGATAAGAAAGATAAGACAAGAAGAGATTCAAGAAAAATTCAAAGCAGTTCACAGATTAGAGAATGAAGCGGACGATTTGTATGATAGTTCTATGGTGCAGCTTTTCAAAGGAAAAGATCCAATCATTATTCTAATCATGAAGGAAATATACGACTTTCTTGAGGAAATCACTGATAAATGTGAAGATGTCTGTTTGGCGATTCAAGATATAGTAATAAAGAATGCTTGATCCCATGATCGACCTAATCTTGCTTTTCGCATTAGCACTTGCTCTCATCTTTGGTTTCTGGACTGGCTTCACTGATGCAGCCTATGCAACTGCAGGTATCATCGCGACAAAAGCAGTCAAATCAAATCAGGCCATTGCACTATCTGCTATTGGCTCGCTCATAGGAATGACAGTGTTTGGCTCTGCCGTTGCTAAGACAATAGGAACTGGAATAATTGAAGAAGGCTTTGCTTCAGGCGAAGTAATCATTGCAACCTTGCTAGGAGCTCTGATCTTCGATGTGATATTCTCGTGGATATACTCTTTACCTATTTCTGAAACACATGTCTTGATTGGAGGATTGATAGGAGCAGGTGCAGCAGCAGGAGGATCAGAAGTCATTAAAACTGGAGGCATAATCAACAAAATCATCATACCATTAATCACTTCCCCATTCATCGCTATAATAATCGCCTACCTACTCACAGCAATCATTATCAGAGCATTTTGGAAACGCCCTGCAGCCAAGATGAACAAATACTTCAAGAAACTACAGATACTCTCAACATTCTTATTCTCGGTAACTGACGCCACAAACGACGCACAAAAAGTCATGGGAATAATAACAATGCTACTACTGTATTATGGTTTCATATCAGAATTCACCGTTCCATTCTGGGTCATCATACTATCATACATAACACTGACAATGGGCGTCGCATTCGGAGGTTGGAGAATAGTCAAAACAATGGCTAAGAAAATAACCCATATAAAACCTTATCAAGGATTTTCAGGTGACTTAGCCAGTTCAATAGTTCTTGGATCAGCAGCTTTCCTAGGCATGCCCATCAGCTCTACACATGTTGATAATGGCACAATAATAGGTGCCGGGTTAACCCGTGGGACCAAAGCAGTTAAATGGGGAACAATTCGAAACATTCTATGGGCTTGGATTCTGTCCGCACCATTATCTGCAGTGTTTTCTTTTTTCATTTATCATCTGCTAAAGTGGATTTGTTTGTAGTGCGCGCTTTTTGAAGGCTTGGAGAAGAAAGTGGCTTGGATACATTATTTCAAGGAATCTCGTGATAAGTTAATGCATAATAAATCTCATCTTGGATTGTCAACTACAAGTAAAGGTAAATTAAGTTATGACGTAGTGGATGCTGGTGATGATTCGTGGAAAGAAATGTTGCGAAAGACATTTTCGAAGGACTACAGGACGTAATTAATAACCTATCAGATTTACTGAAGTATCTATCTAGAAATTTGCCAAGTGTTTCTTAAATAGTTGTGTTTAAGCAATCTCTTAAGAAAATTTGGAAGAGGAAAATTGGGACTGCTGAAATAAGGAAATATTGTTCTACCATTGCTTTTTAGATTAGGAGTTGGATGCAGTCTGCTATGAAATGAGAGACTATTGCTCCGAATATGGCGAGCAGAGCATATTTTAGTCCTTCTTTGAAAGGGTTTTCATGGCTTATTTTGCCTACGTAGCTTCCTAAAATGAATGCCATTACAGTCCCAATTATAAATGTAAGGATTACGGCGTGGTTCATGCAGAAACATGTGAATGGGGACAGTAGAACTAGCACAGCGGCGATTGTTGACGCGAATGCGAAAAAGGTGTTTGTGAATATTTCCCTTTTAGAATGTATTCTTGTTGTTTTTCCATGGTCTATTGTTTGAATTTGTAATGCTCTTTCAGCCGATTGAGACATGAAGAATCCGATGGAATTTCCAAATGCATTGGCAAAGCCACCGATTATTCCTGTAATTATTACAAATCGAGTGTCGGAAGTAACCTCAGCAACCCCTATTATCAAACCCAAACACATTATCAAGCCATCTGCAAGTCCAAAGGCAATTCCTTCCAACCGATAGCCTTCGTCTGACATTTTTTCAGTCATCTTGCAACACTTGGCTCTAAAGCTAGCTGACTGAGTGATTTATACATTATGTCGACCAAGAGGTTAATCAGAATACACATTTGTCATAAGTCATGACTTCTTCGTTTCTTTTTCAAGCCAGTCCGCCAACATAATCTTATTTGTATTGTAATATTTCTCACTCGAAACAATTCCTCTTTTAGCCAACCTGAAGAGTATTCTATGCGTCTTCACTCGTGATAGACCAGTCTTCCAGCGAATATTCTTCTGCAACATTGTTCCACCTTCAGCAACCAATATTTCTATCACCTTCCTCTCATCCTCATTTAAAACCCGCAGAATTGCATCAAGGGGGGACTCGCCTTTTTCAACTGCTAACACAGAAGGTTTTTCCTCGAACTTATCTTCTCTGAGCTCTGGAAAAACTAAACTATATCCTAATACAGTCAAAGCAACAATGACTGGAACAATAAACAAAACAAACCAGAAGGACCGTGGAACCTCTCCACCCATTCGGTGACTTCTTCCCCAAAAACTGTCTTCAAATGCAAAAAAGAATAAGCCAAGAACGCTGATTGCAAGCGAGATTATCAGAATGAAAATCAAGGTTCTGGAACGCATGTTTCACTCACAAATCTAAAGATGAAACACTCTTTATAAGCTGTTTCAATTTTTGAAACACTTTGTTACAGCGAATATCTAAACCACACGGTAACCATGATTTTCTTGTGAGCAAAAGAATGGAGGTGATAAAGATTGAATGGTAAAATGATGGCGGGAATAGGATTAGTAGTAGGCATCGTTGCCATCGCTTTGCTTGCTGCACCTATACAAGCCTACGTCAGCGGAAATGATAACGACGATATGCTTCAAACACAGACTCAAGAGAAATTAAAAACTCAAGATTGCGACTGTGACATGCTTCAGATGCAAGAACAAAAGAAACTTAGGACACAGAACTGTGATTGCAACGGTGTTTTTACACAAGCGCAATATCGTTACAGACAAAGGGTCAACGAATGTGCAACAAACAATTTCTGCAACTGCACGAAAAACATAGAGCAGTATAGAAACCAAAACACAGAAAGAACAACAAACTTAGGTGACTGATAACTTTAGGTTAACACAATGCCCTCACTTTCTTTTTATAAATCTTAGAGCTAATCGCTATAGCTGGACCACACGAGCGCATGTTAGTTTCCTAAATGTCAAAAATGCACAATAGATACAGCAACGCAAAGAGAACCAATTAACCCTCTCATGTTGTTGTAGACTTAATCTCTTTGGGTATTAGGGTGACCGCTATAAGAACAATTTAGGGGGGGTTTCCATCAAGTCATAATATATCTTGCTGACAAGAAGTGTCGAACTCTCGTCTGTATAGCGGAAATGTGAGCAAAATCTAGCTGTTTTTATTGCGTTTCTGTAAGTGTTTGTCTATAAAATGATAGCAAATGAAGGTGTTTGAACGAGAGTTTGAAACTATCCCCGAAATTGTAATTGCGCGTGCAATTGATTATCTGTCAACAAATTATGGGAGCTACTAACAAAAGAAATTTTGTTTTTAAGTGAAAAAAGAGCACAAAAAAAGCCCAGTTTTCATTAAATACGAATTTTTTTTCCATTATTCTTTGAAAGAAACGCATAAATAACATGTTCCCTAACTTCAGAAGTTGCATGAAATTGGAGTTAAAGGGGTCGATGATAGATCACCCAGCCTTGTTAACTGAGGGATTGCGGATGGAAGGTGAGCAAGATGAAGCTAGCCAACATCTGGCGTTACTTCAGCAAAGATTCTCTATCGCTGGGGTTTCTGAAAGAAAGCCTTATTGCCCTCTCCTTCAATATCGGGGGAATACTCGCTGGCTTCATAGTTGCTTCTCAATTCAATGTTTTTAAACTCTCTCCGTGGGCTGTTGCAGTATATCCAACCATCTTAACTGCAAGAGGTGTGATAAGCGGTTTATTTAGTGGACGCCTAAGCACAGCATTACACATTGGAACAATTCTTCCGAGACTTCGTGGAAACACCGAAGACTTCTACATGCTTTTCAAGTCAGTAATAGTTCTAACTTTAGAAACAAGCGTTGTAATGGGCTTATTATCTATAGTTCTGGGGAGTTTGTTCTGGGGGATAACCTTCACAGATTTTTTTGATATTTTAATAGTCGTGTTGGCAACCATGTTCTTAGGGTTAGCAAACTCCATATTTACAGTTGAAATTGCATTTACTTCTTTTAAGAAGGGTTTAGACACGGATGTTGTTGTATATCCAATGATGTCCACGATGGCGGATATAATCATAACGTTGTCTTATGTTTTCACACTTAACTTGTTCTTCTTGTTCAGCTTCGTTGGAAGATGCATTGCTACTTCTTTTGGGCTATTCCTCGCTACTCTTGCATTGGGTTTCTTGCCAGGGTGTATCCACAATAAAACATTTGTCAAAACAATTAAAGAATCTCTCTTGATATTAGTGTTCATATCCTTCGTTGTTAACGTTACTGGAACGATTTTAAAAGATGTTAGTAAAATTATAGGTAGTGGAAAGGAAATCTATACCGTTTATCCTGCTTTAATTGACACTGTAGGGGATGTTGGTTCAGTTGTTGGTTCAACAGCTACGACAAAACTCGCGTTGGGTCTGCTCAATCCTTCTTTTCGCTCGATACGGAACCACTCAACACGAATTTTCACCACATGGATTGCGTCAATAGCAATGTTCATTCTGTATTCAATTATGTCATTATTTACTCAAGGCATGTTGACGTTGCATATGTTTCTAGATTTTTCTGCTCTCTTGCTTACAGCAAACCTAATTGCGGTTTCTGCAATAGTTATAATTTCTTTCGCTGTTGCAATCTTGACCTTTAGAAGAGGGCTAGACCCAGATAATTTTGTTATTCCAATTGAAAGCTCCCTCGCAGATAGCCTAACAACTGTCGCCTTACTCATTGCCTTGTTGTTGGTGAACTATGCAATTTAAGGATAAGGGGAAAAACGAAATGAAAACGGTAAGTAACAGAGTGAAAGTTTTGGATGACGGAAGAGTTGAAATAACACAACTGCTGCCGTTGCCCTTATTCAGATATAAGAAATGGGTTAGGTTACACATATGGAAGTGAACTCATTATTTAGGATGACAAGATAACGAGAGTTAGGCGTCACCCCAAAAGTTTGGGAAGAAACCCTGAAAAGCCTAGCTTTAAATCATCCAGAATTATTGGAGAACTTCAGAAAAATCGGTGAAAAAAAGGAATTAGAAAACTTGTGGAAAAAGGAAAGCAACCACATAAATTTCTGGGGTTTATGTGCATTTTCAATAGCTTCTGTGTCAATTATCTAGTCTGAAAGGTAATGTCTCTGAAACAAGTTTCACCTATGCACGTATTGTGATTTGATAGATATATCCCATAACCATACATGTCTTAGTCCTATCAAAAAATCGAAAGGCTCTGTTGTGTCCGAGTATGAGCAGTAGTATCCCAAGTCTTGTGGATCAGAAAAAACAGAGAAAATTTTTAGCGTGCTCTATGCTATTTGGATCATGAAGCATTCTTGTAGTTGCTGTACATGGGTTCAGAATGTTACATTAGGGCTAACCTTCAAATGGACAAAAGCGAGCTCGATGAATTCTTTACGATGTGCTGCCGATATGTTTTTGTACCTTGATGGAGAATAAGAACGAAACTCGAAGTCACCTGTAAAGTCTAAGATAGCATTAGAGAGAAATGGAGATTTCAAAAAATGAGTGAAAAGCAGAAGTCTTTTCCCAAGATAATAAAGTTTCGGAAAGAAGACGCTTCAAAGGTAGCAGAGCTGTTCAATTCGTTTGACAAAGAAGGCCTTTGGCCAGGAGGTTTCACAGGAGGTGTTCCGTACACAGCGGAGAGAGTAATCGACTCTTTTCCAGTTGGTGTCAAGAACATTTGCATCTTGATCGCAAAACACAACGAAAAATTCACAGGGATTTGTACTCTCCATCCTCACTTTGAAGATGAAGAGGCTGCATACATTGGAGTACTAGGCGTTCATCCGAATTATCTTGGCAAAGGACATGGAAAAGCATTAATCCTTAGATCACTCCAAATTGCAGCTGAAAAGAAATTTATGCGTGTAGATCTCGGAACTTGGGCAGGTAACTTACGGGCAGTACCATTGTACAAAAAATGTGGTATGTTCTGGGTGCCAGAAACAAGTGTTGAGATGCACGACTACATCCCTGGAATCATTAACTTTCCATTGGCAAGAGAATTCTTCAAGAAACATGACTGGTATTCATCACAAAAACGAAAATTGGAACTCGTCCCTGACATGTTCAGTTTAGAATCTATGGAAGTTTTTCCATACGAATTCTCCAAAGATGAAGACAATCTCAAAGTATGGATAGACAGGTACGGCCGAAGCATACTAGGAATAGAATACACACTTGATGGCAAGCACATGAAGATCATGTGCAAACTTGAAAAGCACAAAATAATTGCAGGATTGGAGCATGAACTCGCAATCGAAATCAGAAACGACAGCGGAAGCATAATGGGGGGCTCAGTTTTTCTATCCGGATTTGACGGTCTGAGCTTCACAACTCTTCCACAACAATCCTTTAACATTGAGAATGGAGCCTCTATCGAACTATGCGCAAAATTCAAGGTCAGTCCAGAAATTGAGATTCCAGAGATCACAAGAAAACAAAAAACAATAAAGGCTAACATAATGATCAACGGACAGCTGATCCCCCTTGAAATCGGAATACCCATATTGCCCTTGCTCAAATTCACAACCTTCCCAGAAAATATAGCCGTAACACCTGGAACACAAGGAGAAATACAGCTGAACATATTCAACAATTCAAAAGAAAAATTCACCGGAAAAGCCATCATAATCGACGAAGCCAACGAGCTCTCGATAAACAAAACCATCATTCCAATAGAAATCCCACCCGAGAGCCATTCAGGCCTCAAATTCGAAATAAAAGTAAAAAATAACCAACCAACATCACTTATCCCTCTGGAACTCTTTGCCAAAGGAAATGTCAAAGGAGTCAATGTTAAAACTAAAGCAAAACTGATTTACGTTAAGTGCCTCAACCCCGGAGGCATGGTTACCTCAATAGAATCCACAAAAGAAGGAAGAGCAGTCATTGTTGAAAACGAAGACATTATGGCACGCGTACTCCTCAGAGAAGCACTTCTTGAAATAACCTACAAGAAAGCCGCGTCAGAAAAGCGAAAAATCTGGAACCATGGAAGTTTTGGTGTCGGACCACCCTTCGGCTTCGTAAAACCAATCCACTACGAATATAAAATTCTCCGTAGACCTGAAAGTCTTGAACTAGTTCTAACAGGCATTCATCCAGACAAGCCAGGTCTCAAAATGGTGCGAACGCTGACTTTCTATTCTGGATCTTCACTCATCAAGGAAAGAATCAGACTTGTCAATACAAATCCAGACGTAACCTACAAAATGAATGTACGAATATCTGGACGAAGCTCAATAGCAAACATGTACAAAATGATTGTACCCTTAAAAGAGACTACAGAATATGAAATGATTGAATTCCCAGTCTCAGAATCAGATCTACCCACTGACCCTAAAGACTACAAGGAATCATGGATATGCTTCCAAAATCAAGCACAAGACTATTCTTTCGGACAAATATGGTCAAATAGGAAGCTCTCCAAAATCAGAATTGGTTCACAATCACTCTTCTCTCCAGAATATACATTAGATGAAATAATGCCAGGCCAATCAACCTGTACATCAGAACTATATTATCTCGTAGAAAGAGGAAACTGGCCGATTATTCGTAGAAAATGGAAGACCCTAATCAAACAAAAGCTTTCTACAAAGGAAGAAGTAATCATTGCAAAACCTCTCTTTGACGTGAAAATCAATCAACCTATACTCTACGAAAATGCCAAGATAAAAAATCAAATTGAGATTAAGAACTCACGAAACAAAGAAGTGAACGGAAAGCTCATCTTATCCTCACCTGACGGATGGAAGATCACTCCATCACAGATAAAAGTCACCAAAGTAACAGTGAAAAACCCGTTTACCACCGATGTATCTTTAATTCCTCCTTCCCAAGCCGAATTAGGCGTTCACAGTGGAACCATAAGCTTCCTCACTGACAGACAAGAAATCGAATTTCCGTTGAATCTCTGTCTTATTTCCAAAAATGCAAGACTCCCTGTGATAGTCACAACGCATGAAGCGGAAGGCAAAACAGTGTTCAAAGTTTCTAATAATCTCCTAACATTCAAGGCCAGTCCAGAATTTGCAGGATGCCTCTATTTCTTAGGAGATAACGAGGTGAATCAACTAAGCACAGGCTTTCCTCACCTTGGAACGAAAGTGTTTCTAGAGAACTACTCAGGCGGAATAAGAGCACTATATTTAGACGAAAGAATCGATTTCCAGAAATCAAAAACTCATAAGGAATCGCATAAGGCAAAGTTAGTTGAGGAAGGGCATTGGAAAGGCATCGAATTCTCCTATGAATCAAAAGAACAAGAAGAGATTCGAGGAATACTCTGTTCAGTAAGCTATCTGACATTGCCCT
>Ga0209427_10000628_pt1 | contig 38254 bp, 35 predicted proteins | sample DeeMarSWOR136_30_FD_187465 | JGI IMG/M metagenome (GOLD analysis project Ga0209427, IMG submission 187465) | Marine sediment microbial communities from White Oak River estuary, North Carolina - WOR-1-36_30 (SPAdes) (version 2) | ecosystem: Environmental > Aquatic > Marine > Intertidal zone >...
CCCCCTGGATGGGCTCGGCGATGAGCATCGCCACCTCCTCCGGTGGCACATAGCGGTGGAACATGTACTCGTCGATGTAATCCACGCACGCGTAGCTGCAGCTTGGGCACTCGAGGTTGAACGGGCACCTGTAGCAGTACGGGTACAAGATATGCTCCACACCCGGGATGAACGGCGCGAACCGCGCCCGCTGGTAGGGCTTGCTCGCCGTGAGGCTGACTGCGCCTAGGGTCCTGCCGTGGAAGCTGCCTATATAGGCGAGGTAACCTTGGCGGCCTGTATGCCAGCGCGCCACCTTCATGGCCGCCTCGATGCTCTCCGCACCGCTGTTGCCGTAGAAGAACTTCTTCTTGTAGTCACCCGGCACGAGGTCATGCAGCTTTTCGCCCAAGTCGACGTAGTCGTCGTAGTAGAAGTCGGTGTAGCTGTAGTGGATGAACTTGTCTACCTGATCCTTTATGGCCTTGACCACCTTGGGGTGGCTGTGGCCGACGCTGCACACCGCCAGCCCGGCGTTCATGTCGATGAACTCGTTTCCGTCCACGTCGACGACTATGTTCCCCTCGCCGCGCTCAATGACGAGAGGGTACGCCCTGCCGAAGCTCGGTGATATAACCGCTGAGTCCCGCTCGACGATCTTCTTCGCCTTGGGGCCTGGCGGAGTTACCTTAATCTTTGGATAAGACAATCTGACTCCCTTCGGTTGAAGTGTGCACTGTCAGCCTTAAAAAACTGACTTCTCGGCCGCCAGCGTGATTTCTATGATAGAGACCGGGGCTTCTCTGCCGTCGTCCCGCATCAAGGTGTCGGTACCCACCCTTATGTCCGTGATGACCACGTCTTTGAGGAAGACGCTACGGAGGAGCTGCACCATGTCGACGGCCTTGTTGATGTGTTTGCCCCGAGCCCGTATCAGCACGGTCTCGGCGCCGTCGTTGAACAAGGTGAGGCATGCCACCACGTAGTTCATGATGGGCTTCATCCCCATGATCACGAGGTTACGTCTCTTAGGCTCAGGCATCTATTCACCCCCATGATTTACGAGAACCCGTGGACAATGAGGCCATAGATCTGCGCGGACTGTCACGAGAGAAGCGTCTAGAGAGGTACGAATACACGGGCTAGAATCACTGCCGTGATCAGTAATGACGCCGCCCCTACGACGAACTCTGGGGGTATCTTGACCCCGTTGGTCTCGTCCTGGAAGAACCTCATTAAACCCGCGCTGCTCTGAGGCATCCCAGGTGAGCTCTGACGCTTTTTCTTACTCATCCCTTGTTCGCCTCCTCTTACTCATGAGTGCAATAATAACCTTTCCGAGCCTCAACGCTTCTCCTTCGGGCGCATGAAGTCGGTGAGGTTGAACTGGGTCTGCGCCTCCTCCGGCGCCGCCTCGCCGAATATGGATTCTATCTCCTCCTGCACGAGCCTTATCCTGTCGCCATAATACTCGCCTAGGTTATACGTCTCGACGATGCTCTTCGCGGACTTGATGTACTTCTCTATGCCGCCTTTGTGAACGGTCATCAGTATGGGGCCGCCGCACCTGTCGCAGCTCCCCTTAAGTGGCGGCCGTCTGAACTTCTTGTTGCACTTACTGCACCTGAAGCCCTGCCTCGTGAAGGCGCGGAGGTTGCCGACGATGTCCTTCATGAAGTGGCTGTTCAGTATCTTCAGGGCGACGATCTGGCCGTCTACTGCCCGCAGCTTCTCGGTGAGGTCCAGCTGGCTTTCAAGCTTTTCCAGCATGGTGCGGAGCCTGTTGTACGCCCCGACGTGGCTGCCCAGGTTTATGTCGCTGCACTCCTTGGTGTATTTGAAGCCCATGTATTGGGCTGCGGTGCCTAGTCTGCCGCCGAAGGTATCCACCAGGGCCGCGAACTGGGAGGGAGCGGCTCCCTCCATGCTCATCTTGTAGAACTCAGGCGGGTAGCGGCCGACGACGTCCAAGTTGTGGCTCTCCTTGTCCACCTCGGAGGGGTTCAGGTTAGGTATGACGAAGAGGGGCGCGTCCATGAGGCCGCCGCTCTGCTCTGGAAGATACTTCTTGCTGAAGTTGAGCAGCGGGTCCAGAGCCATCATGACCGCGTCCTCGTCGCCGTCACAGTTCCTGCGCTTGGCGGCGTGCCAGTAAGGGTGAGCATAGCAGTTACGGACCTTGCTCCACCCGATTAGGCGGCCGACGATGGCGGCGCTGGTGTGGGGTGCGAGCCCCAATATGATGTGGCCGACTAGCTGGTCCCTGTGGTCCACGTTGTAGTAGGGCTCTAGTTTATAGAAGTCGCGTAGCTCGTCGTCGAGGAACTTGGTGGCTTTGACGAGGTAGTCGCCGCACTCCTCGGGGAGCACTACGTCCTGGACCATAAGCTCCAGCATCTGGTCTGGCCGAGTCAGCGGCTCTCCTTCTACGTCGATGGTGTATCCCATCTTCCGCAGCTTCTCCACGGGCACCCCCACCTCCCCCGGCTTGAAGTGGGTGAGGGGTATGTCCGTGAGATCATAACGGAGGGTGCCGTCCTTGAAGACGCTGAGGTCGTACCTGGCGCGGAGGATGCCCTTGCCGAGGTGCTCCGGCATACGGCTTTCGTTCATGAGTCGCTTAACGCACTTGATCCTGTCAGGGATCATGCCGTCGATGTGTCTGCGCGCGTTCTCAAGCTCCTCCCTGAGATCGATCTCCGCCCAGTCGTAGCCCACCGTGTCTGTGTTGCACGCGGAGCACGTTTCGCTGTCGGTGAGCCTCTTGCAGCGCGGGCACTGCTTCTGCATCACCGTAACGCCGCCACAGTTCCCGCAAAGAGCCGTCCTGGCCGGGTAGCCGCACTCTGGGCAATATAACCTTACCAGCTCGACCCTTATTCTGTCGCCTCGCTTGGCCCGCGTTATGTCTCTCTGGGGGCCGCCAGCGTTACCTACGGGGAAGATGGTGTGGACATAGGGGCTCATCTTCCTCTCCTTCGCCTTCTCGGGCCTCCCCATGCGGGCTCCCACGTAGACGTAGGCCTTCTCCTTGACCGTGAAACCGGCCCAAAGGTTCACCTGTTGGAGCGGCGCGTCGGCCTCCGCCTCAACGTATTTCTTATCCAGCGCCAGGCAACTTTTTAGGATGACCTCGGCTTCGCCGAACTTGACGGCGCCGACCTCAACTCTGTGGGGCACTAGAAGTGTTTCAAGGGTCTCCTTCTCCTCTGGCCCGATCCTAAGCCCTTGTTCGCGTTGGCTCCAGCTCTCCGCGAGAGCGTTTCTGAGTCTTAGTAACCTCTCAAGGGTTGTCTTTGACCAGTCGTACGTGTATCTGGGGTGTAGCGGCGCGTCGATCCGGGTGATCGCGATGGCCTCCGAGGGCGTCGGAGGGTTCCATGGGTCCGCCGCCAGCTCGATAATCACATCCGCGGGTAACTCCGTAAGTTCCTCTGCAACCTGGTCGCCCACGGCCTCCACGGCGTACTCGACGTCGAGGCGCCACTGATCCTCGTCGTAGCCTGCAGGCAGTAGCTTATGGTTGAACTGGAGGAAGTCGCCTGCGTTGATGAGCACGTCGCCGTTGAAGAGGACTCTATCCACGTCGTCGTAGACCTCCTTGGCCGTCTCCACGGTGTCCACCCTGACGACGGAGCCGTCGTTCAGCTTCACCACCGGCGGCTCTATAGTGTCCACCGGGCAGATGGCCGCAGACTTACCTGGGAGTTCTATCCTGAGCTGGAGCCCGGTAGTCATGAACCCGTTGAGTGTCACCATAGTGGCGGGGTGTATGCCGCAGGCCGCGAGCCCCGTTGTGCGTGCTCTACCGTAGCGGAGTCTGAAGCCGCCGGGGGTGTTGGGGAAGGAGAAGACGGGTCGGCCGACGATTATCTCCTCCATGAAAGCCGCGGTGGGCTTCTCTCCATCGTCCGTGTTCTTCTGATTGAGCTTGTCGAGCCAATCCCAGCCTTCGATACCGATACTGTCGCAGATGCCACAGAGTTTCCTAGCTCGGCCCACCACGCCGTCCACCACGACTATGAGGGCTCCTCCCCGGAGCCTGTTGGTCTCTATCCCGGGGACATCCCGGTAGTTGCTGGCTTCGTAAGGGTCGGTAGATACTCCTGTGGCCTCCACAGGCAGCATTTTGAGCGCTAGCTCCAGGTCCTCGTCGGTCACGTGATACTGGAAACGCCTGACGCTCCTCTCGTAGATCCTTACCTCCTCGATAAACCTGTTCACGGCGTCCTCGCTGGGCTGGTACCTGTCGAGGCCCAGCGCCTTTCGGACAATATCTGCGATGACGAGGGTCAGCGCCTGGGCTGTGCCGCCGGCCGGCCTTATGGGTCCGGCGAAGTAGAGGCTAAGATACTCGGTGCGGTCGGGGTTCTGCTTTATCTTGATCTCCGGGATTCCTTGGATGGGGGCGATGGTGACGCCCTCCGTCATGATGGCGAGCCCTGTCCTGATGGCCTGTTCCGCGGCCTGCTCTTTCTCCATGGACCCGTAGCGGCCTAGAGCTATCTCCTGGGCTATCTTGAAGCTCATCTCGCGGCGGTCCATGTCCTCTAGCTCTCTCATCCGTTGCGTGATGCCCTTGGGGCCGATGAGTTTCTCTATGCGTTCAGCGATGTCGGTGGTGATCTCGGGCTCGGGTTCCAGTGTGGCGTCTAAGCCTTTGGCTCGTGCCTTCCTGGCTAACTCGTAAAGCTGATATAGTTTTTCTGCTAGCTCCTCGAAGTACCTTCTGTAGGTCAGGGGCATATCGACTTCAATCAACTTGGGGCTACCTGTCAGGGAAGTGGACGCTGCACAATATCATTGTGGCTCGCTGTTCTTTACTCTTACCAGTGGTCTCTTTGTACGCAAGGCGAGGCTGCTCGTCGTCTCCGCGTGGTGTCCCTAATCTCTCATCGCGGACACTATTTCGCTTATCTTTTCCCCTACCAAGCTCTCCTCTTCGACCATGTTGCCGGTCACTATTGCGTCTGCGCCCGCGTTCTTCGCCGCCAGCGCCGCCTTCGGGTCCCTTATGCCGCCGCCAGTTATCACGGGGATTCTCACATGATGCTTCACCGCGGCAATCATCTCTGGCGGGATCGGTTCACTGGCTCCTGAGCCTGCTTCCAGGTAAACGAACCTCATGCCTAGGGTCTCCGCGGCGAGGCTGTAGCCCACAGCGAGCTTGGGGTACTTATAGCTGATGGGCCTCGCGTGGCCCACGTAGCCGGCGACACAGCCCTCGCCGCATATAACGTATCCCATGGGTATGGCCTCAAGTCCGTACCGTTTGATCAGGGGCGCCGACAGCATCTGCGCGTCTATGATATAGTACGAGGTTTGGCTGTTTAGGAGGCTCATGAACCATATGGCGTCCGCGTGCTTGCTCACCCCTATGGGACCGTTGGGGAACAAGATCACAGGAACCTTCACATCTTTCTTTATCCGTTGGACGGCGTCGTCCAGATCCTGTGACGAGGCCAGGGTCGAGCCTCCTATCATTATGGCGGTGGTCCCGCCCTTCTCAGCCTCCTTGGCTATCTCCGCGCAGTCGTATCCAGATGACTTATCGGGGTCTAGAAGGGTGAAGTGGATGCAGCCCTGCTCGGAGATCTTGTCCTTGAGGTACCGCTCGACCTTTCCTATCATTGAGTTGGCGGCTCCTCGACACCATAGTACATGTCTACGAAGATGCAGTATGCGTCCACGGGGTCCGTGTTCTCAGGTATTGGGAACTGTTCCTTTAGGTCGCAACTGGCACAGATAATCCTAGCATACCCTTCTCCCTTGTATAGTATGACTCCGACAGTGTTCATACCGCAGTTGGGACACAGGTACTGGTCTGGCAGCTTCTTCTTGATGATCTTGACTACTTTCTGTCTTTTTCGGCCCATCATGCTCCCCCTTTTGCGTAAGCAGAGTATTATCCTAGTCTTAAGATTAGTGGAAGCCGTCGTTTATGTTCATTTGCATTAACGCGCCGCATCACAGACTCTACGAGGCTCTGTGATATGCCTAGATCCTCTGCTATCATTGATGCGTTTGAGCCCTTCTCCCACGAGTAGAGTATCAGGTCCAGGGTCGTGTAGTCGATCCCGAGCTCGCCTTCATCTGTGTGCCCCGGGTAGAAGCCGGGGGAGGGAGGCTTCTCTACGATGTTTTCAGGTATCTTCAGGTGTCTCGCGAGCTGTCTGAGCTGCGTCTTGTATAGATCCGCCAGCGGCATGAGATCTACGCCTCCGTCCCCATACTTGGTGAAGAAACCTACGAGTAACTCCGTCTTGTTGGAGGTTCCCATGACCATGCGCCTCTGTTTGTTTGCAAAGTAATAAGCCACGGTCATCCTGATCCTGGGCCTTATGTTGCCCGACGTTGTCCAGTCTGTGACGTCATAGCTAGGCAATATGTCACGCATCACATGTAATATGGGCGTGATATTCACCGTGTTACACGTGACGCCGAGGCGTTTACAGTGTTGCATCACATCCATGATATCACGCTCAGTCGTGACGTCAAGCTCCGGCATCGTCACCGCCGTCACTCTGTCGACTCCTAAAGCTTTCACAGTGAGGTCTAGAGTCACCGAAGAATCTATGCCACCACTCACCGCTACGACGGCCCCTTCCAGTCCTGACTTTTCTGTGTTTTCGGCGATGAAATCCTTGATCTTATACTCAATTTTTTTACAGTTTATCTTTAGATCTTGTACCGAAACCATGTTTGAACTCTTTCCGAGTATCTAAATAAAGACTTCCCTACACCAGTAAATACATATTTTTGTTAATAATTGTATATATATTTATGATTTTTAATGGTTTTATACAATTTTTTGGTGTTTTTTATACCGACAACATACCCTAGTGAGATGATTTATTAGTATACAGTTTTGTCAACAACATATATATGAGATTTCTGTGATATCACTGTGAGGTAGACGCTGATGGCTTCTGAAGAATACCAAAATATAGTCAGAAAAACGTTTCAAGACCCAATAACAGATTTATTACTGAAAAACAGTAATTTAACGCGCACTCAGTTTGAAACGCTTGTAATTGATATGTTAACTGATATAATGTCTGATGAAAAGATTTCTTTTTATCAAAAATCCTTATTTAGGGGTAAAAAGGTGAGTAGGGGCTCTTTTAGCCGCTCTTTATCTCAGGCTAGAGGGAACGTGATCTCCAGCATCTTCACCATTGTTTTGTTGAGCTATATTGGAGTATTCGACGCAAAACCCTTCGATGAGTATTATGTTTTAGCTGAAAAATTGAAGGAATATGTGTCCATCATAGAGTCGAGAGAGTTGAAGGCATCTAGAGACATTCTAAACCAAATAGAGGATGAACTAATAGAGGGAATAGGTCGATTAGCGACTCCCACGAGCATAAAAATCATGTGATATCACACTATATCACACTGTCAAGGGCTTTACAAACTTGGCCTAAAGCTGTACCGCCGTCGCCTGGAGGCACCCAGGTGTTGAATAAAACATTTAAACCTGCCTTACACAGCGTTTTCATCAAACTTTTTGTAATGTATTCATTAACAAGCACCCCACCAGATAAACCTATGACAGATATCCCTGTATCCTCCGATGCCTTTATAGCCATCTCGGATACGCCGTCTGAGAGATATTTCTGACCAAAAGCTGCGATATCCTGTTTTTTATGCTTATTTAATATATTAGACAAATAATATAGCGTATTTGACGTGTTAAGCACGTATTTACCGTCTATTCGATTTATTTCAATAGCATAATCGATTAATTCTGGGGTTCCCTCGGAAGCCAATGCCTCTAGCCTCATGGCGGGCTCCCCCTCATATGATCTATAGTATGTCGCACCAAGCAAAGCGGCTATAGAGTCTAAAAACCGTCCAGAGCTCGAAGTCTTGAGGATCTCAGGGTTTTTTAATTGTTTTAAAACAACTTCCAGCTCCATTTTTCCATGGGGTAGCGCCTTTTTGACGTGATTTTCTGTGATATCACGTATAATATCACCTGTGACGGCGTTACTGAGTCCTGCTACTAACATCCTGTATGGGTGATAGGCGCATAGGTCCCCTCCCGGCATGGGTAGGTTCTCGAGGTGTCCAAGCCTCTCAAACCCGTTATAAGTTGATTTTAGTATCTCTCCACCCCAAATTTGCCTATCTGGGCCGTATCCCGCGCCGTCTAAGGCGATCCCCAGTATCTCATCGTCCCTAGAGACGTTGTTCTCGGCCATCACGGAGACTATGTGTGCGTGATGGTGCTGTGACCTCACGAGCGTCACACCCGTCTCACGTGATATCACTTCAGCCATCTGTGACGTCATGTACCCCGGATGTAAGTCACACCCCATCACATCCGGGTCACGCGTGACATTGAGCAGGTCACGCATGATTTGGATGGCCTCCTCCTCGAACCTCAGGCCCTCCAGAGTGTCTGTGTCCCCGAGGTACTGCGTCATGAAGACCTTGCCGTTAGTGGCCACGGCGGCCGCATTTCTAAGTTCGGCGCCAAAGGAAATCCCAATCCCTTTCTTCAACGGTACATCAACGGGATCTGGAACATAGCCCCTGGATCTCCTAGTGAAAGCAATATTACCTTCGATCATCCTGAGGACCGAGTCGTCGCTACGGTTCACGATATCCCTGTTGTGGAGCAGATAATAGTCAGCGATCCCGCCGAGTTCGTCGAACGCAGCCCTGTTTGAGATGGCCATGGGTAAACCCTTCTTGTTGCCGCTGGTCATTATCAGCGCAGGCTCGCTGAGCCTCTTGAACAACATCGTCTGGATACCCGTATATGGCAGCATCACGCCTACTGTGTCCAGCCCAGGGGCTACGAGTTCCGAGATGACCCCATGCCTCTTCTTCAACAGAACAATTGGTCTTCTCCACGACTGGATCACCCTAACCTCGTCATCATCCAACTTTGCGTAGGTTCTCACTGAGTCCAGATCCTGAGACATCAACGCTAGGGGCTGGTATGGCCTGTTCTTCCTCCTCCTAAACTCCTCGATTACGTCGTCTCTGGTGGCTAGAGAGGCGAGATGTATGCCACCGATGCCCTTCACTGCGACGATGCTGCCTTCCATCAAGTGCTCAGCCACCTCAATGAACGGGTCGTCGGACTCCATCGGTTTTCCGTGTGTGTCGTAGAGAGTCATCTTCGGCCCGCAAACGCTGCACGTGATGCCCTGGGCATCGAACCGCCTGTCCATGGGGTCGTAGTAGTCTTTCCTGCAGTGCTCGCACATGGGGAACTCGTGCATGTGGGTGCGCTCACGGTCGTAGGGGAGGGACCTTACAGACGTGAAACGAGGGCCACACCAGGCGCAGGCCGTGAAAGGATACTCATACCACCTGCTCCCCGGGGTTGCCATGTCTTCCAAGCATTGAGGGCATATGCCTATGTCCGGCGGGTAGATACCCGACGCGACCCTGCCTCTGTTCTGGCTCTTATCGATGACGAACTCGGTGAACTTGCCACGGTACGGCCTGTGCTCAGTGACAATGTCCTCGATTTCGGAGACCTCAGGAGCCTCCTCCCTGACATCGCGAAGGAAACGAGTCACCTGGCTCTTCTCTCCCTCGACGACTACCTCGACGCCAGCGTCGCCTAGGTTGATGACGTATCCTAATAGGCCGTTCCTCACAGCCATCCGGTAGATGAAGGGTCTGAAGCCTACGCCCTGGACTCTGCCTGTGATGCCGATCCTCGCCTCGACCCGTTCGCCGGAACTCAAAGTGTTCAGGTTTTAGATGTACTGCACGATTTAAACTCTAAGCATGTAAACATGTACAACCTGTTAAACAATCTCAAATGATTTGAATTGTTTATATCAAATCAAATTATTCATATATCCGAAACCGTAAAAAAGGGAGACCGTGAGCACAATACAGGGGAGATACTTGGAGCTAGTTTTCACCACCATCGCTTTGTTCATGGTGATACTTGCTGCCAGCTACATCTTCCACCAGCGTATAAAAATGGCTCAGACTGAGTACGAGGAGAGCAAGTCCACAGTCAGGAACATAACCATGGGGTTCACGCGCCAGGTCAAGAAGATGGAGGCGAGCCTCGAAGGGATCGAACGCGAGGCCAGCGAGGCCAGGTACATGGCCAACGAGGCATTGAAGGCTACACAAGGAGGCAATGACGTTGCCTTAAAGGAGCTGGAGAAGGTGAAGGAGCTATCAACTCGAGTGGACACCATCGAGAACTCCATACAGGATATGAGGGCCGACCTCACCAAGCTCGCCACACAGCCTCGCCCGGCCCCCGTGGCCACGCGGGTTGACGCACCCATCCCGGTCCAAGGCGAAGACATATTCCAGCAGCTTACGGAAACCGAGATGGAGGTCCTTGAGATGATAGTGGACTTGGGAGAGGGCACAGTCCCCGAGATACGGGAGAAGATCGACAGGACGAGGGAGCACACGGCCCGACTCCTGAAGAAGCTCTACGACAGGGGGTTCATAGACAGGAACACCTCCGGGATGCCCTACAGGTACAGCATCCGAAAGGAGATAAGAGACATCATACTGAAGCGGAAGGAGCAGACTCCAATAGGCCTCTAGTTGATTTCAAATACCTTCAACACCATAAAGGGTTCCATGGAAGACACGACATGGCAGAAGGCCCCATGCCTCGAGCCTGTGCCCGGAGTAAAGATAAGCATCATAGGGAACGGCCACAACGCCTCCCTATGCTACATAGTCATCAACCCCGGCGCCGTCGTCGACTGGCACAGCCACCCCCACGAGCAGATGGGCACCCTCCTATCAGGGAAGGGAGAGCTGAGTTCAGGCGGCAGGACCGTGAAAGCTACCCCGGGAGCGGCTTGGAGGGTACCTCCTAACGAGGAGCATAGGTTCGAGACCACGGGCGACGAGCCCGCTGTGATAATAGAGGCCTTCAGCCCGCCGAGAGTCGACTACGTGATAGCCGCTAAGTAAACGATCCGCCGTGACACAGGAACTCCTGCCCATCCTCAACAGGGTTGTAGAGAGGGGATACCAGCTCACCCCGGACGCGTTCACCCACCTCCAGGCTATACCCTTGGAGCAGGTGAAGGCCATGGTGGAGAGAGCTCTCCAGGTAGCGGAGGGTAGGCCAGAGCTTTTCGTCATAGACCAAGATTTCCTGTTGAGCCTCTCCAAGTCGCCGGAGCCGAGGCGGGTGACAAGGGAAACCCGACCACCTCTGGCGGCGAGAATAGCATCCAGGCTGGAGGTGACGCCCATGGAGGAACCGTCGCCAGAGGGAAACGTGAACGGCTTCATCGACTTGTTCAACAGCAGGTTCGCCCAGCTCGAGATCATACTAAAGAGACGCGTCGACGTCCGCGACGCCATCCCTCTGAGCCAGGCGGTGAAGCTCCCCGTAAAGTCCAAGTTCAAGACCATCGGCCTCGTCAGCGGGAAACGCGCACGAAGCAACAGGCTTTTCATGGAACTTGAGTCCCCGGAGGCATCCATCACCGTCATGGTATCGGACGCCGAAGCCGTCGAGAAAGGCATGGAGGTCCTGGACGACCAGGTGATATGCATAGACGGCCTCAAGTACAGGGAAGATCTCCTCATCGCCAACGATCTCATCTGGCCGGACGTCCCCATACGCGACCTCAGTAGGGCCGACGAGCCCGTCTGCGCCGTGATCATAGGCGACATCCACGTTGGGAGCAAGTACTTCAGGGAAGACCTCTTCGAGAGGTTCATCAAGTGGATGAACATGGATCTGGGGCCACAGGCTTCCAGGGAGCTCGCCTCAAGGGTCAAATACGTGGTCATAGCTGGCGACCTCGTGGACGGCATAGGGATATACCCTGATCAGCTGGATGAGCTCACCCTCACCACCCAAGACGCCCAGTACGAGGAGGCTGCGAGGCTGCTGGCACAGCTGCCGGAGCACGTCGAGATGGTCGCTATACCAGGTAACCACGACGCCGTCAGGAGGAGCCTACCCCAGCCCCCTATCCCTGAGAGCTACGCCCCGAGCCTCTATAAGGACAAGCGTATCCATCTGCTTCCGAACCCCTCCACCATAAGCCTCCACGGCGTGAAGATGCTGCTGGCCCACGGCAAGGCCCTAGACGATATACTGAGCTCAACGCCGGGCCACGACTTCCACAACCCCATAAAAGGCGTGGAGCTGCTCCTCAGGTGCAACCATGTGGCGCCCATCTACGGCCAGTCGACGCCGCTGGCGCCAGAGAAGATCGACAGGCTCGTCATCAGGGAGATACCTGACGTATTCGTTATGGGCCACATACACATCTTCGATCACAGGAAGTACAAGAATGTCACTCTGGTGAGCTCGGGGAGCTTCCAGGACCAGACGCCTTTCCAGAGAAGGATGAAGATAGACCCTACGCCGGGAGTCATCTCGGTGTTCAACCTCATGAACCATCAGAACATCCCGCTGGACCTCGAAAGACTGGAGTGACCCCCTTAGCTACTAGGTCGGCTACCCTCACACACTCGGGGGTTCTGCAGGACACAGCCTGCTCCCTGAGCACATCCTCGGCGAAGCCCTTGGAGCATCCTATGTTTTCGTAGTACACTGGCGGGTAGCTGCAAATCTTTAACGAGTGTATCTCGCCGAGGGCCTCGTAGCGGCTCCACCTCTCCATCCAGTCCGGGAAATGTTTACGTAGCGCGTCCTTGGTTGCTTCCATGTCGGGGCACTCTCTGCTGAAGACGATCACAGGCGTCCCCGTCTCCGTGTTTACACGTTGAACGTCCACCACGTTGAACCCAGCGAAGGTGGCTCCGCCCAGAATCAACGCGTCAGTCTCCCATGAACCCAAACTGTTCAACAAGGCGTCCGTGGCGTCAAGCCCATCCACTGTTATACACACCAGCCGGACACCCTGTATAACGCTGCCCCTCATCCTTATCATACAAAGAGAAGTGCACTGGGTAGGCTTGCCTAAGCCTCGTCGGAAAGGCTCGAAGCTTCCGTCCTGGGCCCCAGCTACCGTATAAACGGGGCTCAATACTTGTCGAGCTTTCCTTGTATCTTGCACTTTATTAGGAATTGGGCGTAGGCCTTTCTGGGCACCTTGACGGTGCCCGACCGCACAGTAATCTTCGTGATGCTGTTTAAAGCATTTTTATCGACGTCTTTCTCGAATACTAGGCTTCCGTTGCTCTCTATGCCGAATGGACCCACTTCTTTAGCTATTTCCTTGATATCCTCTTTTCCGAGGCTAACTTCGCCTTCATCGTCGATGGCTAAAATGAATTCTGCTCCGGAGTTAGATAGTGCGCCATCGAACCCGGCGGGGAGTTCATCTGTCTCGTTGTTGATCCATGCTTCGAGGGCGTTGTTGACGACGTCTGCCACGCGTTTGCCGTCCTTCTTGGCCATGGTGAAGACCTCTGTGTAGAGCTCTGTGTCCAGGCCACGGATCGCGACGGTTTTACGGGGCATGTTTACTGTTCCACCTGTTTATTTGTTTACTTGTTTACTTGTTAACAAGTATACTTATAAGCATATCGATGCTGTAAACATTTTGCCTCTCGTCCGAGGCCCGGAGTTAGATTCAAGTGTCGAATACGGTAGCCCTAGATAGAACACGCTCCGCCAATAAAAAGAGATCGGTAAGAAAAACCGGCGTTAGCGAGCTAAACTTCACTAAATATGTCGATGTTTTCCGGAAATTACTACTTTTAAACGAAAAGAACGACCTCGCGACCACACTGAAGAACATACAGGAGCTCATGAGCTTCAGCGAGAAGATCTTCAGCAGTAAAGCCGTGAGCGAGACATTCCTATACTTCTGCCTCCACGGTGCATCCACGGCTTGGGTGCTACAGTGCGAACTCAACACGCCCGAGGCCACCGTCTACCGCGCCCTGAAGAGGCTCAGGGCGATGGGCGTCGTTGTGCCCGCGCTCAAGGTCAGCAAGGTGAAGCGCAGCAAGGGCGGCCCAAGGCCCACAGTCTGGGCCATAGAGTCCGCTACCCCCAACGAGGTCGGGACAGCCCTCAAGCACCACTACAGGATGCTGAGCCCCAAGTTCAGGGTAGCCGAGGAGGTCGCCCAGACCATACTGGACGAGTTCCAAGAGAAGGAAGCGCCCCTTGAGATCAAGTACACGGAGATCATGATACACGTCAAGGAGCTCAAGATACCCTTCAAGGGCCCAGACATCGCGGACCTGGCGGCGCAGTACCTCCACGAGCGCGGCATCAAGGTCTGGCGATAGATCACTCTCCCCAAATATCTCCCCCATTTGCCCCCTTCCTGGGGAGGGAAGGGGGCGCCCACTCCTTAAGCTAGGCTATAGTATAGGATTCCGTCTTTCTTGGTTTCAGAGACCTCTCCTTTGTTTCGCAGATAGACGAGGTGGGCGTAGGTCTCTGTGGCTGCCATGCGTTTGGTCCAGAAGCTCATCTCGGGCCAGGGTCGGCTCTCCCAATGGACCCTGCTACCTATGTCGTAGATGGCCTTGGGGCCGTCAAGTAGAGTGTCCTTCATCTCCTTGAGCCTGTTTCTATGGTGATTGTTGAGTTGCTCTATGCGGTCGGCCAGGTTGCTGAACTCCCACTCGTGGGCCGGGTAAACCGTTTCAACGTCCAGGTCCTTGACCTTGTCTAGGCTCTTCAGGTAGTCGTTCAGTGGGTCTCTGTCCTCGTAGCTGTGGAGGGCGACGTGGCTGGTTATCTTGGGTAGGACGTGGTCGCCGCTGAACAGCAGCCTGTCAACGGGGTCGTGGACGACGATGTGCTCGTGTGCGTGGCCGGGGGTCCAGATCACAGTCATCTCTTTGTAGTTGAGTTCTATGATCTCGCCGTCGTGCAGCGTCCTGTCGATCCTGAGAGGCTCGGGGAAGTCCCTGAACGCCCACCTGTAGCGCTGAAGGTACTGGAGGTACTCCTCGCCGCCAAATAGCATGGTCTCGTCGACGGTTAGTTCGAAGAAGTTCTCCTGCTGTCGCCTCACAGCCTCCTGTTTATCGGCGGCCACATCGCTGGCGACTATCTCGGCGCCGTACTCCTGCAAGGTCTGGGCTAGGCCAATATGGTCGTTGTGGAGATGGGTTAAGATGACCCTCTCCACGTCCTGGGTCCTTATGCCGTGCCTCATTAGCTTCATCGTGAGCCCCTTGTATGCGCTGTCCGTCGGCACCCCCGTGTCTATTAGGGTCTTGGACTCTGTGAAGAGGTAGCTGTAAGTCTTCCCCAGCGGGTTCCTCTCCATGGGCACCGTGAGCCGGTATACGTCTTTGGCGACTTTCAAGTGGTTTCAGCCTATGGGAAGCCGTGCTCACCTTTAAACCCAGTCCCAAGTAGCCAAGCTTATACCCTCCACCGCGGAGTCTGGTCTATGAAGCGGATTCAGCCTCACATAATGTGCGGAGTCGGCGACGTCGCTAGGTACGTCCTTATGAGCGGCGACCCGGGCCGGGTGAAGAGGATCGCCGGCCACTGGGACCACGCCGAGATGGTAGCTGACTACCGTGGATACGTGACATACACCGGTGAGACGAAGGGCGTCGGCGTTAGCGCCTGCAGCGGCGGTATAGGGTGTCCGTCGACTGCCATCGCCATGGAGGAGCTCATGAACATCGGGGCTGACACCTTCATCAGGGTAGGGACCACGGGGGCCTTGGTGCCGTACCTCGACAGTGGCGACATCGTGGTGGCCACGGGGGCGGTCAGGTGGGAGGGAACCAGCAAGACGTATGTGCCGGTGGAGTACCCGGCTGTGGCCAGCGTAGAGGTTGTGAACGCCCTCCTTGAGGCGGCAGATGAGCTGGGGGTAGAGGTGCACCACGGTATCATCATCAGCACAGACGCGTTCTACGGCGGTAACGACGATGTACTCCGCACGTTCGGTGACGCCAACGTGCTTAGCATAGAGATGGAGGCCAGCCTCATGTTCACCCTCGCAAGTGTCCGCGGCAAACGTGCTGGAGCCATCTGCGCAGTCGATGGCAACATATTCAAGGGCACCGGGAAGGGCGAGTTCGAGCCCGGGGAGAGAAGCGGCGAGCTCGCGGACAGGGTCCAGAGGGGCATCGACAACGAGATAATGGTCGCCGTCCGAGCCATCCAGCTGCTTGACGAGGATTAGCTACTCTCGCTCGTATGGCTTGTAGTCGCTAGGCGGCTTGGCCTTACCGACGACGCCCGCCAAGATCGATACTGTGAGCACGTAGGGGATGGCCAATATTATCTGGGGCGGCAATATCCCGAGGCTCTGTAGCCTCATCTGCAGGGCGTCCGCAAACCCGAAGAGGAGGCTCGCCCCGAATACGCTGAAAGGCATCCATTTGCCGAAGATCATGGCGGCCAAGGCGATGAAGCCCCGTCCACCCGTCATACCCTTGTTGAAGACGTTCAGGTGACTCAGGCTGAGGAAAGCGCCGCCTAAGCCGGCGAGCATCCCACTGAATATGACACACATGTACTTGATCCTGTACACGTCGACGCCGGCCGTCTCCGCCGCCGTGGGATGCTCGCCGACGGCTCTTATCCTGAGGCCGAGGGGCGTCTTGAAAAGCACATAGTAGCTGGCGGCGGTGATTATGGGCATCAGGTAAACGAGGGGCGAGTGGGTGCCGAACACCGCCCCCAGCACAGGTATCTGTTTGAGTACGGGGATGGTTAAATCCGGTATGCTGTTGACGGCGTCGGACGAGCCCCGGGTCCCCCAGATCACCTGGCTCATGTAGGCGGTGAATCCCGCAGCCAGTATGTTTATTCCGGTGCCGCTCACCACTTGGTCTCCGGAGTACTTCACCGTGAGTATGGCGTGTAAAAGACCAAGTAATCCTCCCACCAGCACAGCGGCCACGACGCCTAGCCACGCGCTGCCAGTGTAGTAGCTGGCCGCGACTCCGCTGAAAGCGCTCGTCAGCATGATTCCCTCCAGCCCGATGTTCATGACGCCGACGCGCTCGCTGAACATCCCGCCGAGCGCCGCGTAGGCGATGGGCGTCGCCATGCGGATGGAGGCCGCGAATAGCCCAGTGTTTATCAGGTCTACGAGCTCCAACCTCACTGCTCCCTCCTGAGCAGCGCCCTGATGAGCTTGGGCGCCGCCACGAACATGATGACCAAGGCTTGGAGTATGTTGACTATGTCGAGAGGCACACCGGTAGCGCGGGTCATGATCATCCCTCCGTTGCGAAGAGCCCCAAACAGGACCGAGGCGAAGAAGCTTCCCACGGGGTTGAGTCCTCCGACGAGGGCCACGGCGAGGCCGTCCCAGCCGTAGCCCGGGCTGAAGCCTTGTATGAACCGCCGGTGTATACCCATTATTTCACAGGCGCCGCCTAGCCCCGCCACCGCGCCGCTAAGCGCCATGGAGACGAGGATGCTCCTGTCTATGCTGATGCCAGCGTTCTCAGCGGCTGATGGGTTAAGCCCCGTGGCGCGGAGCTCGTAGCCGATGATGGTCTTCTGGAGGAAGTACGTGCTTGCTGCAGTGATCATCACCGCGACAAATATGGCTGCGCTCAGCTGGGTGGGCGGCAGAATCCGCGGCAGCTCAGCTGAGCCGCTGATCTTCACCGACTGAGCCACCCACCCGGGCGCCTTGAATGGATAGTTCACCAGATAGCTCGTGAAGTGAGTGGCAACGTAGCTAAGCATCATGGTGGTGATTACCTCGTGGGCGCCTAAACGAGACTTCAACACAGCGGGAATAAGCGCCCAAAAGGCACCAGCTATCATACCAACCATGATGGTCATCGGCACATGGATCACCCAGGGGAGCCCATCAAGGTATATGCCTGCCAGGGTTGCCCCCATGGCCCCCATGAGGAACTGGCCCTCAATGCCTATGTTGAACAGCCCCGCCTTGAGGCCGATGAGGAACGCTATACTCGTGAACACTATTGGTGTGGCCTGAGTCAGTGTCTGGCCCACGCCGTAGCTGCTCCCGAAGGCACCCGACGCCATCGAGACGTAAGCGTCCAATGGGCTGTACCCAGTAATGGCGAGTACAGCGGCACCCACGATAAACGCGATAAGTATCGCGACTACTTGAATCATCAATCCTTGGAGGCCGTCTCCGCCGAAAACACGTCGAACGGCCCCAGTCAATCGCTCACCCAATGCCGCCACCCGCCATGAGCAACCCTATCTCCTGCTGATCCGTCTCGTCGACATCCTTCACCGCGACGATCCTCCCCTCGTAGATTACAGCCACCCTGTCGCTGAGCGCCCAGATCTCGTCTAGGTCCGCGGAGATCAGTAGCACACCGGCTCCACCGTCCCTCATCTCGACAAGTTTGCGTCGCACGTACTCCGTAGCGCCTACGTCCAGCCCCCTAGTTGGCTGCGCAGCGATCACCACCTTGGGGTCTCTGCTGAACTCCCTAGCGACGACCACACGCTGCTGGTTGCCTCCGGATAGGTACCTTATCAGGGTCTCGGGACCGGGTGTGGCTATTTGGTAGTCATTGATCATGTTCGTCGAGAACTGTGAAGCCTCGGCGAAGTCGATGCTGACCCCGTTCCTCGTGAACCTGTCCCTCTGGCTACCAAGAATCAGGTTTTGGAGGACGCTAAAGTCGGGGACGATGGCGCGTTTATACCTATCCTCGGGTATGTGGCTCACCCCCATCTGTATCCTCGCTCTGGGCGGCGTGCCCGTGATGTCTTGTCCGTCGAGTTTGACGGTGCCACCGGTTAAATCTCTTAACCCCATCACTGCCTCGACGAGCTCGGTCTGTCCGTTTCCCTCCACTCCCGCCACCCCGAGAATCTCTGAGCCGCATAGATCGAGGTTTAGTCCGCGTATCGCAGGGATTCCGCGGTCACTCAGGCACTCGAGGCTCTCAAGCGTCAGCACGGGCTCGAGGCCGCACTCAGCCTTCTTGGTGAACTCGTAGACGATCTCGCGGCCCACCATCATCTCCGCCAGCTGCCCCTCACTCGTCTCCCATGCCAGCACCGTGCCGACGACCTTCCCCCTTTTTAGCACAGTGATCCTGTCGCAGATGGCTAGGACCTCCCTCAGCTTGTGGCTGATGAATATGACGGTCTTACCGTCTGCCTTGAGCTCCCTGACCGCGTTGAACAGCTCCTCGGTCTCCCCGGGGGTGAGGACGGACGTCGGCTCGTCCAGTATCAGGACGTCCGCCCCCCTATAGAGGGCTTTAAGTATCTCAACCCTTTGCTGCACCCCCACCGACAGCTGGTATATAGGGGCCTCGATGTCGACGTCCAGCTTATACCTCTTGCATGAATCAGCCACGTCTCTGAGCATCCTCTCCGTGTTCAGCAACACCCCGTTGACGGTGGGCTCCATCCCCAGGATGACGTTCTCCACCACCGTGAGGCTGGGAACCAGCATGAAGTGCTGATGAACCATACCTATGCCGAGCCTCATGGCGTCTGAGGGCCCAGAGATATCTGCCTTCTCTCCGTTTACCAGGATCTCACCGCTGTCCGGCTTGTAAAGACCGTAGAGGATGCTCATGAGAACGGATTTTCCAGCCCCGTTTTCCCCCAGCAACCCATGGATCTCGGCTTTATCAGCGGAGAAGTCGACGTGGTCGTTAGCCGTCACGCCGGGAAAAGCCTTGGTGACGCCCACCATCTGGATGGCTGAGGTCATTTGAAACAAAAAAAAGGTGAGAGAGTAGAGGTTAAAGGGTTTTCCCTAGTCGTATCCTGTCGGTACCGTGATGTCTCCGCCGATGATCTTGCTCTTGGCTTCGATGACCTTGTTCAAGATGTCCTCAGATATCTCGGGGTGCGTGAAGTCGAATGTCTCCTCCCAGAGCGCCTCCTCATCGGGTAGACGGCACATTCCTACCCATCCGTCGGCTAAGCCGCCGCCGTAGAAGCCGGGCTGGAACATGCCTACCCGTGCATCGAGGATCATCTTGTAGACGGCGTTGTCCACGCGTTTGGTCATTGACGCCAGCATGTTGTCGTTGAGGAAGCACTGACACGCGTCGACGCCGTACCCTGTGACGTCCAGCTCGTCGCACGCCTGAAGGGCTCCTAGCCCGCTGCCGCCAGCCGCTGCGAAGATGCCGTCTGCGCCCGCCTCGATGAGGCTTGTCGCCAGCTCCTTGCCTTTTGTCAGGTCGCCCCAGTCGCCCACGAATACGGGTTCAAGCACCTCCACCTCTGGGTCGGCCCAGAGCACGCCTGCCTCGTATCCTTCGAAGAAGTCTCTGATGAGGGGGATGTCCATGCCTCCGACGAATCCTACCTTCCCCGTCTCGGTGGTCATACCGGCGACAACACCGAGGAGGAAGCTGCCCTCGTTTTGTGCGAAGGTCAGGCTCGCCACGTTGGGGGCGTCAACCACCATGTCGACTATAGCGAAGTTCTGGTCGGGGTACTCCGCCGCGACCGTCGCCAAGGCGTCGGCCTGGTCGAACCCGATGCATATGATGAGCATGTACTCGCCGCTCATGGCGAAATCTCTCTGGTAGCCTTCATACTCGGCGATTGCTGTAGTCTCTACGTAGTCGAACTCCACGCCAAGCTCCTCTTGAGCTCTAACGCAGCCCGCGTAGCTGATGTCGTTGAAGGACTTGTCACCGAGGCCGCCTGTCGCCAGCACGAGCCCCACCTTGGGTGGCTTACTCAGCTCAGCGATCTGTGCTTGAGCCTCCTCGAGCTCCGCCTCCGCGGCGACTAGCTCGGCCACCAGCGCATCATAGTCTTCCTTGGGGACCATTTCCCCAGTGGGTGCTCCGGGCTTCAACACGTACCCTATGCCTGCTCCGATGAGCAACGCGATAATCGCTATCGCGATTGTCTGTGTGTTTGCGTTTGACATTATAACACCATTGGGTGAATGAAGTTTCACGTTTTTCCTTAAAGTATTTGCGCCAAAACCCCGAATGTGTTAAATAGAGTAACTTTCTTTCCCGGTGCCTCAGATGTATCGAGAGGGATGAGGCTCGACGCCGCTGCTCACCGCGTCAGCGGTATCCACCAACCCTTGCAGGGCCAACTCATCCGCTCAGGCCAACGCAACTCTATTGGCGACTTCAGCCCCATGGGAAGCAGCGGCTTCACGTGGTGCCTCCTCTTCCTCTCCAGAAATATACGCAGCTGTCCGTGAGGATAAAAGTCTTCAAACCTGACTGCTATGAAAACAAGGGACACGTATGAGGAGTTTCGGCAGAGCAATTAAGAAGGGAAGAATTGAGACTTTCCAGACCAAGGTGGCCAGCTACCCGGACGGCACAGAGATAGGTCTCTGGGTTCGGGCCCTCGTCGGCGCCTCCGACGGCCCACGGGTAGCCCTGCTTGGCGTCCAGCACGGCGACGAGTACAGCGGCATGGAGATAATCAACAGAGTCATGGACTCCCTTGACCCCTCCGCCGTCAATGGCAGCGTCGTGGCAGTGCCGGTGTCCAACCCCATCGCCTTCAACGCCGCCGCCAGGGTCACGCCGCCCAGCATCGGCTACGAGAATCTCAACATGAACCGGGTGTGGCCCGGGAACCCTGAGGGGCTCCTCATGGAGCGCATCGTCGCCCAGGTATGGGAGAACGTGGTCATGGGCAGCGACGCCGTCCTGGACCTCCACGAGGGAGGGAAAGCCTTCATGGCCCGCTACATCCACGCCAGGGGCACCGAGGAGACCAACAGGAAGGTCGGCGACGTGAACAGGAGGCTCTGCAGGCTCTTTGGGCAGGGCGTACCAATCTTGGGCGGCGTCAGGACACGCAGCCACATGATGGGAAGCCTAAGCGTCCAGGCCGGGCTGCAGGGCATACCCTGCGTAGGACCGGAGCTGGGCGGCGGAGGCAGGCTCTGGGAGCCCCTCGTGGAATTAGGGGTCCAGGGTGTGCGCAACATCCTCATCGGCCTCGACATGGTCCAGGGCGAACCCGTCGGGCAGGACGCTGAGCAGCACGTCGCCCAGGAGAGCACATGGCCCAAGACATCCATGGGGGGCGTGATGTACAACACCTGCGAGCTCGGGGCCGTCGTAGAGAAAGGGGAACGCCTCGGTGTGCTGAAGGACTCGGCTGGGAGGGTCGTCGAGGAGGTCCGGGCTCCCTACAGGTCCGTGATTTTTGACACCAGGTTCCAGCCCACCGTCTACCCCGGGGACTGGACGTTCCACTGCGGAAAGATAGGGTAGGGCTAAGTCTTCAGCTTCCAGGTGGTGCCTTCAGCGGTGTCTTGGAGCTCCACGCCAGCCTCGGCGAGCCTGTCCCTGATGATGTCGGCGAAGACGTAGTTCTTCTCATTCCTCTGCTCCTCCCGCAGCTCGGTGATCATGATGATGAGCCGCTCCGTGACCTCGTCGCCGCCCACTCTGCGCTTCTCGAAGAGACCGAGGACGCCCAGGAGTTCCCTATAGATGTCGGCGGCCTCTCCGAGGACGCCCTTGTTCGCTGGCTCCAATAGGTACTCGTTGATGGCTCCGTTAATGGCATGGAGGTGCCCGAAGGCCACAGGCGTGTCGAAGTCGTCATCCATGGCCTCGATGAAACTCTGTTTCTCTGTTCTGACTGTCTCCAGCAGCTTCTCCTCTCGTTCACCGTAGTCTAGATTGTCGTCCGGGCCTCTCATGGCGTTCTCGATGAGGTTCAGCGTGTTCTCGAGGCGGTTCACCGTGTTCTGGGCGTTTTCCATGTTGCCCCACGTGAAGTTCAGCGGCCGCCTGTAGTGGGTCGAGACGTAGAAGTAACGCAGCGCGTCAGGCGTATGCTTTTCAAGTATGTCGTCGAAGCTCACGTAGTTGCCGAGACTCTTGCTCATCTTGCCTCCGTCGATCATGAGGTGCCTCATGTGGAGCCAGAACCTGACGAACTGTTTACCGGTGACTGTCTCACTCTGGGCCACCTCGTTCTCGTGGTGCGGGAACGCCAGGTCCTCGCCGCCCGCGTGTATATCCACGGTGTCGCCAAGGAGATCCTTGCTCATGACGCTACACTCTATATGCCAGCCTGGGCGGCCCCTGCCCCACGGCGACTCGAAGAAGATGCCTCGCTCCAGCTCCTCCGGCGTCGCCTTCTTCCAGAGAGCGAAGTCCTGGGCATCCTCCTTGTCGTATTCGTCCGCGGCTACCCGCTCGGTGCGCTCAACCTTATCAATGTCGACGCCGCTTAGCTTCCCGTACCCAGGGAACTTGTCGATGTCGAAGTAGACGCCGTCCTCGGCGTCGTAGGCGACCCCCATATCCATCAACGTCTGTATGAACTCTATCATCTGGGGCACGTACACAGTGGCCCGTGGGTAGACTGTCGCCCGTTTGATGCTCAGCAGGTCCAAGCCCCGGAAGAACACCTCGGTGTAGTGGTCTGTGAACTCCTTCAGGGTCTTCCCGGCCTTGCCGCTGTCCCTGATGGTCTTGTCCTCGATGTCCGTGATGTTCATGACGTACTTGACTAGGTAGCCCCTGTACTCCAGCCAGCGCCTTATGAGATCACCCAGGGTGAAAGTCCTTAGATTCCCTATGTGAGGGTCACCGTAGACGGTGGGGCCACAGACGTACATGGTGCCTGTTGGTGGGTTAAGTGGCTTGAACGGCTTCTTCCGCCGGGTCATGGTGTCGTAGATCTGTATAGGGTGCTCTACCATGGCTGTTCCTCCATAATGTCTGCTAGACCTACTGAGTTTGAGACCGGTCTTAAACTATGGTACACAATAGTCTCATTCTTCCTGTCTAGCCATGAATGCATTGAATGGGTGAAATATAAAATATGTTGTGAACAGCTGGGCTATTCACGGTTTAATACCTGCGACGCGGGGGCCGGTGCTTCGCGTAGCACTCCTGGCAGTAGACTGGTCTACCCTCGGTGGGCTTGAACGGGACTTCGCATTCCTTTCCGCAGTCGCTGCAGATCGCCTTATGCATCTCGCGTGGGCCTCTGTCGAAGCGTCTTCGATCACTCATCTCTTTCACTCCTACTCTGTAGGTATACTCTAGGGCCTCGAGAGGCTCCTCGTATCCGCATCAATACACCGTCGATGCTCTTTTAAATCTTTCAACCGTTGATGGGACAGGTAACCTATAAATCTGGTGTGTGCTATACATGTCTCACCGGACTGTAGACATATGAGCAGTGAAGAGACTAAGAAGCTGAGTTTCGATAGCAACGACTTCAAGTTCAATGTGGCTTACCAGGCTTATGAGAAGGCTTTCGACGAGGCCGGGCCCGAGGACAAAGAGACGCTGAACGACGTCATCACCAAGCTTTTCAGCGAGGAGATCACGTACCCCGAGTTCTACGACGCCCTCAGCGACGAGGAGGGCCGACGATATCGGTACCACAGGAGCCAGATAAGCACCTCCCGGAAGTTCGCGTACCGTGCCGCGGAGCGAAAGACCGACAGGATAAAGCGTCACAAGTAGAGGCCTCCTCCCCCACTTGCAGTATCTTGGTCACAAGATGTTACTTACGTTTAAATGAACGAAGGGTAACGAGACATATCATGAAAATGTTGGGTGGATGCCTAAATTCAGAGATCGTCTTCAACACCGACGCCCTCGAGAAAATAGTCTACGATCCGCTTTGGGTGTTAGCCAACGAGGAGGAGTACTGGGCCAAGTACCCGGCGCAGAAGTACACCCAGGACTGGGCGAAGGCCGTGAACTACGAGATAGACTACGACGCGTGGCGTGAAAGGATCACAGACTGGTCTAAGCTAAGCGTAAACGAGAGGGAGAGACATGTCTTCACAAGTAACACCCGTAAAATAGTCGAAGGCAGAAGGGTCTTCCTGGAGAAGGCGGTCCCGTATCTCTGCGGGTACCTCCCAGACGACATAGACCTGGACATAGGCGTCTACTTCACGGCGTTCATCCCCCCAAGGGCCTTCGCCATGGGCGAGATTGTTTTCAACGTGGCCGCGAACTACTGGAAGAACAACCCGGACAACATACTCAACACTCTTGTCCACGAGCTGTACCACGTCGGATGCAGTAACATACACGAGAAACACGGGGCCGAGCCGCCCGACGACCCTTTTACGAAGGTGCTGTCCAACGTTCAGGGGGAGGGCATAGCCACATACGTGGCTTACAACGCTCGGCACATCTTTCCCGCCCCGGACGACAAGGATTTCGAGATGATGGACGACCCCGCCGTCGTCGACGAGTGCTTCAGACAGATCAGGGACATAATCTCCAAAGTCGGTTTCATCCCAGAAGACGAGCTGCAGAAGCTCTCATGGAACGTCGGAGTCATAGGCAGAGCCTTCTACGTCGCCGGGGCCGAGATGTGCAAGGTCATCGACACTGAGAAGAGCCGAGAAACCCTCATCGATACCATCTGGAGAGGCCCGAGATACTTCTTTGGCGTCTACAACGAGCTAGCCGAGCCGAGGCGCATGTTAGGGCTCTAGCTTATCCCTGAACGACCGGAGATCCTTGGAGAGGCGGCGTCTCCCGGCTTCAGCCGTTACCTCGGCCCTCGTGCGCTCGATGACGCCGCGGGCGACGTCCAGCTTCCGGCGCATCCCCTTGAGCATCATGGTCGCCTCTTCGGCCTCGACCAGGTAGAGGTATATCTCCTCCATGGTCTCGAGGATGCCCTCAGCAGCCTCCAGGTCACCTTCTCTGAGGCTGTCTAATGCTTGTCGCCTGAGCTCGCCAGGGACATCAGCGAGCCCTAGAACGTAGTCGGTCTCCTCGACCCCTAGCTCCTCTGGGGTTGGATACCTTTTCTCTGTGATCAGAGAGTGGAGTATGGCTGCCTCCACGTATTCCTGCAGCGCCGCCTCCACGGTTTCGCTGCTCTGGACGCCGGGGAACGCCTCTCCAACTTCCCTAACCTCAGTGAGCATGTTCGCTGCCTCGGAGATGAGTCGCTCTGCTTTCTCGGGTTCACCTTTGTGCAGCATGAGGATCGAATGCTTGCTACGGGTTCTCGCCTTCCGGGCCTTGGGGTAGGCCCTGTCTTTGGCGTCATCGAGGGCTCTCAGGTGTTCAGTGACCTTTTTTATGATCTCTTGTAACATATTCTACTGCTCCGGCGTTGTATCGGTGGCTTTGATTGGGTGGTCTACGGTGCAGACGTAGACATGTTTACCCATGTTACTGTAGTACGTTTCTTTGGGTTTAAGGGTTAACTATACAAAGGGTTTATATACTAGATGTTAGGTTAACATAACAATATATGTGGTATAACACACATAAAGTATGGTAAACCAAACAAGAGGAAACGAGAATGAAGAGAACACAAATAGCTACCCTTGTAGTAGCATTAGCAGGGGCCGCCGCGGCCCTCCAGGTCTTCGGTACAGGCACCTTCGGACTCTTAAGTGCAGCCAACGTCGCGGTCGTCATAGCCATAGGGGGCCTCATGGTCGACCGTATGCTTGTGAAGAGGGAGGATAAACTCCAAGGGTTCGCCGTCACCGATGAGCGGACCACGCAGCTGGAGGGCAAGGCCGGAAGGACCGCCTTCATGCTGGGCAACTACGTCTGGCTCGCGCTGCTCTGGTACGAGTTCGCGGCAGAGAACTGGATGCCTTGGCCCAAGATCGGGTCGCCGCCCGTGCTCTTGCTGGGCTTAATGGCTCAGCTGGCCGTATACTTCGTGGCGAAGTTCACGATGGCGAAGAGCGTGGGAGTATGAAAACCCGTATAAAGGAGCTTAGAGCCCGTATGGGTTACACTCAGGCGGATCTAGCCAAGCTCGTGGGGGTGAGGCGTGAGACCATCAGCTTCGTCGAGAACGGCGAGTACAACCCCTCGCTGCTGCTGGCGGTACGAATCGCTACGGCCTTCGGCGAGCCGGTGGAGGGAGTCTTCCTTTTCGACGAAGACGAAATCGAACTTGGGTGATGCCAAACCGTCTGAAGGCTTCTTTTGCGACGAGGTCACGGTCTTGGAGTACAGAGATGACTCGCAGAGACTCAGCTTACCCTCCTATCTGGGAGAATTTAGGATTTCGTTATTCTCTGGGGATTCTTAATATGAATGTGGTTCCATCACCGAGTGTAGTCGTGTACTTCACAGAGCCACCGTGGGCCTCGACGATATCCTTGACGTAAGCGAGGCCGAGCCCGACACCGGTTTTCTTCGTCGTGAAGAAAGGCGTGAACATCTTCTCTCTGTTTTCATCCAGTATCCCCACCCCGGTGTCCGATACCGTGATGACTAACCTACCATCGTCATCGTATGCGCGTATCCCCAGTTTCCCTCCTTGGGGCATGGCGTCTAGGGCGTTAATGAACAGGTTGGTCAGTACCCTCGCCATGCCTCTCATGTCAAGCAGGTAAACCAAGTCAGCCGGAGCGTCTATCTCTGTCTCGACGTTGTCGGGGATAATCATGGTTCTGAGCATCTCCTCCACGAGGGCTTTCACGTTTATCTTTAATCTCGTGATCTCCCCCCTCAAGGTGAGCTCCTTCCAGTCGTCCAGAATGTTGTCCGCGTGCCTCAGGTTGCTCTCGATGATTCTGAACATCTCAGATTTGTCTGGGTTTTGCCTCAGGATGTGGGCCGCCATACTGATGTTGCTCAGTGGTCCGCGGATGTCATGCCTGGCCATGCTGGAGACCTTTCTGAAACTCTCCATGAGTTTCCTGTTCCGCTCCTGGCTCAGTCTCTGGACCGCCTCGAGGTTGGCTATTCGGTCTATCGCCGTGGCCACGTGGTTGGCCAGTATCTCCAGCTGCTTTCTGTCTAGCTCCGTGAACACGTTCTTCTCGGTACTCTCGATGTTGAGGACTCCGACGGCCTCGTTGTCGACAATTATCGGGGAAGTGAGCTCGGCCTTGGATAAAGCGTACTCATAGTGGGGCCGCCCGGTCTCTGGGTTCACCACGAAGACGTAATCGCTGCTCAGCTCTATGTCGTTTACGAGGATGGTTCTCTTCTCTTTGACGGCTCGGATCGTTAACCCTTTTCCGTCGAGTGAAAGCTCAACGCCGGCGGGGATCCCTCCGTACTTAGCTACCTGCACAAGTTTATCGCCCTGAACCCTGAGGATGTCCACTCTCTTGTAGTTGAAGGTCTCCACCATCGTTTTAATCGTGCATTCATAGATGTCCTGGAGATTCTTCGCTGTGTTAAGCTCCACGGCGTGGTTGTGGAGGGCACTGAGTCTCTCCTCGTATAGCCTATTCCTCTCAATCTCATTTAGTCTAGTCAACGCGGACGATACGTGCTGGGCGAGGATCTCGAGGAGCTTGACGTCACTCGCCATGAACTCGTTGAGGTTCGGGCTCTCAATATTTATGACAGCGGTTACCTCTTTTCCCATGAATATTGGTGCAGTTACCTCTGATTGGCCTCTGATGAGCCCGTAGTTGTCCGGGGGGCCCAAGTAGTCTGGATCTTTGCTGGTGTCTGCGACTAGCTGAGGCTTACCCGTCTTTAGAGTGCGGACGATTATGCTTTTAGCGTCAAAGGGTATCTCCCAGTCTGTAAGCATCTCCGAGTTCCGGGTCTTGAGGTAGATGACCTTGTTCCCATCCTTCACCGCTATGCCTGCGAACATGAATCCTAGAACCTTTTCGATAGTGTCTAGGGTGATCTCGAATATCTGGTCCAGGCTGCCTGCTAGAGCCAGCTCAGCCGCGTTTGTGTGAAGAGCGGCGAGCCTACTCTCTATTGTATCGCGTCCGCTGGGGATGTACTCTTCATACGCAGTGGAGGAATCCATATGGCTGGATTGCCACCGTAACGAGGTCTATTAAGTTTTATATGTCACTGATCCACTCCGTAGGCGACGTCACTGTACTCTGCGACGGTCAACTTGTTGTTTACTTCGGTCGCGTAATAGGCTTCCTCTGTGTCCTCTGCCTGGAGCCCCCTGTCGGTTAACAGTATGTGCTTACGGTGGACGTGAAGACATCTACTTAAACTATGCTGGTTTTCTTTCACTTTTCGGTCACCGTGGCCTAGAATATCGTATCTTGGGTGATGTGGCTCTCTTAGGGAGGGTTATGAAGGTCAGCCTCATGATCACAGCGATCAGCGCGATTATCTGCGGCGTCAAGTGTAGGTTGGTCGATGTGTGTTTGATCATACTCGTCGTGAGAGGTTTCTTAACCATCCGCAACCGATCTTTACGCGATCGATATGAGTGAGAAAGGAAAACTATCCAAGTTCTGGATCACCGAGCTGACTAGGCCGGCGTTCGAGGACTGGCTTGAACACGAGAAGCACCCCGTCGTGGTCATCGGCATCGGTTCCATCGAGCAACATGGGCCCCATCTACCTCTGGGTATGGACTCCATGGCGGTGAAGCGGTACATCCACGAGGTGGCCAAGCGAAGCAACAGCGTGGCGGTGCTTCCCTGCTGGCCGGGGTTCAGCCCCCACCACCTCGGGTTCAAGGGTACAGTGACGTTCAGCTGGGACACCCTGATGGGTGTTCTCATGGACACCATTGGAAGCCTCGCGCTCCACGGCGTGAAGAGGTTCGTGATCATGAACGGTCACGGCGGCAACAGGAACATAATGAACCTCGTGGTGCAGCTTGCCAAGCGGGAGTATGGAGTCATGGTGGCTGCGCCGAGCGGACCCGGCGACACCGAACTGGCGAAGGTCCATGCGGACAGGCAGAAGCGGCTCTGGGACGTACACAGCGGCATCAACGAGACGGGGGCGGCCCTATACATGTTCCCCGAGCTGGTGGAGATGGACAGGGTGCCGGAGGACTGGACGCCGACACTAGACGTTGACCCGAGGCTCCGAGAGTTCCTTGACCCCGACAGGGACGACTACGAGGTCGTCAGCCAGGTCTGGGGGGCGTGCAGCCAGCCGGACACCGACGACTTCAGCGCGGACGGCGTCTATGGGCTGGGGAGCCCAAGGGACGCCGACCCCGAGGAGTACGCGAAGCGGTTCGAGGAACGCGTCGAGTTCGTCGTCGAGTTCATCCGCGAGTGGAAGAAGATACCGACGCCCCCCGCCTTCCAGGGCTAGCTTCCCCTTTTTATTTTCTATTCCCCATCAGAGCGCCACAGCCATAGAATCCTAAAGTAAACCACGCCCTATTTTAAGAAGTAAAACAAGCTCGTAAAAAGTGAACAGCCTCTGTTTAGATAGAGGAGACGCCTCATTTACATATCTTCTTGATTAATCGGAGGAAGTTGTTTCCAAGTATGCCCTTGATCTCCTCGTCCGAGTAGCCTCTAGCGACGAGGGTCTTGGTCAGGTTCGGCAGCTTGCTGGCATCGTCTAGTCCCTTCGCAATTAATGGTACACCATCGAAGTCGGAGCCCAGACCTATGTGGTCGACATCTCCGATTACCTCGACCATGTGGTCTATGTGATCCACGACGGTCTCCACGGTGACTGACTCGACCTTCTTTTTCTCCTCCTCGTCTCCGCCTCTCAACTTAGCGAAGTCTATGTCTCTCAGGAAGAAGGGCACGTAGTTGACGCCTATCACCCCGCCCTTCTCGGCCAGAGTCTTTATCATTTCGTCCGTGAGGTTCCGTTTGTGGCTGCATAGGGCCCTGCAGTTTGAGTGAGACGCGATCACCGGCTCCTCGCTGGCCTCTAGGGTGTCCCAGAGCCCCTGGTCAGTGATGTGGCTGACGTCGACGAGGATGCCCAGCTTGTTGCACTCCTGCACGACATCGGCGCCGAACTCGGTCAGGCCCCCCTTGGACCTCTGCCACGTCACGCCGTCCGCGATCATGTTCCTGTTGTTCCAGGTCAGAGTCAGCCTCCGCAGACCAACCGTGTGATAGACCTTCAGCAGCCGCAGGTCGTTGACCAGGGCCTCGCCGCCCTCGAACCCAATCATGAAGCTGAGCCTCTCTCTGTCGTTGGCGACTATATCGTCGTAGTTCTTCACCAGGCTCACCTTGTCCGATTTCTCGATCTCGTTCAGGCTGTACCCTAGGACCTGAAGCATCCTGTGGGGAGCGATGGGGTTGTATATGGGCTCCACGAAGTGGGAGAATACCTGGCAATCCACGCCGCCTTCAAGGAGCCTGGGGATGTCTACGTGGCCGTTGTCCGATCTCTCGTGGAGCGTCCGCTTCTTGGCGTCCCCGATGACGTATGCGGAGTCGGGCAGCGTCGCGAGCACCCCGTCGCAGTGAAAGTCCACCACGAGGGCTTCCTTGTGTAGGGCTAAGGCGTGGCTTTCTTGATCCCTTGATAGTTTCATGGCGATCTCTCTAATTGTCGTTCACTCTACATATAACTGTCCATCGTAGTCAGTTGACGGTCTTCCCCGTTCTTCCTATGGAGTGTGAGACGGGGAGGATCAGCAACGAGAGCACTGCCAGAGCCAGGTATAACGCCGTGGGCTGGATGGCCTCTGCGAAGGCTCCCCCCGCTACGGGTCCGAGGCACATGCCGAGCCCGTAGATGGCTTCGTGTGTGCCGAGGGCGGCGCCGAGAGCGTCAGGACGTGTCCCGTTGGCGACGCAGTCGAGTATGACCGGCGTTATCATCCCTCCTGCGAAGCCGAGGAGGATCATGGGGATAAGGAAGCTCACCGCTCCACGCGAAAACGCAACAAGCAGGAGAGCCGTGAACAGGAGAGCCGAGGATAGGGCTAGGGACTTCTTCACCCCCCAAGCCACAAACCTCTCAGCGAACAGGAAGCCCAGTCCCCTGAACCCGTTTGAGACTGTGATTAGCAGACCCACCATGGCGGTCGCGATCCCCAGCGTCTTCAGGTGGCCCGGCAGTATCGCCATGTATACCCCTAGGATGAAGGCGTAGGGTATCAGAGCGGCATACACGTAGGACAGGTCCTTCAGGGCTTGAAGGCTGACCCTCAAGTCGCCGCTGCCTTTTCTCCTTGTATATCTGGGGCGGATAAACGCGGATATGATGACGAAGCTCACCAAGTTGATTGCCGACGCTGCCACGAAAAGGAATGGAAACCCAAGAACCTCTGATATTATGCCTCCTAGAAAGGGGCCAACCACGAACGCGGTCATCCACGAAAGATTGTAGCGCGCCATGGATCTGGTGAGCCGCTCTGGCGGAGAGGCGTCGGCGATGATGGTGCTGGTTGCCACCCAGAACGCCGCGGACACCCCTCCCAGCAGACCCCGGACCAGCGTTATCTCCGTCACATCGGTGGTCTGTAGGAACAAGAGTATTGAGGCGACCCCGAGGATGCAGGATACGGCGTAGAATCTGGCTCTGTCGAACATGTCTAGGAGGAAACCGGTCACCAGCGTGGACACAGTGTAGACGGCGTTACCGACTCCGCCGATGACTCCGAGGTCGTAGTAAGAGGCTCCCAGCCCCTCGGCGTAGACCGGGAGGAGATAGATTATGGTTCCAAAGGCGAGAGAAGAGAGGAAGTTAGTCAGGTACATCGAACCTAGTAGCCTGTCATTTGGTTTCTCCATGACATCGACCGTGATCCTGTTTATCTAAATATATTCTGTCATGAGGAAAAGGGGGGCTTCATTTGCCCTGTCTGAGCTTCTTGGTTGCTTGAGAGTCTACCTCCATGGTATCCGTGTTTATCTTGACCTTGTAGACCTCTCGGGCGACTTCGGGCGTTATGTACTCGTTCACCACGTCACTGAGCACAAGCTCCGGCGCCCTCTTCACAGGGTCTCCCCAGCCGCCGCCTCCCCCGGTGATGAGGCTCACCATGTCGCCTTTCCGTACCGTCAGGGCCGCCACCTTCATGACCCTGAGCGGCTCCTCGCCCTTCCTGTACACTATGGCGTAGTTCGGGGTGCCATTCATGCCTCCGTCCACGCCCCAGCACGGGAACTTGGATCTCCCGGCCGAGACGGTGAAGCTTGCCTCGCTGCAGAGGAGCCTGTAGTTCCTCACTGCGCCGAAGCCGCCTCTAAAGGTGCCGTGCCCGGTTCCGTCCTCGGTGTTGAGGGCGTAGCGCTCGACCAGTATGGGGGTCCTTCGCTCGTAGACCTCGCTGGACGCTATGTACGTCTCTCCGTCGCCGCACGCCACGAGGGCGCTCTCCCCGTCAACGTCGATGCCAGCCCCCCATCCCCCCGGCTGGGGCTCGACTATGGCGAAGGGGGCCCCGGTCCTGTCGTCAACGCCACCGAGGATGGTGGCCTCTATGGATAGGAAGTGTCCCGCGCTCAGCCTCTCTGGGGCCACCTCGGCGAGAGCCTTCCATACTATGTCCGCTGCGTGGGACATGCCCTCCCAGAACGTGCTGGTGGGGGCGGGCCTCTGGGGGTTGAACACGGTGGCTTCGGGGGCTATGATCCTGAGGGGCGCGAAGAAGCCTCCGTTCGGGTGGGTGTAGGGGTCTATCATGGCCATGTAGGTTTCCCTGACACCCGAGACGGTGCTGGGGTACGCCGAGTTTATTGAGCCCGCGGCCTGTTTGCCGCTTCCGGTGAAGTCCACGAGGAACTCGTCGTCGGTGATCTTGACCTCTACCTTCACGGGGATTGGGTCGTCAGTTATGCCGTCGTCGTCGATCCAGTCCTCGGCCTTGAACGTCCCCTTCGGCAGGTCCCGCATCTTGAGCCTGGCGTACTTCTCCCCGTCTTCCAGGAGCTTGTCCATGGCGTATAGGACCGTGTCCACGCCGTACTTGTCCACGAGCCAGTTCACCCGTCTGCCGGCGACCTTCATGGAGGCCACCTGGGCGTACATGTCCCCGAGGACGAAGTCCGGCATCCTGGAGTTGTATCTGATCATCTCGATGATGCTCCTGTTGGGCTCCCCGCCGACGTAGAGCTTCACGCAGGGGAACTGTATCCCCTCCTGGTATATCTCGGTGGAGTCGGAGGTCCAGCTCCCGAAGTGCATGCCCCCGACCTCGCTCCAGTGTCCCTTGGCCACGGCGAACCCGAGTCTCCTGTCGCCGTTGAAGACGGGCATTATCAGGGTGACGTCGTTGAGGTGAGTCCCCGACTGGTACGGGACGTTACTGACGAAGACGTCCCCTGCCTGGATGTCGTCTCCCCACATCTCCACAACCTCACCGGCGGCGAAGTCTAGGACGCCAGTGAAGCCAGGTATCCCGGGGGCCTGGGTCACGAGGTTCTCGCCGTCACCGTCTATGAGGCCCACCGCGTAGTCTAGGACCTCGTATATGACGGGGCTCTTAGCGGTCCGGCCCCAGGAGTGGAACATCTCCTCCGAGGCCACTATGAGCCCGTTCTTGATGATCTCCAGGGTGAACGGGGACGTGCTGTTTACTCCAGTCATGCTGCCACCCCCTTAATGACGGTGTTACCAAACTTGTCCACGGACGCCTTCTGCCCGTGGAGCACTATTATCGTGGCCGTCGGGTCCTCCAGAATGGCGGGGCCCTCGAGATTAAACCCAACGTTGAGAAGGGTTCGATCATAGACCGGGAGCTCTCCGTAGCCTCCGTTTATGTACACGCTCCTCTCCGTAAGCAGTGGGTCCTTGGATTCCGATGGCTCGGGCAGCTCCCCGAGGCTTAGCTTCTGGACCCTCTTGATGCCTACCACGTGGAAGTTTACGATCTCGGCGGGGTCGCCGAGGAGCTTGAACTCGTACTCTCTCTCATGGATCGCGTGGAAGCTGTCGAGTATCGTCTGTACGTCGGCGGCCTTGAGCGCCCCGGGCGGCACAGGCACCTTGACGGTGTGCTCCTGTCCATAGTACCTGATATCCGCGTACCTCTCTATCATCATGGGGCCTTCGCCTTCCTCCGACTGGAACATGTCCTTCACGTCGTCCTCAAGGTCTTTGTAGATGCGTCCCAGGGTCTTCAGGGCGTCAGGCGCGTCCAGCCGGGTTATATGGGTGTGTATCGAGTTGTGGCGCACGTCCGTGTTCAGCATACCCCAGGCGGAGAACACCCCCGGCGGGATGACAGGCACGACTATCTTGCCGATCTCCAGCTCCTCGGCGATGAAAGGCGCGAACATAGGGCCGGAGCCGCCGTAAGCGATTAGCGTGAAGTCCCGGGGGTCGTACCCCCTCTGCACCGAGACAAGGTCTATGGCGTAGGCCGCGTTCTCGTTGGCGAGCTTTATGACGCCCTCGGCGGCCTCCTCGAGGCCGGTGTCGAGCTTCTCCGCTATCCCGTTTATCGCTTTTACCGCCAGGTCTCTGTGGATGGGCAGCTCTCCGCCCAGGAGGTAGTCGGGGTTCAGCATCCCGGTGACGACGTAGGCGTCTGTCAGGGTGGGCTGGTCCCCTCCCTTTCCGTAGCAGACGGGCCCCGGGTAGGCTCCGGCGGCCCTGGGCCCGACTCTGACTCTGCCGACCTCGTCGATCCAGGCTATGCTGGTGCCGCCGTTCCCTATCTCCACCGTGCGTACGACGGGGACCATCACGGGGAACCCTGGCCTAAACCTGTCTCTTTCGACATAGTACTCCGTGGTCACCTCCGGGTTCAGGTCCTCGACTAGAGAAGCCTTGGTGGTGGTGCTGCCGCCGTCTAGGGCGATGATGTCCTTCTCCCCAACGGCCTCGGCGACCCCTAACGCGCCGATTACCCCAGCCACGGGGCCGGACTCGACGGTATATATTGGGAACCTCCGTGCAAAGTCGAAGGACACCATCCCGCCGTCGGAGGTCATCGCCATGCACCTGCCGGGGTCCTCGGCGACGGTGCCCTGCAGTCTGCTGAGGTATCTGTCGAGGATGGGGAGCACGTAGGCGTTTAGAGCGGCCGTCGAGAACCGCTCATACTCCCTCCACTCCCTGGTTACCTCGTGGCTGAGGACGACGGGCACCTCGTGGCGGCTTCTTATGATCTCCCCCGTCTTCCGTTCGTTTCCTGGGTTGACGTAGGAGTTGAGGTAGGAGACGCAGATGGCGTCGACGCCTTTCTCTATGAGCCTCTTCGATGCCGCCTCCACTTCTTCGCCGTTGACCTCTTTGAGAACCGTGCCGTCGGCCATGGTTCTCTCATCGACCTCGATCCTGAGGTGCCTGGGGACGATTGATTCGGGCTTCCTGTACTTGAAGTTGTACATGTCCCTGCGGTTCGCCCTCTGTATCTCTAGGACGTCTCTGTGCCCCTTCGTGGTGATGAGGCCCACGTTCACCCCTTTCCGCTCTATGATGGTGTTAATGGCGACGGTCTGCCCGTGGATTATCTGCTCCATCTCACTCTGGGCGATGCCGCTCCTCCTGATGCAGTCAACGACGCCCCCGGAGAGCTCCCTAGGCGTGCTCTCGACCTTTACCCACTTCAAATCCTTGGTGGCGTTGTCGTACGCGACGAGATCGGTGAAGGCTCCACCTATGTCTATGCCTAGTCTGAAGTCCATGAATATCAAGGGAGGCTGAGTTTTTTTATAATTACCGACAATTAACAGACTTATGCCTCGGTTTTATGGAGAAATATCCCCCGAAAACATAATTCGCTTAAAAATTATATTATAAATAATATTTCTAGCTGAATGAATTTAATTAGAGAAAACCGTTATTAAGCTATCTGAAATAAACAAGACGGTGGATTGTATGCCCGAATGGTATGAATTCGAGTTAGGCAAGGCTGCGGATATTCTGGTCAACGAGCTCTTCAAACTCAAGGAAGGAGAGACCATGGTCATCACCGCCGACACCGAGTCCGATGAGAGGGTGGTGAACGCGACGGCGAGGGCCGCCTTCGCCGCCGGAGGGAAGCCCATGGTGATCTGGCTCGCCGCGCCCCTCGGGGTCGGGAAGGCCGCGGACCCCATGTTCCCAACCGAGTCGCTTGTCGGTGCCTTGAAAGGAGCCGACGCGTGGGTCGAGTTTAACAACCAGTGGATATTCTACTCCCACGTCTACGACAGGGCCATGAAGGAGAACCCCAAACTGAGGTACAACTGCCTAGTCGGCATGAACGTGGACATGATGGTGAGGACCATCGGCAGGGTCGACTACCCCGCATTGAAGGAGTTCCTGGACAAGCTGACCGAGATCGCCAAGGACACCAACGAGTTCCGGATCACTACGCCCGCAGGAATGGACGTGACTTTCAAGATGACCAAGGAGAGGAGGGCCGGTTACGCGATGGGCTACGCCGACACCCCCGGCGCCCACATGATGTCGGGGCAGGTCTACTGGGGCATGGACGCAGAGACCTTGAACGGTAAACTGGTCTTCGACGGCTCTGTAAACCCACCGCTAGGCCTCATCAAGGACCCCATAGAGATGACCATTAAGAACGGCGACATCATGGCTTTCGGCCCCGGGAACGACGCCGTGAAGTACGAGGCTTGGCTCAGGAGCTTCAACGACCCAAACATGCTCAAGATAGCCCACCTCTGCCCAGGATTTAACCCGGGCGCCAAGCTGACGGGGGACGTCGTCGAGGACGAGAGGGTTTGGGGCTCCGTTGAGTTCGGCATAGGAAACATGGCCTGGAGGCCGGCGGCTTCCCACTCCGACGGCATATGCATGAACGTGTCAATATGGCTGGACGGTAAACAGATACTGGACAAGGGTAAATGCGTACATCCAGAACTCGCAAAACTAGCTAAAAAACTCGGAAAAGAATAACTTCTTTTTTTTATTTAAATAATTATAACCAAAAACATCGCGCAAATTATAAATAACAAGTACTTCCCTTCTGCTTAGGTGAAATAAAATGTCAACTTCAAATAAAACGCTACTGTACGTAGGAATAATAGCAGTCATCGTAATAGCAGCCGGAGCATGGTGGCTGATGCAGCCGCCTCAAGAGCCTGAACCAGAACCCGGACCTGGGCCCGAGCCTGAGCCAGAACCCTCTGAGCCCATATTCTACAGGAGCACGTGGGCTTGGCCGACCCGCATCGACCCCGCGGTGGGGTCCGACGGATCGAGCACAGCAGCTCACCCCAACCTGTACAACTCTCTGGTCCGTATAACTCCCGAGGGAGTCGTTGGCCCAGAGCTGGCTGAGACCTGGGATGTCTCGGAGGATGGTATGACCTATACCTTCACGCTAAGGCAAGGAGTCATGTCTCACGCTGGAAACGAGATCACAGCCGAAGACGTCGTCTTCAGCATGGACAGGTTCCTCACCATGGGTGAAGGCCTAGCATACTTGTTTCTCCCATACATAGGTGAGACTACCGCCGTAGACACATACACCGTACAATTCGACCTGCTGAAGTCATTCGGTCCTATACTCACTGTGATGCCCAACTTCTACGTGCTCGACAAGGCTGTCGTCATGGAGAACATAGCGGAAGGCGAGTACGACGACCTAGGCGACTACGGTAAAGAGTGGCTCATGACACACGACGCCGGGACAGGCCCATACATGGTAAGGGAGTTCCTGCTGGAGGAGAAGCTGATAATGGACAAGTTCGAAAACTACTGGGGAGAGACCCTCGACGTCGAAGGCTTCAAGTTCGTCGAGAACGCCCCGGACGTCTTGGAGATGATAGGCACCACTGAGCCCATCACCGTCAGGACGATGATGTCTAGAGGGGAGCTTGAGCGCACCGACAGCTGGCAGCCCATAGAGAGCCTCGAGGAGATGGTTCAGACTGAGGGCGTCGAGATGATCGGAGAGGTCGGC
>Ga0209427_10000629_pt1 | contig 38208 bp, 25 predicted proteins | sample DeeMarSWOR136_30_FD_187465 | JGI IMG/M metagenome (GOLD analysis project Ga0209427, IMG submission 187465) | Marine sediment microbial communities from White Oak River estuary, North Carolina - WOR-1-36_30 (SPAdes) (version 2) | ecosystem: Environmental > Aquatic > Marine > Intertidal zone >...
GCCGGAAAGACCGGGATAGGAATGAGTCAGCGGATGCAAAGCTTTGTCCTGGATGAAGCCATAAATCCGTTCAATGTTGTTGCTCCGGGGAAAAGGCCGCGGGCAACCCTGACTCCGAGTCTCGCCTTGAAAGATGGCCAGCCCTTTCTCTCCTTCTCGATTCAGGGAGGGGACACACAGGACCAGAACTGCCTCCAGTTCTTCCTCTGTATGGTTGAGTTCGGGATGAATGTTCAGGAAGCGTGTGAAGCGGCCAATATCGTAAGCTACCAGATGATGAGCTCATTCGGAGAGCATGTGGCAGTTCCCGGGAGGCTCACTCTCAATGAGAGAGTTCCGGAAAAAGTGAGGGAGCTTCTCGCCAGCATGGGATATAACATAAGAGTGATTAAATACACCTCCGGTCCGATGAACGCCATTTTCTTCGACTGGGAGCACGGCACATTCTGGGGGGGATCCAGCAACTACGGAGAGGACTACGGCATCGCCTGGTAATAAATGAACTTTGAGCTGCCTGCTTGCGTAATATATGAATGAGGAGGTTACGCATGATGAAGGTCAGAGATGGATGGAAAATATGGGCCGTTGTCTTGATCGCTGCCGGTCTGGTGGGATGCGAGGTGGCAGGCGAGATGGTCGAGGATTCCAAGACCGTTGAGCTTGGCCGGGCTAAGACCGCAGAAGTGAAGCTGGATATAGGCGTTGGAGAATTGAGGATTCAGGGCGGAGCCAAAGAGCTCATGGAAGCCTACTTCAGCTACAACATCGAACACTGGAAACCAGAAGTCGATTACAGGATAGTCAGAGACGCGGGTGTTCTCACTGTTAGACAGGGAGAGTCCAGAGGCATGACCTTAGGCAGGAAACGAAACATATGGGATATCAGCTTGAACGACGATGTTCCTCTGGACCTTAATATCGATTTTGGAGTCGGAGAAGGAAAGCTCGATTTAACCGGATTGAAATTGAAATCGCTGGATATTGATATGGGGATAGGCGAGCTGGTGCTGGACCTCTCTGGTGAAAGAGAGAACAGCTTTGATGTTATCCTGGATGGCGGGATAGGGAGAGCAACTATTTATCTTCCGGAACACATCGGTGTTCGGGCAAGGATTGATGGAGGTATCGGCTCTATTGACGCCAGCGGGTTTAAGAAGAGAGGCGAGATCTACACCAATGATGCCTTCGGCAAAACCGATGTTTCGATCGATATCGACGTGGATGCTGGTATAGGCAGCATCGAATTGAGGCTCAGGTAGGATCAAGAACAGATAATTTCTTATACAAGACCTTGCCACCGACTCGTGGGTGAAGGGAACCTTTCCAGTCTTGATATTTATCCCATAAGATAGGAAAATAAAATGGTATGCACATTCTGATCGGAGGGAATGATGAAAAACTTTCTGGCTTTATTCGTTGCCTTTTGTTTTATTTTTATCGGCAGTGTATTTTCAGTCGATAACAATCCGCTAACCGTCACCATCCTCTATGACAATTATATATTCACTGAAGGAACTCAAGCGGATTGGGGTTTTTCCTGCCTTATCAAGGGGACAGAGAAGACCATCCTCTTCGATACCGGCACAAAGCCTGACATCCTGCTGCACAACGTCAAAATTCTTAAGGTGAACCTTAAGGAAATTGAGCTTGTCGCTCTTTCTCACATCCATGGAGACCACACAGGAGGGCTCTCTGCGTTTCTGAAGGAGAATAGCAAGGTTTCAGTTTACGTTCCCATCTCTTTTCCCGATGAATTTAATAAAGGAGTTGAGGTTACAGGAGCCAAGATTGTCTCCGTGGATAAACCGGTGGCGATATGCAAAGGTGTTTTCTCCACCGGAGAGATGGGCACAACGATCAAAGAACATGGATTGATACTCGACACAGAAAAAGGCCTGGTGTTCATAACCGGATGCGCTCATCCGGGGATCGTGGGTATGGTCCAGAGAGCGAAAGAAGTCCTCGATAAAAATATTTATATGGTGTTTGGAGGCTTCCATTTGATGCAGAAATCAGATGCCGAAATGAAAGAGATTATCCGACAATTCAAGGAAATGGGTGTTTTGAAGGTCGGAGCGACGCACTGCACAGGGGAGCATCAGATCGAGTTGTTTAAAAAGGCTTACGGAGAGAATTTCGTTCAGATGGGAGTGGGGAGAGTCATCGAGATCTCTAAATAGAACTCCGATCCAAGTTTCTGGTTCCGGCCTGGGGATCCAAGCGGGGAAGTCAGTTCCCCTCCAAGTTGATTGCTTTTCCTTTGATATCTGATAAAGCGCCGTTTCCACTCCATCCTCGCCAAGACCCTCCCACCCGCCACCATGGGCTCCGGATGGAATGGAAACCGTCGCTCAGGTTGACTCTGCTTCGTGAATTATGCAATAGTAAGAAAAATAAGGGAAGAATTAGACCGAAACATCCCCCAAGTTTAATATCGGCCTGATTATTTGAAGGAGGAGCGAGATGAAAAAATCGATGAGTTTCATGTTCTTCTTGCTTTTTTTCCTTGGATTTTGGGCTCAATCCTTTGCTCAGCTCAAACCTGAAGAAATAGCCGAAAGAGAAAAATGGGAAAAATTCCTCCAGGAAGCGGAGATCGTTGAATCCAGTCAACCGTTGAGTGCCCGGGAAGCCGTTACTGAACCCTGGAGGCTTAAACTAGAAAAAGATGGGATTGTCAAATACGGCTGGTGGAAAAATGTTGAAGGCCGGGCCAAAGGTTTTCTGGATAACTGGAAATGGGAGATCGCAGCTTATCGTTTGGACAAGCTTTTGGAGCTGAATATGATCCCTCCTTATGTGGAGATAAGGTTCCGGGGTGACCGTGGGGTCTGTTCCCTTGAGGCGGAGTACTGGATAAAGTACAGAGAGAAACAGGAGCAGAATATACCCTGCCCCAACCGTTATGTTCCTTCATATAATAGAGCGAATTACTTGATGAAGGCCTGGGATAACCTGATTGCTAACGAGGACCGGAACTGGGGGGACATCTTGATTACCGAGGACTGGCGCCTGATCCTCATCGACCACTCCCGCTCCTTCCGGACCTCTAAAAAGTTCACGAGAAAGCTCGTCCATACAGCAGAAGGCAAAAAAGAGCCTATCAAGGAGTTGCCCCGGGCATTTGTGGAAAAGCTGAAGAGCCTTGATTTCGAGATGATCAGGAATGCTGTTGGAGAATACCTGATCGATAAAGAAATCGAAGCGATCCTCGTTCGCCGGGACTTGATCCTCCAGGACGTTGACAGGCTTATCAAAAAATTCAGCGAGGATAAATTTTTATATTGATTTTTATAGGGTCAGGGCTCGACATTAGACATCGTTTTTTGGCAAAACCTTATCATCAAAAATAGGGATACATCTTTAATCAACCTCATGCCTCATTTTGCTCAGGCTGAATTAAATGTGGATCGGACATGTCTAATGTCGAGCCCTGACCCTAGACTTGAGACTTGCTTAAAAAGTAAAGCTATGTAATAATTTTGCCCAGTGCGGTGATATTTATCTGAAAGTTGCTGCTGGCCGTCATGAAAGGGATACCCAAAAAAGTCGAATTTGAAGAGGGCAAGGCAGTTTTTTTTAAAGCCACCTCTTCGATTCTCAGGTCAGTCTTCTCTTTTTTCATGCCCGGGGGGCTGATCATCCTTGTGGCCTTCCTTTTAACCCGCGCCCCGATAGTGGAAGCAGTGTCCTGGCTTCCCCGTTTTTATCCTTGGATCGTCTTGTGTGTGGGACTCTTTCTCGGTTGGCGGCTCAACCGTAGCCAGCTCGTTTTTGTCGTCCTGGTTTTAGCTGTCGCCGATCGCTCACTTCTCATCTTTGCTGGAGGAGATATAGGCCCAGGCACTGCGGGGGAAGCCGTATACAATGCTGTCGCCTTTTTGCTTCCATTAAACCTTATTGTCTTCTCATTTATGAAGGAACGGGGCATACTCAGCCTGGATAGCTTGATGCGCTTGAGTTTGATTCCGATGCAGATATTCGGCGTGGCTCTGATCTGCCAGTACCCCAAATTGGGCTTTGCGCTTTACCTTAAACACTCCTTTTTTGGCTGGGGAGCACTCAGTAAAATATCGATAGCTCAGCCTGCGCTTATCGCTTTCGCTTTTGCCACTTTCATTCTTTTCATACGCTACGTCCAGGATAGAGGAGTCATTGAATGCGGCTTTTTCTGGGTCCTAGTCTCTAGTTTTTTCGCCATGATATCCGGTAAGTTCGGACCGGCCTCCACGATTTTTTTCTCAACAGGGGGCCTGGTCCTTGTCATTGCAGTACTTGAGACTTCTTACGGTAGAGCTTACAGGGATGAGCTGACCGGCCTTCCAGCGCGACGGGCATTGAGCGAGACGTTGTACAAGATGGGCAGCCGTTTCGCTGTGGCCATGGTAGACATTGACCATTTCAAGAAATTCAACGACCGTTTTGGTCACCATGTTGGAGACCAGGTGCTGCGCATGATTGCATCAAAGCTGGAGAATGCTCCAGGCGGAGGGAGGGCTTTTCGCTATGGGGGCGAGGAGTTCGCACTAGTATTTCCGGGGAAAAACGTGGACGAGACTCTCCCCCATCTTGAAAATCTGAGGAAAGGGGTCGCAGAATCAGGATTTTTCTTGCGCGGATCTGACCGGCGCTACCCAAAGCCAAAAAACCCGACAAAGAGCAAGAAATCTCGCGATAAGACCACTGTGACCATAAGCATCGGGGTAGCAGAGCGTGATGAGCTGAACTCTAATCCTAATCAGGTCATCAAAGCCGCAGACAAGGCCCTTTACCGTGCCAAGAGAAAGGGCCGCAATCGCGTCTGCCGCTGATTTCCAAAACATCGTTGTTTTTGATTTCCTAATTCTAAGGGTGTTAACTTTCAATTTATTTGAGCAGCCTGACTTAGATCTAATATTTTTATTACCATATTTGCTCAAAATCTCTCTACTGTTGGCTGTCACCAAAGAGAAAAAAAGATTGACTTCGATTTTCAGAGTGAATAAATTAGCTTTCTGAGTCAGATGCATCTTGGGTTGACTTATGTTCATCTTCAGATTCCTTCCTTATCAGGGATGTGCCCAGTGAATAAGCTTCGATCATATAAATTATTTTTTGATCTCGAACAAAGGAGGTTCTCATGAGAAAAGCAGCCACGACATCGGCGGTTTTCTGCTTGATTCTTTTCTGTCTTGGCTTAAGCATGGTGTGGGGCGAGCAGCAAAATAATACTCTGTTGACCAAAGAGACCTTCATGGAAATGGAATCAATCGGAAGCCCGAACATATCGCCTGACGGAAAGAATATACTTTTCACCCGGAGTTGGACTGATAAGATCAATGACCGCACCCGAAGCAACCTCTGGATCGTGGATATAGAAGGGGAGAGGGTTCGTGAGCTTACCCACGGAGACTGGAGGGATTCTTCTCCTGTGTGGTCTCCTGACGGTAAGAAGATCGCTTTTCTGTCCGATAGAGACGGGACCACGCAGATTCACGTGATGTGGCTGGATACGCGGGAAGTTGCCCAGTTGACCCATCTCGAGCGTTCCCCAGCCAGCTTGAGATGGTCGCCAGGTGGAAAACACTTAGCTTTCACTCTTTTTGTCCCGGATACGAAGTCGGTCTTACCCGTTAAGCTTCCCAGCAGGCCAAGAGGAGCAAAATGGGCGGAACCAGCGGTGATAGTTGATAGGCTGTCATGGAGAAGGGACGGACGAGGGTTCACTCCTAAGGGGTATTCTCACATATTCGTGATCGATGCTGAACTTGGAGGGACGCCGCGTCAGGTCACCTCAGGAGATTATTCTCACAGCGATCCTCAGTGGTCAGCGGATGGGAAAGAGATATTTTTCAGCGCTATCCGAAAACCGGATGCAGAATACCTTTATGGAGATTCCGAGATCTATTCGGTGAAACTCGATACGCTCGAAGTCCAAGCGCTCACAGACCGGAAAGGCCCTGACCGTGGTCCCCAGGTGTCACCGGATGGCAAATGGATCGCCTACACTGGCTATAACGACAAGAATTATACGAGCCATCTCTCTAACCTTTATCTCATGGATAGAACAGGTGATAGGAAACGGATCCTGGCCGTCAACCTTCCGAATTCGCCTTCTAACGTTACCTGGGCTCCAGACAGCTCGGGCCTCTATTATCTGATGCGGGAAAAAGGGGAATCGAACATTTATTACATCTCTTTGAATCGCAGCACTCAAAAAATCACGGAAGGTGTCCATTATTTATCCGGATTTTCGATTGCTGAGAACGGCCAGGTAGCCACCACTCTTTCTACCTATTATAAACCAGGATACCTGGTCACCTTCACCTTGAGAAATCCGGGCAGAATCAGGAAGCTTGTGGATGTCAACGAGGATGTCCTGGCCAACGTGAAGCTTGGTGAGGTCGAAGAGATGTGGTTTAAATCGCCCGATGGACTGGATCTGCAGGGTTGGCTCATCAAGCCTGCCGAGTTTAAGTCCGGGGAAAAATACCCGATGATTCTTTACATTCACGGCGGTCCCTGGTCCATGTATTCAGTCCAGTTCAGCTGGGCCTGGCAGAATTTTGCGGCTAGCGGTTATGCTGTCCTCTACATGAACCCGAGGGGAAGCACCGGATACGGCCAGGATTTCGTCAACGGCATTCAGTATTCCTATCCTGGAAAGGACTATGATGACCTGATGGCTGGAGTGGATGCGGCCCTGGCCAAAGGATTTGTTGACGAGAAGAATCTTTTTGTCTGTGGTGGAAGCGGTGGCGGTGTGCTGACAGCCTGGATCGTCGGTCATACCAATCGTTTCAGGGCTGCGGTCTCGATGAGGCCGGTTATCAACTGGCATTCCTTTGTGGGGACGACTGACGGCTCAAACTGGTACCGTCAATTCCAGAAATATCCATGGGAAGACCCGATGGAATACGCTGTGCGCTCGCCTCTGCATTACGTCGGGAATGTGACCACTCCCACCATGGTTATGACCGGTGAGGCAGACCTGAGGACTCCGATGGGCCAGAGTGAAGAGTATTACCGAGCCTTGAAAATGCTCAAGAAAGATACTCTGCTGGTCAGGATGCCTGATGAGTATCATGGCTGGAGGCGTCCCTCCCACAGGCTTCTTCAGCAGCTCTATCTCCTGGCCTGGTTCGAGAAGTACCGGGTAAACTCCTGATTCCCAGCTGGATGCGGACACGATCGAAGAAAGATTTGAGCTAGCGTTCTCGGGAAAGGAATTTGACTGTTTCAACACCGATATCATCAGGCGAAAAAAGTAGATTTGAGTTTTTTTGTCCGAGTTGGAAAGGATCGCCAAGGATTGAAACGCTAAATCCAGGGAAGAACTCCCGATATTGATTACCACCAGTCTTATACCACTCCCGAGTACACCTGCTTAGTATCTGATTTTCAAGCAAGAAGCGAGACCAGTCAGGGATTTTCAATCATTCGACCTGGGATCTAAAAAAGGAGCCTGTATCTCTTTTTTATCTAGTGATACGTTTTATTATGCTTACCAGAATAATGCCTCGGAGATATCGTCAATCAATTGTTCGATGGAATAGCCGAATACTCTGAGTATTAAATCAGATAGTATAAGCACGAGAATAGCTGTAATAACTGTAATTGCTATTTCGATTATTCGAGCGGCAAGCTTGGATTCAATTCTTTTCTGAAGAATCATTGAAGCTATTTTAGTGTTGGGTTGCGTTAAATGTCAATTCAAGATCGCCTTTGAATATTTCGTTTGACTCATTTTGCTTGAGTTGCTATTCTTTTGCCGCGTGGTCAGAGGGAACAATGAGTATAAAGTGCCCAAAGTGTCAGTTTGAGAACCTTGATGAAAGCCACTTTTGCAGCAAGTGTGCCACTCCGCTGATCTCTGACGAAGAAATCTCTACATCACCGACAAAGACTCTTGAAACGCCGGTCACTGGACTCACCAGGTCAAGCACTTTTGCGGAGAGGTATGAAGTAATAGAGGAGCTGGATAAAGGAGGGATGGGTAAGATTTACAGAGTATTCGACAAGAAAATCGAGCAGGAAGTAGCCTTGAAGCTGTTAAGGCCGGAGATTGCGGCAGATTCTGACACAATCAGCCGGTTCAAGAACGAGCTGAAATTTGCCCGTAATATATCTCATAGGAACGTCTGTCGCATGTATGACCTTGATGAAGAGGGAAACGCATATTACATAACCATGGAATATATCTCGGGCGAGAATCTGAAGAGCTCGATAAGAAGAATGGAAAGGTTAACGATAAAAAAAGCTATTTCCATTGCCAAACAGGTTTGTGAAGGACTGGAAGAAGCACACAGGCTCGGAGTCGTGCATCGTGATTTAAAGCCCGGAAATATCATGATTGACCATGAAGGGAATGTACGCATCCTGGATTTCGGGATAGCCCGGTCTCTCAGGTCTAAAGGGATGACAGGCCAAGGAGTGATGATCGGGACTCCAGAGTATATGTCCCCTGAACAGGTTGATGGAGAGGAGGCAGATCAACGTTCTGATATCTATTCTTTAGGCGTGATTTTGTATGAGATGGTCACTGGAACTGTTCCGTTCAAGGGTGATACTCCAATCAGCGTAGCTGTGAAACATAAATTAGAAACTCCTCCTCATCCCAATAAGATCAATCCTCAGGTTCCTGAAGATTTGGATCGTCTGATAATGAGATGTTTAGACAAGGATAGACAGAGAAGATACGAGAGTACGACTGAGCTTCTTGCTGATTTAATCAAGATCGAAAAAGGTGTCCCCACGACAAAGAGAGTTTTGCACAAAAAAAAGCCGAAACCAGAAATAACAGCAGGAATAAGGTGGAAGAAAGCCGTATTTCGTGGGGTGATTATCGGCAGCATACTCATACTCGCTTATATCATTTTGGGCATTTTCCTGAACTACCAGATTTATCATTCAGTTGGACCACGGAAAACGATAGACGCCATTGCAGTCTTGCCTATGAAGAATCTCTCGGGGAGTTCAGAATGGGATTATTTCGCAGATAGGATGACTGAATATCTGATCGATGAAATGACCAAGAGCGGGATGCTTGAAAGAGTGCCCCCGAGTACATCCGTCATGCTGTATAAAACCGCACCGAAAAGGATTAAACAGATTGCCGATGAGTTAGAGGTCGAAGCCGTAATAGAATGGTCCATGATATTTGCAGAAGATAAAATACAAATTAAATTCAAGATGATAGAGCCAAAAAGAGAACAAATCATTTATGAAAACACCTTTGAGCGCGTTATAAAAGATGAGTTTGATCGCATTATGAGAGATGAGATTTCGATTCAAAAGCAACTTACTAACGACATCATGAAGGTGATTGCTGACGAAATAGCAGAAAAGGAGATGGCTGGATGGATGATAGGACGCACAAGGGATTCCTCTGTTAAGCCTGAAGCTCTTGAGTTTTTCGAGAAAGGACAATTTTACTGGAAACTTAGGCCAGAGGGATTTTACAGAGCAAATGAATACTTTCGACAAGCGTATTGGTCAGACAATAGATCCGTCAGTGCTTTAGTGGGATTAGCTAAGTGTGATCTTCTTACTCCATATACGAGGACCTATGGTCATCCAATTCGAGAATATGAAGAGGCCGAAGAGTATACGAAGGAGGCCTTAGAGATCAATAAATCCTTCGGGGAAGCACATGCTGTCCTGGGCTGGATTCAGATGTGTTATTATCATGATTGGAAAAAGGCTGAAGAGGAATTCCAAATTGCACTGGAGAGAGATGCGAATTCTGTAGATGCACGTCAGTGGTATGCCAATTATTTAGTGTATGTCGGGCGATTTGACGAGGCGGTTGAAGAAATAAGGAAGACTCAAGATATTGATTCGCTTTCACCTTTGATTAATTGTGAGTTCGGCCGGATTCTTTTCTATTCAGGGAAATACGAACAGGCAATCAACGCTTTACAGAAAACTATCGAAAGATATCCTGAGTTCAGTCAGACGCATCTTTATCTGGGCATGGCCTATCTGCAAAAATCAAGGTATGAAGATGCTCTCTTGGAATTCCAGAAACCTAGCCAAAAGGAGTCCGTGGATAGGCAAAGAATCGAACAACTCGGATGGCAAGGGATTGTTTATGAAAAAATGGGGAATAGAAATGAGGCTCAAATAAGGCTTGATGAGCTAGTCGATAGATTCAAATACCAGTGGTCGATGCCTTATTCCACAGCCATTTTGTATTTTGCCTTAGGAGAGAGGGATGAAGGCTTTAGATGGCTGGAGAAGGCTTATGAAAACCGTGATTACAGGATATGCCTACTGAAAATAGATCCGGTGTTTGACGGTGTCCGGGAGGACCCGAGATTTCAGGAAATGCTGAAGAAGGTGGGATTGGAGCAGTAGTCTGACTTCAGTATTCTAAATAGTTTGACTCCTCGTTTTTTCTGTGTTATTGCTACTTTTTCCATGTTTAATCTCTCATCTTATCTTTCAATTACTCACTAAGGAGCGTTTCATGAAACGAACAAGTCCAGCTGCTTTTTTTGGGATTTTGGCTATCGCTGTGATGGTAGTTTATTCTGGCGCTGCTGATAAACAGCTCATCGGTGCCCGCTACCCGGCCATCTCCCCGGATGGAAAACAGGTCGCCTTTTCCTACATGGGCGACCTCTGGGTAGTCTCCGCTAAAGGCGGCAAAGCGATACGCTTGACCGATCATGTCGCCTATGACCGGGAGCCGATCTGGTCTCCGGACGGGCAATGGCTGGCCTTCACCTCGAACCGTGAAGGAAACAACGATGTCTACATCATGAAGGCGGAGGGAGGAGTCCCCAAACAGCTCACTTTTCACAGCGGCAGTGACCTGGCCACTGATTTCACTCTGGACGGTAAGTGGATCGTGTTCACTTCCAGCCGATCCTCTTCATCCAGTATCTTCAAGATAAGCGTAAACGGCGGCAACGCGCTTCCTCTGCTGGACACCTACTGGAGCTGGCCGCATAAGGCCAGGATCAGCCCCGACGGCAAAACCGTTCTTTTCTCCTTGGGTATGGAAAACAGTTACTGGTGGCGCCGCGGCTACCGCGGGTCAAATACAGCCAAGATCTGGATGAAAAGCCTTTCCGATAGTAGAGCCCAGGTTGTTTTTGGAGATGAAAGCAACTGTTTCTGGCCGGAATGGAGCGCTGAAGGCAAAAACATCTATTTTATCAGCGACAGGCAGTTCAACAATAAAAATATCTGGAGCATCGCACCCGATGGTTCGGGTTTGAAACCTGTCACCACATTCCGCCAGGAAGATGTCAAATGGCTCTCTGTGGCAAGGTGGGCGCCTCTGGCAGCCTATGAACGGGAGTTCGGAATCTGGATCACCGACCTGAAAACAGGGGATTCCCGCCAGATCTCAGTCGAGGCGCCGGCAGAGACCAAGGATAACCGCTTCTTTTTCGTGGATAATGCGTCTGTCGAAGAGTACCGGTTGTCTCCGGACAGCAAAAAGATTGCGGCTGTGGTCCGGGGGGACATATTTGTGCTTTCCACCGAAGGTGGCTATGCCCGGAATATCACTGAGACTCCTTGGCGTGAACGAGACATCGACTGGGATAAAGACAGTAAAAATATAGTTTATATATCAGACGTGGAGGCCAACCCCGAGCTGTATATCATCTCCGCACTCGGCAATGAAAAGCCCAAGCGCTTGACAGAAAGCGAGGAAGATGAGCTTTCGCCCCGGTTTTCGCCGGATGGGAAATGGATCGCTTACTACAGGGGAAAGCGTCAGCTTCGCCTGATACAGCCCGACGGAAAAGAGGATCGCCTGCTCATTGAAGCCGATTTTGGCGGCCGGTTCGCAGACGCCTATGCCTGGTCTCCTGACTCACGGTTCATGGCCGTAGTTCCCCAGACGGACGGGAATTCAGACATTGTGGCGGTGGAGGTGGAGTCAGGAAAAAAGCATCAGCTAACAAACACCGCCTATGACGAAAGTGACCCGCTCTGGTCTTCGGATGGGAAATTCATGCTTTTCAGCTCAAATCGTTACGGGCATAGTTTCCCTGAATTCACCGGCAAATGGGATATCTATCAGGTCCATCTCGAGCCGAAGAAACCAGAGTTCAAAGAAGATGAGTTCGAGAAGCTGTTCGAGACCAAAGAAAAAGAGGAGAAAGAAAAGCCTGAGAAAAAAGAGGAAAAGAAGGCAGTGGAGGTGAAATTAAACCTCAAGGACCTTGACCGCCAGACCGAGACCGTCACCAGTACATTGGGGAACGACAGCTCGTTTGCCCTCTCTCCCAAAGACAACGAGACAGTGTATTTCCGGTCCAACATCGATGGCGAGTACCATCTGTGGACAACAAGCTTGAAAGAAGAAGAACGAGGCAAGCATGAGCCCTTCATGCCTCAAATTCAGTATCCTGGCTCACTCCAGTTCGATGAAAGCGGAAAATATCTTTATTATTTGAGCCGGGGAAGAATCGGCCAGATAGACGTCAACAGCAAGAGGAACAAAACCATCTCCTTCAATACCAAGATCCGCGTGGATAAGATAGCTGATTATGAACAGGCACTTGGAGAGCTGTATTACACCCTGCAGCATTACTTCTATGATTCTGAGCATCATCAAGTGAACTGGAAGAAGCTCTATGAGCATTACAGGCCTGTGCTCCAGCAAGTGCGGGAAGACCAGGATTTTTATGACTATGCCAACGAGATGATCGGCCATCTGAACTCTTCCCATACAGGTATCATGAGTGGGCCTAGAGGGGCGAGAACTGAGGAGCCGAGCGCTCATGTGGGAGCGGAGTGGGAATTCGTGGGTAAAAAAATCATCCTGAAGCGTGTCATCAAGAATGGACCCCTTTATGACCAGGTGGGGAGCGTGACTGGGGGCGATGAGCTGGTCGCTGTCAACGGAAAAGCTGTTGATGCCCAAGAAAACCTATGGAAGCATTTTAACGGCGAGATCGGAAAGAAACTGACACTGACCTTCAGAAGCCAAAAATTGAAAAAGAATATCGATGTTTCTGTAGAGCCGGTCTCTTCGGGAGCTGAAAACCGGTTGCGGCTGGAAGAATGGGTTGAGAGCCGGCGGGAGATCGTCAAGCAGAAAACAGGCGATAAGGCCGCTTATATCTACATGAGGGCCATGGGTGGCGGAGACCTGAGCCGGTTCCTCAAAGAGCTCGAGCGGGACGCTGTGCCCCGGAAAGGGCTGATCCTGGATTTGAGGTTCAATTTCGGCGGCAATGTCCATGACCGGGTCCTTCAGGCTCTTACCAAGCCCATTTACGCCAAGTGGCGCATCAGAGGACTGTCTGAGACACCTCAGTCCACATACGGAGTGACAGACAAGCCGGTGGTTCTCTTGGTCAATGAGGTTACACTCAGCGACGGCGAGATGACCGCCAACGGGTTTAAAACACTGAAGAGAGGCCCGATCATCGGGAACACGACATACGGCTGGTTGATTTTCACCACCGGCGTTGGCTTGATGAACGGCGGCTACTTCCGGCTTCCGTTCTGGGGATGCTACACCCTGGACGGCAAGGACCTGGAGACCAGCGGCGGCGTCAAACCCGATATCTTTGTCATCAACGATTTGAATCATGACCTTCAGGATCAGGATCCTCAGCTGGATAAGGCGATAGAGAAGATACTGGAACTGATAAAATAGCAGAGAATTATTTCCCAAAGTGAGCTGATTTCAGGGAATAAGGAAAATACATCTTTTCCCTGACTGGATAAAGGAGGACCGAATGCTTCAAAGAAAAAAAGGGATTATTGTTTTTTCATGCCTGATGGTTTTCCTTCTTTCTTTGGCTTCGAATCCTGTTCTTTCTGAGGAAAAAATTCAGGTTATCCCCAAGGAATCCAAGAAGATCGCTGCGCTGAGAAAGGCAGTGGATGCGGAGATAGACGCCTTGAGCTCCCGCATGATCGAGATAAACGACCGGATGTATCACCATCCTGAACCAGGATTCCTCGAGTTCGAGGCTGCCAAGATGCTGACTGAAGAGTTGAAAGGTCATGGGTTTGAAGTGGAGATGGGAGTTCCCGGACTGCCTTCTGATATCGACAGGTTAAAGGTGATCGGAGGGTTTCCGGCGAACTATTCTGGCCCTCCAGGAATCCCGACAGCTTTCAAAGCCAAGTACAAAGGTAGGTCAGAGCACCCGGTCATCGGAATCACTGTAGAGTATGATGCCTTGAGAGGAGATCCGCCATTCCACGGCTGTCAGCACAACATGCAGGGGCCAACAGGCATCGGGGCTGCCATCGCTCTGGCCAAAGTGATGGACAAGAATAATATTCCAGGCAGCGTCTGGGTGATTGGGGCCCCGGCAGAGGAAGTGGGGCCTCCGACCAAAGCGCTCATGGCCAAGACCGGGTATCTGGAGGGGATCGATTTCATGCTCAGGAGCCACGGCACAGCCCAGGAGACGCTTCGTTTTCCGGGAGGATTCTCGGCCCGGCACATCCGGCAGATGAAATACGCCTTCCACGGAAAGTCCGCTCATGCCCAGCAGGCCTGGCAGGGGAGGAGCGCGCTGGATGCGGTCCTTCTCCTTTTCCATGCGATGGATATGATGAGAGAGCATTCGGAGCCCCAATTCAGGTTTCACGGAATCATCAGCGACGGAGGAGAAGCGCCCAACATCGTGCCTCAGGAGGCATCGGCTCTCATCTGGATCCGGCACCTCATGGATGAGACTCCGGTAGGTTCGTTGACTCCCAAAAAAGCAAGGGAGATGATCGAGAAAAAAGTCGAGGCGCTGGATAACATGGCTCAGGCGGCTGCCCTGGCCACTGAGACAACCGTGGACATCGACCACTACGGCGAATACAACCCGGGAATCGCTGTCGGAGTTCTCAATGATATCGTTTTCCAGTACGGAGTGGATTACGGAGGAGTGAAAATCGGCAAGAGGGCTGTTCCAAGACACTGGGAGGAAACAGGGTTTGCCACGCTTGTGGTGCCGGGAGCCCATGTCAGCATCGGAACAGAGGGGATCCCGGATGCGGCAGGTCATTCCCAAAAGAACGCGGATATTACCATAAGCGAAGCCGGGCATAACTCTTTGATTCTGACAGCCAAAGTCATGGCTGCGTCAGGGTTGCGTCTGCTGATGGACCCCGGGCTCCGCGAAAAAGCCAGAGCCGAGCACGCCACTTGGCTCGAGAAATACAACAAGTAAATCTTTTTGAAATGGAAATTTTTGGCTATTATACGGTTGAAGGAACGGCTTTGAATGATTTATTCTTTGATATTTTTATCAGCGGCAGCAGTCGCTCTTAGTGATATGTTAGGCTCTGCTCTGTTCTAGATTCACGAGTAATGCACTTGAGCGTTCGGAGGTGAAACGTGAAATTTTTAAGGATATTTTTTGTTATTTTTGTTGGATTAATCCTGATTACCGATTCTTTGGCAGAAAACGCTGACATGCAGTCTCTGTCATCGGCGAATAGAAATTATCCTTTTTTCCTTGAATTATGGACCGGATATTCTTATTCGCTGGAGGCGAATTTAGAAGTGGACAATAGCTTTTGGGATAGAGCTGTCCAGGGCTACAACAGCAGATTGGACGAGACGCCGGTTTTTGAGTTAGGCATAGGTTTTCATCTCAAGCCCTGGCTCCATGCTTCTCTTTCTACCGCCTATAGAGGCACCTATCATTATGCAAAATATCAAAATCAGGTTCCCGGCGATCCGGCTCCTTATCCCTTAGGCACCAAGACCCGTTATTTCGACCTGGATAACTCCAACGTTATGTTCAATATTTTATTCCACAGTCAGAATAAATTGGCTTTTCACTTTCGCGGTGGGATGCTGATGGCTCCGTTTATAGGAGTCGGGGTTGGAGCCGCACGCAATAAAATATTCAATTTTCACTCTGTTTTAGAAGCCACAGACCCGGGAAGCAACATGAATATTGCAGCCGCAGTCATGCCGACGAAGGAGACATATTCTTTAGCCGCTCAAGGTATGTTCGGTGTATTACTCAAAATTTCAGAGAGATCCAGAATAGATCTCGGTTATCGTTTTTATTACGGCGGCAAATTTGAATCTAACAATTATTTTGTTGATGATGACCCGGATACCGTTGCCCCACCCTGGAAAGGTCGTCTGATGTCAAACGAGCTGTTTATAAAATTGAATTACAGCTTTTAATCCCAATTGTTTTCTTGTTAAGCTCGGCGCAAATCCGTTGCCATTTTCCGCAATTTCCACAAATGGATGTCTAAGAGGAATGGTCGTGGATGATTTTCCAGCCCCCTCTCATTCGCTGGAAGATGATGGTGAACAGCCCTTCCTTGACATCGTCCTTAAAGGTTAATTTCCAGCGTCCCAGCACGTAGGCATAATTCTTGGTCAGGATTTTGACCTCGATATCCGTAAAATCCAGTTCTCCCCAGTTCTCGCCCGTATAGCTCTTTTTGTACCGGGCAAGAAGTGCCTGCCAACCCTGAAGCCGGTTGTTCCCGGATTGAAAGGTGAAATTTTCCGATTTCCAGTAATCTTCCATGAATCCTTCGATGTTCTTTTCGTTCCAGGAAATTTTCTGCCTGTCGAGAACGGTTCGGACCTCTCCTTCAATTTTCGCCATATCGAGTGGGGACCTGGAGCAGGAGAGTAACGGGATGAATAATATCGACATATTGAGTAATAAAATAATTTTTTTCACTTTCCTTCTCCTTTTATTTAGGGGTCAGGGCTCGACATTAGACATTTTAGGAGAAGAGTATTTTTTATGAGAATAATAAAAAAAATGTCTAATGTCGAGCCCTGACCCCACGCGTCCTGACCCCACGCGTCTTAGACGGTAAAGATCAGCCGGCTGTCTTCTTTTTTGCTGATTTTGGCATAATGGTCGAAGAAATTGAGTACATCTGTCAGACTTTTTTCTTCCTCCATTTTCCTGATCGCTTTGGCTTCTATTCTCTGGATATTTTCTGCGATGTCCAGGATTTCCGAAACTTCCTTTTCGGTCATGACAATTATGCCGTCATCATCCCCGAAGACGATATCTCCGGGGGAGACTGGAATCCCCCCGCAGTTGATTTGAACCTGTGTCTTGAAGATCTTTGATGATGTCCCGGCTGACGGAGTGATATATCTTGCATATACGGGTGTTTTGGTCTCCCGAATCCCTTTGACATCACGGCAGCCACCGTCGACGACAATCCCGCCCAATTTTTTCTTTCTGGATTCTAAAGCAAACATCTCACCGGCTAGAGCGATCTTATCTCCCCCGCCATCGATCACGATCACTTCCCCCTCCTGGGCATCGTGCAGGGCCTTGATGACTGTCAGAAAATCTGCCTTACAGTGGACTGTGTGGGCCTTGCCGATCATTTTAACGCCCTGGATTATGGGACGGATTTCCGGATCCATGACCCTTAATTTTTTGCCGCAGTCGCAGAGACAGGCCGTATCCAGTTTGGCCAATCTTTCCCTTATTTCTTTAAAATCCATGATGCCTCCCTATTCAATTCATGAATTAATGAAAAATTTATGGAAAATCAATAAAAAAAGGCAAGAAAGTTTTTGTTCCCGTCCTAAGGTATGAGTGCGAGTGTTTACCGAGGATTTGTGTATATCCAAATATTTCCCTGAAATCAATGGATGGTTTGATGAACCGTTCCTAATTTATCATCATTTCCAGCAAATTGAAAATATTTTCTTATAAAGATTGTTCATTTTCCAATAACTTGGAAAAATTTTCCTTCGACCTGAGAAGCTTTTGTTTAAAGACAACAGGCAAAAGTTTATAATAGGAAAAAGACAGGTCCAGAATGAAACTTCTGAAAATAGGAATTTCCGGTGTGAGAGGGATTGTAGGGGAGACCATTGTTCCGGAACTGGTTATGGATTTTGCCTCAGCCTTTGGCACCTATCTCCAGACAAAAAAAGTACTTGTGGGACGGGATACGAGAATCTCCGGGCCCATGCTTCATGAGGCCGTTCTTTCCTCTTTGATCTCAACGGGTTGTGATGTCCTGGACCTGGGAATATGTCCCGCTCCTATCCTTCAGTTCATGGTGAGGAAACTTGAAGCAGGAGGAGCGGTATCGATCACTGCCGGACATAACGACTTGAAATGGAACGCCTTAACCTTTGTCGACCAACAGGGCACCTATCTGAATGTATTTCAGGGTGAAGAGGTCCTGGATATCTACCATTTAGGAAAGTTTGACAAGGCTGCTGTCGATCACTTGGGAAAACTGGAAAGGAAGGAAAATTATCTCGATAGTTATTTTGAAGACCTGAAAAAATATTTGAATGCCGAGGCCATTAAGAGAGCCAGCCTTAAGGTCATAATCGATCCCTGCAGCGGCGCTGGAGCTGGTATTATCGATGTTTTCAGCAGATGTCTCGATTTTGAGCTGATTCCTGTCAACAACGATCCAAACGGATATTTTCCCCATGATCCAGAGCCCCGTCCGAGAAATGCCCAGGAAGTAGCTTCGGTCATGAAGGTGGTCAAAGCCGATGCCGGATTTCTGTTAAACAGCGATGTCAGCCGAGTCTCGATTGTGACGGAGAACGGAGAGATGTTGTCCGAGGAATTCACTTTTCCCTTGATAGCCAATGAATATTTGAAAAGAAAACGGGGCACAGTCATCACCAATCTCTCCTCCTCACGGATGATCGAGGATGTGGCCCAGAAAAGAAAATGCCCGCTGATGAAAGCGAAGGTCGGACAGTCTTATTCGATCCAGACGGCGGTAAACGAAGACGCAGTCATAGCCGGTGAAGGGAGCGGGAGCGTCGCCGTCCTTGAATTCCAGCCCGCCTTTGACGGCTTTTTAACCATGGGCCATATCCTGGAAATAATGGCTTCCCGGAAGAAGAAGATCTCTGAGCTGGTTGAGGAGCTGCCTCGGTATCATATTGTCAAAGAAAAAATATACTGCCCTCCGACTAAGGTCCATTCCGTTGTCCACGAAGTCAAAAAGCTTTTCAGCGGCCGGAAAATGGACAGTTCGGACGGGATAAAAGTGGAGGATGAAGAAGGCTGGGTGCATGTCCGGGCATCTGCCACTGAACCGATGATACGAATCATCGCTGAGGACAAATCCAAAGAGAATGCCAGGGAAAGAGCTGAAGAGGTAATGAATTTTATCTCGACGCTGGTCAAATGAACAGAGCGACGTCTTTAAAAATAAGCGTATCCGGAGTCAGGGGAGTGGTGGGCGAAAGCCTGACTCCTCAGCTCGTGGCCAAATTCGCTCAGGCCTTCGGCACCTACCTGGGAAGGGGGGAGGTCATAGTTGGCCAGGATTCAAGGCAATCCGGGATCATGGTCAAAAAGGCAGTCCTTTCCGGTCTCTTATCGCTCGGCTGTAAACCCGTGGATGTCGGGATCTGCCCCATTCCTTCGATCCAGGTTTTCACCAAACAGGCCAAAGCCATGGGTGCCATTGTTGTCACTGCCAGTCATAATCCGAAAGAATGGAATGGCCTGAAGTTTTTGAATAAAGATGGCCTCTTTTTGAACTATCATCAGGTTGAAGAATTTCTGGATATCTATCATCAAGGGGAATTTTCGCTGGCGGATGTGGACAAATACAGGATTCCTGAAAACGAAGAAAACCCCACAGAGCCTCATACGAAGAAACTGCTTTCCTATCTGAATGTGGATTCCATCGCCAAAGGAAAATTCAAGGTGGCCATAGACTGCTGTAACGGGGCGGGGGCCGTGCTTGCTCCCTGGCTATTGGAGAGATTGGGCTGTCGGCCTGTCCTGCTCAACTGTGTGCCTGATGGCCGGTTCGCGCATCATCCCGAGCCTCTCCCTGAAAACATCGCTGAGCTCTGCCGGGCCGTGGTCGAGAATAAAGCCGATGTGGGTTTTGTCCAGGATGCAGATGCAGACAGGCTGGCTGTGGTCAACGAAAAGGGAGAGCCGCTCGGAGAAGAGATGACTCTGGTGCTGGCTGCGAAGCATGTTTTAAGCCAGGAACCCGGTCCGGTTGTCATCAACCTTTCCACTTCACAGGCTATCGATGATATTGCGGCCGATTATGGCGTTCCTGTCATCAGGACAAAGATCGGCGAGATCAACGTGGTTGAAACGCTCCTGTCACTGGAAGAAAAGCCAGCCATCGGAGGCGAAGGCAACGGCGGCGTGATTCTCCCTGCTATCCATCCCTGCCGGGACAGCTTCACGGCCATGGGATTGATCCTGGAGTACATGGCCTCATCAGGAAAGGCGGTGTCCGAGCTTCAAAATGAGGTGCCCCGATATTTTATGATCAAGGATAGGATTGATAAGACACGAGAAGAGTCCTATCGCCTGATCAAGGAGCTGAGGAAGAAATTCACGGATAAAGGCGAGAGTTCTCTTGTCGACGGCATGAAGATCATATTCAGTGATTACTGGGTCCATATCAGACCCTCCAACACAGAGCCGATTGTCAGGCTGATAGTGGAGGCGCCAAGCAAAACGAAAGCCGAGGAAATGGTCAAGCTTTGGAGAAGGGAGATTGAGGGGATATCAAAATGGAAGTGATCATCAAGTCGAACTATGATGAGATTTGCCAGGAAGCGGCCAGGATTATTTTGGAAGAATGGCGGATAAAGAGAAACCTGGTCCTGGGTCTGGCTACGGGGGCAACACCACTGGGTGTTTATAAAAAAATTATTGAGCTGCATCGAAAAGGAGAGATCGATTTCACCGAGGCCGTTACCTTTAACCTGGACGAGTACCTGGGACTGGAAGAGGACCATCCGCAGAGTTTTGCTTTTTACATGGAAAAGAATCTCTTTAAGCATATCAATATCAGAAAGGAAAATACCTTCCGTCTCCAAGGAAGGCCGTCCAATATAGAGGCGCACTGTCGGGAATATGAAGAGAAGATTAGAAAACAGGGAGGGATCGACGTTCAGATCCTGGGAATCGGGAGGAACGGCCATATCGGGTTTAACGAACCCGGCTCGGCTCTCTCCTCCCGGACGCGGGTCAAAACTCTGGTGGAGGAAACAGTCAAGGATAATGCCCGTTTTTTTAAGAGTGAGGAGGAAGTACCGAGGTTTTGTTTGACGATGGGCATCGGAACGGTTATGGAAGCGAAGATGATCATCCTCCTGGCATCAGGGAAGAATAAGTGTGATGCTGTATTCAAAGCCGTGGAGGGATCGGTTACCGCTTCTATTCCGGCCTCAATTCTTCAGCTACACCCTCGGGTCAAAATTCTTGTCGACGAGGAGGCGGGCTCCCTCTTATCCCGGAAAGACTACTATAAATGGGTCTTTAAAAATAAAGACAGGGTGAAGGAATATTTGAAGTAAGATGGCAGAGTATAAGCTCCTTAAAAATTGTGATATCTTCACACCGCTAAAACTGATAAAAAATGGTTCCATCCTCATTAAGGGAGAAGTGATTGACCGGATAGGCGCGGTTGATGAGTCAAGAATCCCTTCTCAGACCAGGGTCTTCAGTTTCAAGGACAAGATCGTTGTTCCCGGCTTTATAGACATCCATCTCCATGGGGGAGGGGGGATCGATTTTTTGGATGCCTCAGATGATTCAATCGTGAAGGCTTTAAGGATTCATTTGCAAAACGGAACCACAGCGGTTCTCCCCTCCTTGATGACCGCCTCGCACGGACAGGTTTTGAAGGTTTTAGAAAAGCTCATTGGTATTAAAAACAGCTACGAGGAGATTCCCGAGATTATCGGCATTAACCTGGAAGGGCCCTATATTTCAAAAGAGAAGAGCGGGGCCCAGCGGACACGGTTCATCAGGAAGCCCTCCCTGGCAGAAATGAGTGAATACATCCAGGCATCCAAAGGACACATCAAGATTATGACTGTAGCTCCTGAGGCTATAGGCGCTGGGGGTTTTATTCGATTCTTGATTGAAGCGGGAATCATTCCTTCAGCCGGCCACACCAATGCCAGCTATGACCAGACGATCAAAGCTGTGAAATCCGGTGTCAAGCTCGCTACTCACCTCTTCAACGCCATGAGGGGCATCGCTCATCGGGAACCGGGGGCAGCCGGAGCCCTGCTTTTGAGTGATGATGTTTATGCCGAGGTTGTTGCGGATGGAATCCACCTCCATCCTTCGATCCTTGACCTGATCGTCCGAGTTAAGCCCATCGAGAAGATCATCTTGGTCACTGATGCCACAAAATTTTATGGTTTGAGGAAAGGACCATCCTTCACTCCGCAGGGGAGATTGTACGGGAGCAACACTGAGCTGGGAGTCGCCTTAAGAAACATGGTTCAATTCACTGGCCTGCCGTTTCCTAAGTTATTGAGGACGGTGACCCTCAATCCGGCGAAGCTCCTCAACGTCCAGAAAAGAAAAGGGTCTTTGAAAAGAGGAAGTGATGCAGACATGGTCATCCTGGATAAAGAACTCAATGTCAAAGGGGTTTTTGTGAAAGGGAAAAAAGTCCCAGCAAACTGAATAGGGAGCATCCTTACTTCCGTGAAAGTTAACTATGAAGATGTAATCTGCTACAGCGCTGATTCCCCTCCATCCAAGCCAGGACCCTCCCACCCTCCTCCATGGGCTTCAGATAGATGGGAATCAGCGCTGCGCTTCTCAATCAGGTTTGATGCTTCCATCATCACGGACACAGAGGTTCTTTCAACTGAATGTTTTTATTTGGCAATATCTTTTCTGTTGTAAAAAAAAACAGGTCCTTCTATTTCTGTGGTTTTCTTTGATTAGCGATTGATTACAGATCGCGCCAGTGTTCAGTCAATCAATCTCTTATACTTCAGGCTGTCTATCCGTCTATTATCTTTCTGTCTTTTCTTTCATGTCCGCCCAGTCAACAGTAGACCCCCCCAACCGCTTTTAGATAAAATTCTGTATCATTTTGGGGACAGATCCTGTCTATTTAAAATGCCAGTGCTCATTTTCAATATAAAAATTAGCCCTGTAGTGGTTTATATTCTTATTTAAATTCAAAATGGCATATTATTTGCAGACCGAATCTTATAAAGGAAAATTCAGAGGTGTATAATATCAAGAGGTAAAGATATGGGAGTCAAAAACAGCAAATTCTTGGCTAAATCCATTTTAATTGTCTTTGTCATCATGCTCTCATCTCTTTGCAGCCCTATCATCCGCATGAAACAAGACCTCTATTATAAGAACTTCTTTGAAAAAGCCCAGTTGATCATGACCAAAGAGGAGATCGAGATATACAGACGTCTTCCCGATGAAAAATCAAAGCAGGAATTCATAGAGGAGTTCTGGAGAATCCGGGATCCTGCCCCCGGATCCGTTGAAAACGAGGCCAAACAAGAATTTGAAGAAAGAGTCAAATATGCCAACAGATGGTTCTGGCCTTTCAGTCAGTTTCAGGATCCTGCCCAGGAACCGGATAACGACATGGGCTGGAACACGGATAAAGGAAGGATGTACATCATACTCGGCCCTCCCGATTATGTCTATGTAGGCGGATTCACTTACAGGTTCGATGAGATTCAGGATAGATACAGGGATCGAGGGAGCCAGGAGGTCTGGTATTTTGAGAGGTATCAACTGGCATTGCGGTTTTTTGGAGGATATGGAGGAAGATGGACACTGGACGCGAGTGCCCCTGGCTTAATGTCGGCAATAGAGACTGCCAAGCTGAACCTGATTACGCCCGGTTACATCGAGGATGCGAAAACAAGGCTCAAGTTTCAGGCGAGGTTCGAGGACAACACGATTCTCGTTTTTATTCCCGTGACAAGAGTAAATTTTGAAGGCGAAGAAGGGATTTTGAGGGCAGAATTCAGAGTCAAAATCAATGTCTATCACAGCCATAAAAAGATCGACGAGATGGAAGAGATAAAGCTTATCAGCGAAAGTGAAGACGAGTTGATCGCGAAGAAGAATATCGTCTTGGAATTTCCTTATACTCCCACCCTTAAAGGATCATATCATTTCGATATAATTGTCGAAGACCTTCTGGGTAAGGCTTTTTCAAAGTACAGGAACTTCATCAAATACAGGCGCTAGAGGCTGAGTTTGGTTCTTGTGCTTTTTAAAGAGCCAGGTTTTCAAACCAGCATGAGTCAGACTCGATCTTTGAATCATTCCTGTGATCCTTCAAAAATCTTGTAACAGCATTTTTATCGAATATAAACAAAGAGCCATCGCAGAGGGAAATTTGATTTTTCGTTGGATTTGATTATAGTAGCTATGTCGCAAGTCAGGTAAGAAAGAATGGATGACCAGACCATAAGGAGGGAAGGGCGATGAACATAAAAAAGAAAGCTCTAGAGCTTCTTTCCCTTGAGGGAAAACTGGCTATGGTTACCGGAGGCGCATCTGGAATCGGGCTGGGCACGGCCATCCGTTTGGCCGAGATGGGAGCGAGCATTGCCCTGCTCGACATCGATAGATCGCAGGGAAAAAGAGCCGCCAAAGAGATCCGGAGGCTAGGCGGAGACGTGGAGTTTTACTCGTGCGATGTCACTTCCTATTCTGAGTGTGAAGAAACAGCCCGGGCGGTTTATGATGAATTCGGCAGGATCGATATTTTGTTCAACAACGCAGGAGTGATCAAGCGGAAGAACACTCTTGAATTGAGCGAGGAAGAATGGGATCTTATTCTCAGCGTGGATTTGAAGGCGATATATCTGCTTTCCCACCATGTCATCCCCTACATGATCGAAAACGGGGGCGGGAGCATAATCAACACAGGCTCGGGATGGGGGCTGAAAGGCGGCCCCAATGCCGTGGCTTACTGCGCGGCTATGGGCGGGACAGTTAATCTGACACGGGCGATGGCCATCGACCACGGTAAGCATGGCATACGCGTGAATTGCGTCTGTCCCGGAGATACGGACACACCCCTCTTGCGTGAAGAGGCCTCCCAGTTAGGCGAAGATGAAGATGAGTTTTTGCGAAAAGCATCGGACCGGCCTCTTGAACGCGTGGGCGTGCCGGATGATATTGCCAATGCTGTTCTGTATTTTGCCAGTGATATGGCCAGTTGGGTGACCGGGGCCATCCTGGTTGTGGATGGCGGTGGTTTGGCCTGAACGGAAGTGCATTTTGGTCAGGAATAAACTTGAGTGTGAGGAATGCAGGCTGGTTTCTGAGACCGTTCTGCATTAACAATAGGCCTTGATTTATAGCGTGTACCGTTGGTGAACGCAATTTTATCAGGAGATCGGTCATGAAAGAAAAGAAAAGTATTGTTCATCCTTATATTCCCAACTCCGTTCCGCACGTGAAGGCGAAAATGTTGGAGGAGATCGGAGTGAAAAACATCGAGGAGCTTTATCAGGATATTCCTGAAAAGCTGAGGCACAAAAGTGAGCTAAAACTGCCCGAGGCACTTCCCTCCGAATACGCCCTGAAAAAGCATATGGAGGGCATCCTCTCCAAAAACCAGAGCTGTAAGGAAAATATCAGCTTTTTAGGGGGAGGATGCTGGCAGCACTACGTTCCGGCCATCTGTGATGAGATCAACCAGCGCTCCGAGTTTTTAACCGCCTATGCCGGAGAGCCTTACGAGGACCACGGCCGATTTCAGGCCCTTTTTGAGTACGAGAGCCTGATGGGCGAGCTTCTTGACCTGGACGTGGTCAATGTCCCGACTTATGACTGGGCTCAGGCGGCGAGCACCACGGTGCGGATGGCGGGTAGGATCACCGGGCGAAAGGAGATCCTGGTATGCGATACAATCTCTCCGGACAGGCTTCTGGTAATGCGGAACTACTGTCGGCCTGTGGTCAAAATAACCATGGTCAATCATCTTCCTGAGACTGGCCTGATGGACCTCGATGACCTCAAGTCTAAGGTATCGTCAAAGACGGCTGGCGTGTATTTTGAGAATCCCTCCTACCTGGGCTTCATCGAGCTTCAGGGACAGAAGATATCCGATATCGCCCATGAAAACGGAGCATTAAGCCTGGTGGGAATCGACCCGATTTCCCTAGGTGTTTTGATCCCTCCCAGCCATTACGACGCGGATATTGTCTGCGGGGATATCCAGTGTTTCGGTGTCCACATGAGCTTTGGCGGAGGGCAGGCCGGATTCATAGCCACAAGGGATGAAGAGAGATTCGTTATGGAATTTCCTTCCCGGCTGTTCGGGATAACCAAAACTTCTGTGGAGGGGGAATACGGCTTCGGAGACGTGGCTTATGATAGGACTTCCTTCGGCGTGAGAGAGGAAGGCAAGGAGTTTGTCGGGACCCATGCCGCGCTATGGGGGATTACGGCCGGTGTCTACCTGTCTCTGATGGGCCCCCTGGGAATTCAAGAGCTGGGCAAGATCATCATGCAGAAGTCACAGTATGCCATGAAAAGGCTTTCGGAATTCAAGAGAGTAAGCGCTCCTCTGTTCCGTTCGCCTCACTTCAAAGAATTTGTCGTTGATTTCAGTAATGCAGGAAAGACTGCTGAACAGATCAATAAATATCTGCTCATACACAACATCTTTGGCGGGAAAGACATCTCCCAGGAATTTCCGGGACTGGGAAATTGCGCACTGTACTGTGTGACCGAAATCCATACCAAAGAAGATATTGATAAATTGATCAATGCCCTGGGCGATTGTCTGGGTTAGGGAGACTGTAAAGATGAAGACAAAAAAAACAAAAGTTAGAAATTTCCATCAGGCCAAATGGGATGAGCCGGTAATCTTTGAACTGAGCACCAAGGGAGAACGAGGGATCCTGGTCCCCGAGACTGAAAAAGAAATAGAGGAGTCTATCGGAGACGGAATCTCAGCCATACCCAAAGGGATGAGGAGGGAGAAACCTCCTGCCCTTCCTGAGGTGGCCCAGATGAGGGTGTTGAAGCATTTTCTCCGTCTCTCCCAGCACTGCCTGGGTGCGGATTTGAATGTCGACCTCGGGCAGGGGACTTGCACGATGAAATACAGCCCCAAGGTTAACGAGGAGTTCGTCCGCTCTCCCCAGGTGGCTGAACTCCATCCTTTCCAGGATGAGAGCACCGTACAGGGAGCATTGGAGATTATGTATAAGCTGGACCTCTGCCTGCGGGAAATATCGGGAATGGATTGGTTCTCCTTTCAGCCAGGAGGAGGTTCACAGGCGATCCTGGCCATGGCCTCCCTCATCCATGCCTATCATGAATGGAAAGGAGAATCGCCGAAGAGAGATGAGATCATCACCACCATCTTCTCCCATCCATCGGATGCAGCGGCCGCAGCTGTGAAAGGCTACAAGGTGATCACTCTCTACCAGGGCGAGGACGGGCTGCCTGAGGTTGAAGCTCTCAAAAAGGCTGTTTCAGAGCGGACAGCCGGATTGCTGATCACCAATCCGGAGGATACCGGTATATTCAATCCTCGAATCGCGGAGTTTACAAAAATAGTCCATGATGCAGGAGGCCTGTGCGGGTATGACCAGGCGAACGCCAACGGCATTTTAGGCATAACCAGAGCGAACGAAGCGGATTTTGACATGTGCTTTTTTAACCTGCACAAGACATTCTCCTCTCCTCATGGCTGTGGCGGGCCTGCCACTGGCGCGCTCGGAGTGAGGAAAGAACTCAAGGGCTTTCTGCCTGTTCCTGTCGTTGAATACGACGGAGATAAATATTTCTTGAACCATGACCTTCCTCATAGCATCGGGAAGGTCCGAAGCTTCCTGGGAGTTTTTCCTGCTGTCCTCAGAGCCTACGCCTGGATAATGAGCTTGGGGGCCGAAGGTCTCAAGGAAGTCGCTCATATCGCTGTTTTGAACAATAACTATATTCTGGAGAAGGTGAAAAAGTTAAGAGGCGCCACTGCTCCCTTTGCCAAGGGGAGACACCGCATCGAGCAGGTGAGGTACAGCTGGCAAGACCTGACCAGAGAGACAGGCGTTACGACTGAAGACGTCACCTTGCGGATGGCTGATTTCGGGTTTCATCTCTGGTCGAGCCATCATCCGTTTATCGTTCCCCAACCGTTCACCATCGAGCCCACCGAATCTTATTCAAAGGAAGAAATCGATGAGTATCTGACCGGGTTGGAGAGGATTGTCGAAGAAGCCTACGAGAATCCGGAAAAGGTGAGGAATGCACCTTATAACAGCGTGGTCCACAGGATCGACCCCAGCACACTGGATGACCCGGAGAAATGGGCCATCACCTGGAGAGCCTATCTCAAGAAACACAAAGGCCAGAAATAGCCGACTCATTCTTGGAGGATATGATGAGGATTAAATCTGTTGGGATTGGGATTGTTTGTGTTGCTGTTGTACTGTTGAACAGCGTTGCCTTTTCTCAGGAAATGCCGGAGAAAAAGCCAAAAGAGAAGCCGAAGTACGGCTGGCAAAAGGAAATGGTCGGAGGAATCAACCTGACTCAGACCAGCTTCAGCAACTGGACGCAGGGCGGGGAGAATTCATTTGCCTGGCAGCTCAACCTGAATTTCAGGTTTGAAAACGAGAGGAAAAAGACGAACTGGACCAATTCAGGCAAGCTCACCTATGGAGCGACAAAGCTCGGAGAGCAGGGTTACCGAAAATCCATCGATGAGATCAAGGTGGAAAGCGTTTTTACCTATAAGCTCAACGCCCATGTCAATCCTTTTACCGCCGTAACGGGAGAGACTCAGTTTGGTCCGGGCTACAATTATGAGACTGAGCCTGAAACTCAGATTTCGAATTTTTTCGATCCCGCCTATTTCCGGGAGAGCTTTGGCGTGGGCTTTAAACCGAACAAGATCGTCAGGACTCGACTCGGTCTGGCTCTGAAACAGACCATCACCAGTGACTTTCCCGTCCCTTATGCGGATAATCCGGAGACAGAAGACAAGGTGGAGAAGTTCAAGAATGAAGCGGGGCTGGAGTCAGTGACGGATGTCAACTGGAAGGTCTCAAAGAAAGCATTGTTTATTTCAAAGCTGGAGCTTTTTTATAATTTTCAAGCTCTGAACAGAACGGATGTCCGTTGGGACAATGTCCTGACCGTGGGGTTGACCAAGTACCTGAATGTGAATTTCAACTTCAAGCTCCTCTACGACCGGGACATCTCAAGCAGACGCCAGATCATGCAGTCCATTGCTCTTGGCTTGACATATAATTTTCTTTGAGCAAGATTCTCGACAACAGAGCCCTTTCTCTAATGACGGATATATACCTTGTAAGTATAGGTGACTTCGACTTCCTCACCAGCCTTGACCGGAATTTCCCAGGAAATAAAGGAATTGAAATTGACTCCTCTCAGGCCTTCAGCGACTTTCTCTATCTTGCCGTCATGGCTTACCTCGAGCACCTCACCGGTCACCTTCTTTTTGATTTCCATGGTCACATCTTTGGATTTGGCGTTATTGATGTACAATTCTCCTTTGACCGTAACCAGGTCGTAGGAGCTGCGGTAGAGCCTGACATCCCGCTGTCTTTCAATCTCGTATTCGTTCCGGTTGGTCTTGATGTCAGTGGCCACAGTCAACTTCAGGTTGGTCTTGATGCCCTTGGGCGTGTAGTTGATAACGTCCTGCGCCAGGGGTTTCCAGCCGCTCACCGTTAAAGCAGGTGCAGTGGTCCAGGGATAATCCGTGGAGTTTTCCAGCTTGACAGAATGCCAGACCTGCTCTGAGTCCCTTTGTGGCTGTCCTGAACGCTGATATCCGCTCGGATCGACATTGAGCGTATCCGGAACATTCCATTCGTAGATGTGCTTATAATCGACCTCCTGTGAAAAGATATGGTAATAGGCTCGCTCTCCCTTTTTTAAACTGATGCCCTTTTTGTGGTAGAGGAAAAGGTCTTCCTCAGAAGCGCCGGGCACACCTTTTATTGCGGCATAGCCATAATCCAACGGCTGGACTCGGGCTTCCTCTCTGACTGCAGCGGGCATGCTTTGTCTCATGATATTGGACAACTGGCTGTATTCGTCACGCCGCCGGGCTCCTGCTTCCAACCCTATAATGAACTGGCTTAGAGCCTGGTCCAACGCCAGAGGAGAGAGGACGTCTGCGTACATGAAATTTGGATAGCCGACGACGAAGAAAGCATCCACATTCTCCAAGTCTTCAATATCATTGATTAATGTGGCTTTCATGGTGATCCGTGCTTTTTTCGAGTCCTCGATGTTGACCAGGTAGCTGGGGATCCAGCTTATTCCTTTTTGCAGGTAGGAGAGACTGAGCACTGCCTTTTTCTTGCGCGTAGCAAGTTTGAATTTGATCCTTTTGGCTTTTTCTTGACTCGGGATTTTTGTAGAGAAATTAGGGGGAAATTCGATCTTGGAGACAGCATTCTTGTTTATGGCGACTTCCCCCTCCTTGGTGCTGATAATAGCGATTACAGCCGGTTGAGACGGAACACGCTGGAGAATGCTTTCTGAATAGGGCACTCTATCTTCAGGAACGGACCTGATGGTCCCTTCTATGACCTGGTTATTAACCGTCACTGCTGCCTTTTTCCCGATATTTGCTTTAAGCAGATCCTGGAGAGTGATCGCCTCGGTTACGCTTTTGAGTTCTTCGAAGAAGCCGATCACTTCTTCTATTTGAGTATCCTCATCCAGAGAGCCGATCCATAATGAACCCAGGGTAGCCTGGGGCACGGACTCGGTTACAGCCCATTTGTCCAGCAATTCGACTTCTCCCTCTCTTATGAAAAATCCCAGCCCATTCTTAAAGACAGCTATAGTTTTAGGCTTTGTATTCAATACCGGCAGGGGATTCTCTTTTTCAGCGACAGCGGGCAGCAGGAGTGCACAGAGAATCATGCCCAGAAAAGCAAATAATCCAATTTTGAAGAAACAGTGTTTGGACATTTTAACTTTCTCCTTCTTTATTTAATCATTTTTTTTATCTTTTTCATCGGCTTTGGCGAAGTAGGTCTTGTACCAGTCAAGGATCCGGCTCCATTTGTCGAGGTAGGTCGCTTCGTCGGCTGCAGCGCCGAGGCCGTGTCCATCATTCCAGTAGTTGACCCAGACGCATTCTTTCCCTAACCTCCGCAGGGCGTAGTATAGCTCTCTTGTATTCCCGGCAGGGACGTTCCAGTCGCCTTCGCCTGTGATCAAAAGATGGGGCGTTTTGATCCTGTCCGCAAACATCACCGCCGAATGGTTGAGGTACTTGAGAGGGGCTTCCCAGAGAGTCTGACCGATGCGGTCCTGCCCGGCTTCAGCCGCTCCATAATTGCGGTGCCCGATGCGCGGACTGTCTCCCAGAAAACTGATGATGTTCACTTTGCCGGAAATGTTGACGGCAGCCGCAAACCGGTCAGTCTGAGTGATAAGCAGAGAGGTGGCGTAGCCGCCGTAGCTGGTTCCATGCACACCCAGCTTTTTCGGATCGACCAGGCCTCTCTCGATCAGCTTGTTGATCACCGAAGTCACGCCTTTGACCCAGGCTTCTCCTGGATAGCCGATTTCGAGGCTGACCGATGGTCTCAGCCCAAACCAGCCCTGGTTGGCGATGATATTCATGTTGGAGTTGAATCCGTTATCAAAGAACCGCTCGTATATCTCGCAGACAAGCGGGTATTTTTTCCCTGGCTCATAATCGACAGGATAATAGAGAATTCCGTAGAGTTCATTTCCATCCACATCCAGGTAGTGGACAAGTTCACTCCGTGTCAGTTTTTTCTCCGTGATCCACGGGTTGAGTTCCGTCAAACGTGTTTTCAGACGGAAATCCTTATCCGTCAGATACAGGTCATAGGGGATGTCGCCGTCGGAGAAGCTGAAGAAGAACTTCTGACCGTCTTTGGACATCTGCAAGCCGCGGTAGAGATTGCTGTCTTTAACAAGATCCTGCATGCGCTGTTCAGTCAGGTCATACCGGGTAAAACCGCGCTCCCACTTGTCTTTGGCCGAGTAGCTCAAATAGAGATATCTTCCGTCAGGGCTCCAGCTGACAACTCTTTGCGAGGGTGAGGAACCTCGGCCTGCTTCTTGATCTTCCTCCTCTTCGGGAAACTCATAAACCATTCTCAACTCCTCACTCTTATGGTCGATAAGCCAGTATCCTTTCTTGGTGCTGGCCAGAAGTTTGGAGCCGTCAGGGCTGAAACGTATCAGAGAAAAGCGCACCTTCTCTTTTTCTTTCTTCTTCTCCGCATCTGGACTTGTCTTGTCCTTGTCTTTTTCCTCCGGCTCTTCTTCCGGCTTGACTTTGTCCTTGGTGAGATTGCGGGATTCTGTTTCATCCACGGATTGGACAAATATATCGCCTTCGTCCTCCCAGGAAAACAGGGTGTTCTCTTCATTCCAGGAGAGGTTGAGACGCTTTTTACCTCTCTTGATCAGTGTTTTGGGCTCAAGAGGCTCCTGGAGATTGAGCCGGAAAAGCTCGTATTCCCGTCCTCCCTGGCGGTAATAGTTCTGGCCGTATTCGGTCTTTAGGGGAAAGATTTCGACATAGGTCAGGAACGAATCATCCTTTGCCAGGCGTACGCTGCTGTAACAGCTTTCGGGAAGCAGTTCCTTTACGGTACGGGTTTTCAGGTTCACTATTGCCGGTATCTGTCTCAAAGATTGATCTCGGAGGACATCCCACTTGAGAAAAGGCTGGCGCGAGTCATAGACGATGATCGGGCCCACAGTCGCTTCCTTGAATGTTTGGCGTGCTATTTCCTCCCAGCCGTCTGCCCGCAGGGCGAGAAGAAGAGAGGTGCCGTCATTTGTCCAGATCAGGAACGAGTTGGAGGCGATCTGTTTTTGTGTTTTGAGCTTTATTTCCTGCAGCTTATGAGTTGTCCAGTCAAATGTCTGCAAGAAGAACCGGTCTCCCTTGCGGAGGAAGAAGGCCAGTGTCTTTCCATCCGGGGACCAGGTCAGAGACCGGACCTGGACTTTGTCTTTAAAGATAGGATGAATTTTCTGGTTCTCTGTATCCAGGATGACCACATCCGCCAGTCGGGGAGAGATGTAGGTCGGGTCTTGAAAGCGCTTATGATCGGTTCCCAGGCGGTCTTTGCTCATGCTGATCACACCGGCAATGAAGCGGCCGTCTTTGGTCATATCCTGGGAACTGAAGGATTTGACCCGCAGGGAATCGCCGATCATAAAAGGGTTTTTCTCCGCATGACCGGGCTGGTGCACACAGGCAAGGAGAATAAAAAGAGTAAAGAATCTGAAAAGACAAATCCGATTCTTGGACAGGATATTCATGGAATCCTCCTTTCGTTTCAAGGATAAAGATGGCGTATTTTTAAGCGTATGACATGGAGTCTTCCAATTATCATAAAAGACCGGTTATTGCAACGCAGAGGGGCGACGAATCCGGTGATTGCATTTATCGCCAATCGTAATTAGAATGAAGGCTAAATTATCAACAAAGGATTATCTGGCATCAGAGTGATTCAGGCTCATGTCAGAACCGTGAAGCAGGCGATAAAAAAACTTAAACATCTGGAATGCGTAATATTCATAGAAAGGAAGACACATGAAGGCTGATTGTCCTATTATTACCATAAAGAATTTGAAAAAAAGCTATGATGGAAAGAACTATGTGCTCCGTGATATTGACCTGGACATCTTTCCCGGGCAGATCATCGGGTACATCGGACCGAACGGAGCCGGGAAAACCACAACGGTAAAAATTCTTATCGGGATGCTGTCTGATTTCGAAGGAGAGGTCACTGTATTCGGGCTGAACGTGGCCCAAAGTCCTCTGGAAGTCAAACAGCGTATCGGATATGTTCCGGAGACAGCCGCCCTGTATGATACCCTTACTCCCCTGGAATATCTCCGCTTCATCGGACAGATATATGGAATTTCCCGGGAGGAAACAGAAGCGCGATCCCTTAAAATGCTCGAGCAGTTCGGTCTTAAATCAGAAGCCGAAGTGCGCATGAACGCCTTCTCCAAGGGCATGAAACAAAAAGTGTTGATCATCGCCGGCTTGATCCATGACCCGGACATTCTCTTCCTGGACGAACCGCTGGCAGGTCTGGATGCCAACACAGCTATCGTGATCAAGGAGATCCTGGCTCAACTGGCGGCTGAAGGCAAGACCATCTTCTACTGTTCCCATGTCATGGATGTGGTCGAGCGTATCTGTAACCGGATCATCATTATCGATAAGGGTGTGGTCATTGCCAACGGGGCTTTCGATGAACTTCAAGCCATGAATAAAGGAAAATCTCTGGAGCGGATCTTTTCGCAGCTCACCGGCAGCAGCGGACATGCTGAGAAAGCTCAAGATATAATTTCCGCCTTCCACAGGAAAGGGGCCGAATGACGGATTTTATCCTCAGGATAATAGACCTTTTCAAGGGATTATTCCGGTTGCTGAAAGTGGATTATAAAAAATTCCGGATCATTTTATGGGCTAAGCTAACCGATGATAACCGGCAGGAGAAATCCATCGTCCAGAGAAAAAGCAAAAAACAGATGTCCAACTCTCTGGGATGGATCGCTTTTATCTATACCTTCCTAGGAATCTTTGTCGGACTCATGCTCCTGGGCATTCAAGACCTGTTCGTCTCCATGGTTTTTGTCTTTGCCATCATCATGGTCATGACCGCGGTGGCTCTGATCTCGGATTTCACTTCAGTGCTTCTGGATACGACGGATAATGCCATTCTCCTGCCCCGACCCGTGGACGGCCGGACGCTGGTGGTGGCCCGGCTGGCTCATATCGTGATCTATATCATGCTGATCACACTCTCCCTGTCTGCAGTTACGATCGCTATCGGGACTTTTAAACTCGGTCCTGTGTTCACCCTTGTTTTCCTTGTTACCCTGGCCTTCTCTGTTCTATTCGTGGTGTTTGTGGCTAATGTGTTCTATCTCCTGTTGATGAAGATCTCCGGCGGAGAGCACTTCCGGGATATAATCCTCTATTTCCAGATCTTTATGGCTGCCTTTGCCATGGGCAGCTACCAGCTCCTTCCCCGTCTCATCGAATTCGATGCGCTCAAGAACTTCACGTTCCCCATCCGGTGGTGGACCTATCTTGTTCCGCCGGCCTGGATGGCCGCTCCCGTCGATGCATCTGTGAACGGAGATTTGAGCGGGCCCAAAATTGCACTTTCTCTTCTGGGCTTGCTCGTCCCTCTTCTGAGTATTGTTGTCGTCGTCCAGTTTCTCGCTCCGGGATTCAACCGAGCCCTCTCAAGGATGGAAACAGTGGGTACTTCGGGAAAAAGGGAACAAAAGGAAAAGCGGGAGCGGTGGAATCTGCCTGGATTTATTTCTCGATTCCTTACGTCTAATCCGGCAGAGAGAGCTGTCTTTCAACTGTCGTGGCGGCTTTCTTCCCGGGACAGGAAATTCAAGCTCAAGACCTACCCGACTTTTGGATACTTACTGATCATCGTCCTCGTGCTGTTCTTTATCGATGAAGGAGATATCCTGCAGAATTTGCAGTCGCTCCCTCAGACGCAAAAATATATTATTTTTCTCTATATCGGATGCATTCTCATCCCGATCGTGGTATTACAGCAGCGTTTCAGTGACCAATACGAGGCGGCTTGGATCTACCACGCTCTTCCCTTTATCAAGCCCGGAGATATCCAGAAAGCAAGCCTAAAGGCCATGATAATCAAATACGGCCTTCCCGTGTTTACTCCGCTTGCCATCTTGGTCCTCCTGATATGGGGGCCTGCTGTAATAGATGACATTGTGCTGGCATTCATGAACATGGTCATCAGCAGCCTGGTCCTGGCCTTTATCAGTAAGAGTGATCTTCCTTTTTCCCGGAGGTACGGAGGAGCTGCCGAAAGTCAAAGGGGTCTTTCCGGCTTTTTGATGTTCCTTGTTCCTGTCTTTCTGGGCTTGGTTCATTTCGGAATGACCTTTATCCCCTATGCTATTCCGCTGGGAATACTGATAACGGCCGGGATTGTCTACACGGGCATGAAAGCCTACGGAAACATCGGCTGGCATTCGATCAAAGTATAATCGACGCTGAGATTTCTCAAACATCCATATCCTCGCTAAAATAACTCTGGACAATTCTTATCACCGGGTATAAATAAGTACAGTCATATTCCATAAAGAAAGGATGGGAAAATGAGAAAAAAAGGCTTGTTTTTCAGGTTGATCCCTTTGAGTATCATGATCTTTTCCATGGTCTTTTTCTTAGCTTGCAGTCTATCGACAAAGGAAGAAGGGGAGAAGGGCTCGATGATCAAGGAGACGAAAGAGGAAAGGGATAAGCGGATGTCCTGGTGGCGGGAGGCGCGTTTCGGCCTGTTCATCCACTGGGGGCTTTATGCCGTACCGGCCGGCGAATGGAAGGGCGAAACCCGGCACGCGGAATGGATATTGACGACAGCTCAGATCCCGGTAAAAGAATACGAGAAATTTGGCCCCCAGTTCAACCCAACGAAGTTCAATGCCCAAGAATGGGTCGGTGCAGCCAAAGATGCGGGCATGAAGTACATCGTCATCACCAGCAAGCATCATGACGGCTTCTGTCTGTTCGATTCCAAGCTGACCGATTACGATGTTATTGATGCTACTCCCTTTATGCGGGACATCCTCAAGGAACTGGCCGATGAATGTCACAGACAGGGGATCAAAATGTGCTGGTACCATTCGATCATGGACTGGCACCATCCGGATTACCTGCCCCGGCGCAACTGGGAAAAGCGCTCCGCTGAAGGAGCTGATTTTGACCGCTACGTGGAATACATGAAGGGCCAGGTAAAGGAGCTGGTCACGAATTATGGCGAGATCGGTGTCCTCTGGTTTGACGGCGAATGGGAGCACACCTGGGATTTTGAGAGAGGACGTGATCTTTATCAGTATGTTCGCTCCCTCCAGCCCAATATCATCATCAACAACCGTGTGGGCAAAGGACGGGCAGGCATGTCCGGGACCTTTGATCCGGAGACAGCCTCCGGAGACTTCGGCACTCCAGAGCAGGAGATTCCAGCCACCGGCCTCGGCTATGACTGGGAAACCTGCATGACCATGAACGACCACTGGGGATACAACAAGAACGACCACAACTGGAAATCAACTGAAGACCTGATCCGTAAACTGGTGGATATCGCCAGCAAGGGCGGGAATTTTCTGCTGAACGTTGGGCCCACAGCCGAAGGCCTTTTTCCCCAGCCGAGTATCGAGCGGTTGCAGGCCATGGGCCGATGGATGCGGGTCAACGGGGAGAGTATCTACGCTACCAAAGCAAGCCTGTTCTCCAACTTGGATTGGGGACGCTCTACGACAAAAAAAGACAAGCTGTTCCTCCATGTGTTTGACTGGCCTGAGGATGGTAAACTCCAGGTTCCCGGCCTTGTCAGCCAGGCCAGGTCGGGTTATCTGCTGGCCGATCCCCAAACCCGGCTGGACATTGCCTACGAACACGGATCTGCTTTTATATCCGTACCTGATGGAGCTCCGGATCCCATCGTCTCGGTGATTGTTTTGGAATTTGATGGCAAGCCTGAGGTCGTCAGGGAACCGGAGATCAGCGCGGAAAACGACATCTTCTGCAGTGAGCTAAAGGTTAAACTCTCCAGCAACCTGGAGAGAGTGAACATCCGCTACACCCTGGAGGGCAGCATGCCGACAGAAGATTCCCCTGTGTATAAAAGGCCGATCACACTGGACAGGACGGCGACGGTCCGTTGCCAGGTTTTTCGCGGCGGCCAGGCGATAAGCGCGGTTGCCGGAAGAACCTTCACCAAGGTCGTGCCTCGGCCGGCGGATACGAGAGTCGATCTGGCTTCGGGATTGCTCTATGATTATTTTCACGGTACATGGGATTGGCTTCCGGATTTTGACGCCCTGGAACCTGTGGCTTCAGGGGAAGTGGCGGGCTTCGACATCAGCCCCAAAAAGCAAGAGGAATACTTCGCCTTCAGGTTCAGCGGATATATAAAAGTTCCCGAAGATGGAGTCTACAGATTTTACGTAGCCTCGGATGACGGCAGCCGCCTGTACATCGGAGAGGATCTCATCGTGGATAATGATGGGCTGCACGGTTCAGAGGAAGTCATGGGCCGGGTAGCGCTAGCAGCCGGGATTCATCCGATTAAAGTCGGTTTTTTCCAGAAGACAGGAGGAGTGGATTTTACAGTCTCCTATTCCGGACCAGGCATCGAGAAGCAGACCGTTCCTGCCTCAACGCTCTTTCATGCCCGATAGAGATACCTGATCTTCGGCTCTGCTCTCATTCGCACACTGTCAGGGGAGATTTAAACAGCCCGAACTCAGAGATAGACGGAGCAGACCTTGATTTGGAGATGATGATACGGACTTTTGTTGCGGTCACCAGCGGAAAGCGGAGCAAACGTTTGTAGCCCACTGTCGTTCCCTTGGCAAATGTTTCCCAGCTGCTCCCGTTCCAGGCCTGCAGCAGGAACTCTTCTACCCGTTGTCCTTTGGGGATGTACTCCTGCAGGAGAGCCCGGTTGAAAGCCCGCACCTGCTTGAACTC